>PPYE01293319.1_pt1 | contig 38134 bp, 53 predicted proteins | sample 1559881 | NCBI WGS metagenome assembly PPYE01 (sample SAMN08240022, study PRJNA423297) | Human gut metagenome, whole genome shotgun sequencing project. | reverse complement strand
AGTTACCCTTTTTTACCACCGATATGAAAAAGAAATTTTTTGCTAATTTATGGTTGACTTTTCATAGCTGGTCTCCTTTTGACGGTTGGAGGCTGAATAGATTCTAATCCCATTATCTATTTTGCCTCCGTTCATCCTTTATTGGTTCTTATTTATAGGATGATGAAAAATAACCAAAATAAAAGCGGAGCATTTCTGCTCCGCATAAAACTTCTTACTTGGGTCCAAGCCTATATTTGCTGATAACTTCAAACATTGTAGAATCTTCATCTCTTTCTGCACTTCCTGATGAAACAGGTATAACGATTCGGTATGTTACACTTCCTGTTTCTGAATCAATGGTTACAGCATTGACTCTGTAATATACGCTATGTCTTAAATATTCAGTTTCTTTGCAATCCTGTTTTAGTACCACAACCATTTCTTTTGTCAAATCCGCAGTTTTACTATCTGCTGTCACAACCTGATTCAAAGATGTCTTTGGAATTTCAGAATAGCCGTGTTTATTTTCTTTTATATGCTGATTCATTTTCTCTACATTGTCGGTAGAAAAGCCACAATTATTACAGATATATTCAGTTACAGAATCATTCTCCGCAAAATAACTATCCATTATTTTTGTATATTTCTCGCCTAATTCAGTATACTTATCAACTAATTTTCCATACCGATTAATCAGCCAACCATTGAATACAAGCAGTAAAATAACAATTCCTAACCAAATGATATATAATATGCGCCATTTATTTTTCTTTTCCATAGCACTCATCCTCATAATCCCAATGCATCTTTCGCAAGCCTGTCAGCCCGTTCATTCCATGTGTCGCCGCTATGCCCTTTTACTTTATGAAACCGGACTTCAATGTTCTTTCTTGCTTTTTCAACATATTGCTTGTAGGCTTTAGTTGCTGGCTTATTTGTTTTCCATTCTCCATTCGCCCAACATTCAATTCCTTTATAATCATAATAGATGTCAATGGATTTTGCAAGATGCTTTAACGCATAGTCGATTGCCTTCATTGCGCCATGAAGCTCGCCGGCCACATTGTGCAATTCTGCATCCTTATGATTATGAAACGCCCGCTTGAACTCCTTTACATTTTCTCCGTCAAAGATGATACATCCATAAGAAAAGGAATTTCTATAATAGCTTCCATCTACATAGGCGATAAATTCCGGCGCCTCCGGCATTAACATATCCCGGTCTGGATGGACTCTCTTCGTTTTATTGCTGCCTGTCATCATTTGACAGCCAGTGTTCATAAATCCACTTGCTTCTTCCATGGTAGCAAAACCTTTATATTCTGCATTTTTATAACCATCTACCTGTGCTTTACACTCCGCCCAGGTACGATATATCCCCGGTTTTCTCCCCTGTCGTACCGCATAATAGTTTTTCTTTGCCATAATATTGCTCCTTTTACAAAACATTTCCTTTTATCTGAATCTTATTATGACAGTGAAACGGTAATTTTTCAATTTTTAGGACAAGCTATCTCAGGTCTCAGACACTATATCTTTCAAAAACCAATATAGGTTCGGAGCGGTCATTTCTAACTTCTGCGGATTGATGATATATTGCCAAAACCCTTCCGCAAACAATTCTTTTCTATCATAGATGGTGCTGATGTCATAGGTATTCACAAAGCTGCCGTAATCCGATGCGAATACATTTAAAAAGGGATTCGTGTCTGTAATGTATCCATGGTGAAAATCCAGCCAATGACCAATTTCGTGCAGTGGTGCTTGCGTAACTGCCTCTTCCCGGTCTTCTATCAGGATACGTCCTTCTCGATAATTGGTGCTTCCCATAACGCCTCCATATTTCCCATCATAATATGTAAGGTTGATATCCATATCAGTCACATAGATATCCCAGCCATCTTTTAAAAAGGCAGTTTTGATATTCTGCGGCAGCTTATTTAGCTCCTGATTAACTTTTTCTACAAAGACGTCATCTACGTTTCCATCTTTCTTGCAAAGAATATCATACTCCATTGAAGTTGCTTTTTCTTTGATGTCGGCTTTTGCATCCAATTCTCCTTCAATATCATCAGACTCTGTTATTGTCTGTATGGGTTTTAGTTTCCCTGATGGAGTCTCCAGTGGCTCTGCTGTTTTCTGACATGCGGTCAAAAAAAGAAATGAAACAATACATAATCCATATTTTTTAATCTTTCTATTCATTTGCCTTGGCCTCGTTGTTTTTCGTATCTGAATCCATATTTTCTTTTTCATCCGGCGTAAAGAATTTAGCCGCTTGTTTTTCAAGGAAAGAATCCAATTCTTCTTGATTCATATGATAAGATTCCTTCATCATTTCTTCCAGTTCCATATTTTTTGCTTTTGCCATTGATTCGAGGATATTCTTCAATTCAGATTTTTTCCCTTCCAAATCATCTGTTGTATATTGATTCAGCATTTCTGTATCTATGATATCTTTCCATAGCTGAAATTCCTGTTCTGTCATTTTAGCCATATCTTGTGTAGCGTGAATTCCCTCTTTTGTACGTTGTTTTAATTCCTCAAAGGAGTTCATGTCCAGATACTGTGATATAAATTCATCTGAAAGCTCTGGTTTAACATGCTTTTCAGCCGCCATCCGTTCGATACTATATTTTGCTTCTTCTTCAATTTTTGCCTCTGTTGTTTCAGGCATACTAAACTCCTTCATATTCGTGTTTAATTGTCCACAGCCTGTGAAGATAATACCGGCAAATATCCCGGTTATCCATTGTTTCGTTCTCATGTTAAAGTACCTCCATTCATTCTTTTTAATAGAGTGAAAAATCAGATAGGCAATATCTGCGTACATAGAAAAAGACCCGCAGAGCGAGTCCTTTTTCTGACTGGAATCTAATCAATGTCAATATCATCTGCACCGCATTCTTGAAAATACGGAAGTTGTAATTTTTCAGCCAGTTCTTCCAAAATACATCCCGGTATATATCCAGGTTTGAATCTACTGATAATCTCATCGGTTTTATCATCTTCTATCAACTGTATCAGTTCCTTTTTTGAAATCAACACCTTGTCATCTCTCCGATAGAACACTTCGATATTCCGAATCTCCTCCTCTTCACAGCAGCAATTTCTACAACAAGCTCTTTCTCTCTCATCTCCGATTTTTTCTTGAACGTCAGCATCTTCAGAATCATACAATTCATTACAACAGGCACATTTTTCAATGGTATCGGGAATGACATGAAATCTTTCCTGAAGATAGTAGATGACTGCAAAGGCTTCATCTGCTGTCAGATTAGGCTGGTTTTTAAATAAGAAATCATCGTCCTCTTTTCCCTGCAACCATTGATACAGACTGTTGCACCCTTCCATGGTATTCAATGTATGTTCCTGCTGGTACTGCTCTACCTCAACGCCGAATAAACCGTCTTCCTGAGCAAAATTCAACAGGTCGTTCATATTTTCAACCTCGGCTTCGCTCCCATCTTCATGCAGTTTGTAAATGGTGTATTTTGGAAACAATTCAATGGCTTTCTTTTCCCGTAAAGGTATCATCCCTGGCCAAGTATAGCCATATGCATACATTTCTTCTTGAGTAATTGTAGAATCTAAACTGATTTTATTTGTTTTCATAGGTATCCTCCTTATTCTGATTCCTGTAACAATTCATTTAGTGATTTTTTATATAATTTCTGGGCGTAGCTTTCCATCTTCTCTGTCAGCATCTTTGTTTCAAATGAAGTCAATTTCCATTCATATTTTTCAGAACCCTCATCAGAATCCACACAATAATATGCTTTCAGTGTCCCGTCTATGTACCATGATGTGTAGAAATTAATCCATGTAGAATCATCATCCCTTGTATTCGTACCAAAATATGAATCCACATCAAACCAACACCCATATGTTGCTTCAACATGGTCTTCTGACAAGAGCAATTCATCACAACACCAGATATGATTTTCGGAAAGATTTTTTCTGATATGATATGTCTCCATAGCAGGCCATATCAATTTGGGCATGATATTATCCATCTCTCCATCTGAAAACACGACGCGCCATACTTTATCTTTATCTTCCAGTTCAACATAGCCGGAAAGATACGGTGCAACCTGCTTCCATTTTTCTTCCTCATAACTTTCGAAAACCCGGACATCTGATTCTAGAAAAACCAAATCGCCGTCTGCGTTAATCAATGCAAAGTCAAAATTCATAAATGCAGCAAATGCATATTCCGGCTTTTCCCAGTTTTCCTTTGACTGATTTATTGAATTAACAAAATCAAGTAAGCCTTTTTCATCTGAAATCAGTAATTTGTAGTCTCTTATAACACTCATAGTTATTTTATCCTCCTAAAATTTAATTAGAATCCCAGTACACTTTTGCCTCTCCCTTCTTCTGGATATTGATTCTATTGTTAGAATGAAAAATAGAGTGGAAAACAAAAAGCCCCGGTATAACCGGGACTTTCTCAACACATTATTCTAATAGTCCATCCTTGTACCAAATGCAGTATTGAGCATTTCCGATGCTTTTCCCATCGCAAAAGTATCTAAATCTATACTTTCAACAGCATCTCTTGTAATAATTTGACAATAAGCCGTTAGATATCTAAAATTCTCATAGCCTACTTCTTTGATAATAACCGCCTCTTTTTCAGGGAGCAGTTTTTGTAACTGTTCGATTGCCATTTCTTCACTATAACCCAGGTCTCGATTACACATATCAGCAGAGCCGTCATATATAAAGCCGACTTCTCCTTTATGTTCAATCAGTTTGGCTGATGGATTATATGTTTTCATCCATTCCAGAAACGCCACCTTATCTGTTACTGTAAAATAATTTGTTCTTGCTTTCGCTGCATATGTAGCCATCTTGTTATCCTCCTGTAATTTGATTGAACGATAGAATAAAGTTAACCTTCTCCTTTCGTCTATATTTTCGTTCTAATCATAGAATGCAGAAATCTTTTGCAAATAAAAAAAGGCCTTTCAGCCTTTTTTCATCATTTTTCTAATAAAATGTCATAATATGACACAATATTTAAGTTTTCATCGCATTTATAGCCATACAGCGTCAGCATATTTAAAATATCTTTTTTATACATTTCTGGAGCAACGTGGCAGTTTCGGTCGATATTGTCTTGTTGAATCTGTAGCTTTTGAAAATTAGACGAATTTTCCTTCATGAATTTCTGCATCAATTTCAAGCCCTTCTGCCGGTCTTCATTGTATATCCTTGCGATTGTTTCTCTCAAATCTATGAAATTGATATTGCTTATTCCAAAATAAAAACAAAGCCATCCATATAAAGTATACCGTCCTCCTCGAAATGTTTTCTCCTTTTTAGGAAATTTCCATATATCTTTCAGTGAGCATTGAAGGATATATGAGATTCCCGTTTTTACATTCGTAATCTGGACTGTTCCTTTCAGGTATTTGATGATATGTTTTTTGAAATATACGGTCTTTACTTCTTTCGTCATTACCTAGCTCCTAATTCATGATTTTAAATATTCTTCTATTTCTTCGACTTACTTTATGTTTGTCACTGTGCTGTTCTTTATGCTGATTGAAAGATGACAAATCCGAATCACAGAGAATTTCTTCAGCAATTTCAGACATGAAATCTTTTCCATTCCTATATTTCCATACATGATGGCGGATACTCTCCATATTCATTAGATAGACCCCAATATCTTTGTTGCAGTAATTTTGTATAAAATACATCATATTGTTTTTTCCAATGGTGACATTTTCTCCTATGCTCATAATTATTTTTTTCGTATGGAAATAATCAATGATGTGATATCTGTTTCCATCATAGGTTTTTGCAACCGGAAAAATTCTTTGGAATTCTAACGGAGTCATGTGACTTATCATGGAATTTATTGATTCGGTCATGAAGAACCAATCTTCCCACATTTCAGGTGGATAAATCTGTGTGTCACAGTAACCGCTGTTTATGGCTTTTACCATCATATATAGTTTTTTGAAAAACATGTCAGGATACAATTGTTTTAACGCTTTGTCTGTTGTAACAGATTCCTCTATGATACGTTCTTCCTTTGCAATCAGTTTTATCAATGCGTCAGTATATATAGTTGCTGTCGGTTTATAAGAATCCTTTTGTAATCCTTGAATTACTTTATATTTTTTCATTTTACACCACCCTTTTTACCTATGAATTTCTTCGTTCTTGTTATTATAAGTTTGTCAGAAATTATAGGATTTGTCTACTATTCAGACGCACAAATAGTATAGCAGTCTTCCCAAAAAGAAAAAAGACCCATAAGGTCTTTTTCCTGTAGAAAGAAGTCAATTTCGTTTTATTATTTTTCAAATACAAGCAGAACCATATGTTTCTGTTCATTCATGATATGCGTATGAAGTCGATATCCCTCTTTGATTCTTTGATGGATGACTTGTTCCGCTTCGTCAATATGTACAGAACAAACAGTCTGTTCTGTATTATTCAGTTTGTTTGTAGCTAAAGTTTCTGCCAGTGGCGGCAAGTATTCACATAAAATAGCGGCAAGCTGCTGCCCTCTTACAGTATCCCAAAAGCTATCATTGTACATAATGTAATCCTCCTATTCTCTCTCAAAAGCAAGCTGGATTTTGGCTAATTCCTGCTCAGTTGCATTATAATTTTTACCGGGAATGTGACGAAAATCGTCTAACGCATTTCCTAACCGGTCAACCGGGATAAAACAATCAGCTTCTCCGGAATACACACCTTCAATGTCATACGCGATATCATCATACTGATAAACAATATGTCCAAATGGAGCGGCCCAGCAAATGGTTCCGCCCGGAAAGGCATCCTGCAGCATTACAGCAAAGTAATAACAATATCCCGACCGGAACAGCATCTGGATGGATTTAGTTTCCACATTACCTGCGCCGCAGTGATACAGAATATCTGCAATAAACCTCAAGATATCCTCATCAGCTCCCGGCGTATGTTTCATCTCGTTGGAGACAAATTTCTGTATTTGATGTTCCGTATATTCAGTGTTTGACATAATTCCTCCTTGTCTGGTCCTCCAATTCTTGAATCGGCACAAACTTTTCCGCCCATGCTGTATAAACACCTTCAAGGTCGTAAGGGATTTCTTTATAAATAAAAACAGTATGCCCGAAAGGCTCTGCATAGCAGATTTCCCCGCTTGGAAACGCTGCTTTTAAAAGCAAAGACAAGTGATAACAGTTTCCGTTGTCGTGTATTTCTTTCTCAGATACTGTTTCCGGATACCAGATACCAATTAGATAAGGAGCAATAAATTCAAGAATCTCCGTATCAGCTGTCGGAACTTTTTCCAATTGTTTTTGAATAAATTCATGTACCTTCAGTTCTTCGCATTTCTGCAAAACCATAGTCATTCCTCCCTTTAAACGAATTCCACGATATAATTACATACCATGGCATCTTCATGATAATAGATTATCTCATCATTTCTCAAAGCGCTGCCTGCATGTGCATGAACACAGTTGTATCCCCGCGTAGTCAACGTTCTTTGCGTATAGTTGCCGGATGTATAAACATCCAAAGGATTGCCATATGCGGTTGCATACAATCCCATGAAGCCCGTGTCTGCATTTCCATTTGCCCAGGAAGTCCCATAATAACTGGTGTAGTTCCAACTTTTCATGGAAGATGGAGCGAAATAGATACCCTTGCCGAACATCTTACCTGTGATTTTGGCGTTCGGATTTAATACCAAACCGTTTTTAAGAATACTGAACCAATTTTCATTTCTGGACCCATGCCAGAGCTGTTTCACTTTCTTGATTTGATTTTTCTTTAGATAGTTATCAAATCGTTTCTGCTGCTCTTTTGGAATAACGCGGTAGATTTCTTTTACTTTTCCTTTCAAAGAATCGGAAAGAAGAGATAGAACCTGCTGTTTCTGTTTATCTGTCGCGATATAGACCTCGACTCCAAGGGAGCTGAAGTCCACTCCATCTGCACCTAAGAATCCCTTATTCGCAACCGCTTCCATGGCAGCAATCAGATTTTCTTCCCTTGCCATAATATCAGGAAAATCAGCTGTTGTCTGAGCGAGCAGGTCCTTTACATGCCGGCATTTATGTGGACATACGGTAAGCAGATTCAAAAGCTGTGCATTAAACCCTTTTACGGTTTTTCGTTTTCCCATTTCATTCAGGAAACGTCTGCTCTGCTTTACCTGAGCCTCCGTAACATGTACATTGGTTAATCGTTGGTCTACTACATGATGCGCGTAATCCTTTAATCTCTGGTATAACTGCGCGGATACCGGATTCACCTTGCCGCTGGACTTTTTTACAATCTTTTTAGTATCTGGCTTTATTTTTGGAGACTCCAGATACGTTTTCGTTTTATCCTCATAACACTTGCTGAGTTTTTCGTAATAACGAATCCAATACAAGTGGCTAGGATAAGGCTTTGTCAAATCCGTTACACCATAACGCTCACCGCGTTCTGAACCCTGACGCCCATAAGTGGCATCAAGACCATTTGGCCCCGGTTTCATGTGATAAAACTTATTGTTGTTTGACTCTGGATTCACACATACCAGATAGACCGGTTTGTAAGTGCTTGAAGGCAATCCATATATGGAATTTCTTACTTCCTTTACATACATGGATGGTCTTCTGATGCCGTCTTTTACAAATGTACCTCTGCCTCCGACACTAAATGTGGCATCCCCATAGGGCGTACTAACTTGCAGTTTATTCGGGATTGCCATATCTACCAGATTTTGTGCCACTTCTTTATAAAGCGCACTTTCGTTTTCCTCAACTTCTGTAGAATAGGAATTTTCATTCCATGAAATGTTAATTTTCAATTTGTTATCCTCCTGTATATAAATTGAATCTTCTGACTATAAAATTTTCCTCCCTTTCGTCAGTGATTTAGATTCTATACATAGAATGGAAGATAAAATTGCAAATAAAAAAGAGCCTGAATGAAAGGCTCTTTTTCTACTGAATATTCAATTTGTTATTCTAATTTGCATGCTTCAATGTAACGAAAGGATGGATGTTCCGCATGTTTTCTCTTTGCATCTTCTTCGTTCCTGTAACACCCTACAAGCACATCCGTTCGTTCTCCATATTCAAATACAAGAAAAATTCTTTCTTTTTTCATAGACATCTCTCCTTTTTAGCATAAACCGTAAATCTTACCGACAGACCTTATGATGCTTCTGGTGTAATAATTCAGCATAGACTTAGAAATTGACTTTCCCGCCAGAATGCTTCAAAACAGGTTATGAACAGAATCCGGACGAATGATTTCCCGGTATGTAATAAAGCATGCGAGTCCTCTTATTTCTCCGTCAGATATCTTGTAACATAACCATCCACTCTTTCCTGTAACATACATGCGATATCGCAGACATCCGCATTGCAGTTATTATCAGTAGTAGCATGGATTTCTTTCTGCAACGCCAAAATCTCATTATCGTTTAATCCGATATAATAGTTATTTACCATTTTTGCCATTTTAGATAGGTGTGGTGTTGAAATGGGAATGGTTCCAAGCTCCATATTTCTTTTTTTCATTTGATTATCCTCCATTATTTAACAAATCACATTTACAATATACTCAGTGCCGTCATGCTCAAAAAGCCATTCGCCTTCGTAATCATTTGCTGGTTCAGTGTGCATCAATTCTGACCCATCACAGAACAAAACCCCTTCTGTATAGGGTGGTTCATCTTTGCATATCACCAATTTGATGTCAGCTTCGACTCCGTCAGCAAACTTCGCAGTATGAACTATTGTCTCATCTCTTTTGTAGCCGTATTTCTGATAAATTTCATCTCCGTCAAGACTAAGCAACTTATTTATTAGTTTCATCTCGTCTTCCGGTATAATGATATTTTCTATCATATGTTTCTTTTTTTCTTTCATTGAATATCCTCCATTTTTACATATTGAACATACAGTAATTTCGATTTCCTCCATTCTTCTGTAATATTTGTTCTAACACTAGAATGAAAAATATTCTGCAAATTAATATACCGCAGGATTTTTCCTGCGATATATGTTTAGGCTGTATTTAAAGATGATTGTGCTGCCGTCCTGCAACTGTAAATCCATATTTTCCAAAGCATCACCTTTACCTTTCATTCATTTTCTTTATACGTTCAACAATTTCCTCCCGTTCATTAAATGCAAGCAGAATGGAATAAGGTGTATTACTGTAAAATTTTTTTTGACTATTATGCAAATTAATTCTTTTTTTTGTTATATCGTCATAAGATGTTAATTTTCCTTCTCCGATTATGGTAAGAATATCTCCATTCAAATTAATTGCGCTGATTGAATTTGCAGATATACTGTAAATATCCATACTTGCTTTATATTTATTGTCAACATTTGAAAAGCCAAATTCCAATTCATCATCTGCAATTAGCAAATACTCTTTTTCTCTTCTTGAAAAGGGCGCGCCATATTCATATATAGATTTTATTGCCACCGATACTCCAATAATAAAAGGTATACAACCAATAATTATACCAACTCCAACACCTATAGCTATATCAACAATTGAAAAGCCCGATACAACACCAAAAATCACAGTAAAAGCAACAACTAATATTCCACCAAATATTATTAGAAAATCCGAAAATCTTTTTTTCTTTAAATACTCAGGATTCTTGCATAACCATGATTTTAAATAAGCCTTTTTTAATATCTTATTCCCAACATATCGCTCTCCCACATTATCACCTTCCTCTAAGTTGTAATTCCTTACATCAGGGACACAGCCCAATATTCAATTCTTCATTGATTTAGTGGTCATATATAGTATGACAAACCTCTGTACATATATTATAGCAGAACCGAAAGAAAAGAAAAACCCGAAAGCATCTGCTCCCAGGTTTTTAACATTATTTTTTTATTTCAAATTCTTTTGGCATGCTGGATTCCTGCCCTATTTTTATTTGAGCATTCATTGGAATATTGCATTTTTCAAGAAATTCTTTCACCCCTATCCTCGGCACTTCCTGCCTTGGACCAACGAATGAACCATCAATTATTTTCACTGATATCCTCCTTGAATAATTCTGTTTTTACACGAACACCTAAATATTCTTCTGTACTATGCATACAAGATGGGCAAGGGTTGTGTTGGATATCAACATCTTCTAAAACACCTTTCTCGCATAAAGATTTTAATGTTCGCAGGTTTATTTTTATTGGATTGAAGCCATACTCAAAGGCTGCATTAAAGTATCTGCTTCCTTTTTTATGGAAAACAAAGCAGTATCCATATCTGTCATTCACAAATCGGATAAATACTTCATCTGCAACAGGTCCATGCTCCAGCTCAATAGCTTTATCTATAATCTCTTTCTGTTTTGGAGTCAATTTCATAGTATCCTTCCTATTCTATCATAGTGATTGCGATTTTCTTTTTGTTAGCAAATACCTTCTCCCACATTTCTTTGCATTTATCCGTATCACAAATACTTTCAAACGGACATTCATCGCACTGGATATGCTCTTCTATGTATGCAACGTTTTTTCTGATATTTTCAGCTGACATTGTGTATTCCCCTTTTCTCATTTAATCTTGATATATCTTCCGGTTCCAGATTGGAGATAAACGTTCTGTATTGGATACCAAAAGACCTCAGTTTTTCACAGTCCACTCCGAACCGTTCTCCCAAATTTTTAAAATTGCTCTGCTTTTCTGTAGGACAAAATTCTGCATTTAACAGATATCCGTATCCATCTACTCCAGTCCCTGCAAATTTTGGGTGCTTTACGAGAACATCCTCTCTCGTAACACAAAGAGGTGGTTTTAAAAGCCAAACCTCTCCTGTATACTTCACATCCGGAACTTCTTCCTTTGTAGGCATATAAGCCTCTCTCTCTGTTTCCAGTTTGTACATATGTAAGACAACAGGAAGACCTAATGCCTGCATATTCTGGATGACTTTGGAAGATTGCGGGATAGAACGGACTGCACCTGATAAAGTGGATGCAGCACAAATCCTCGGCGTCACCGCATCTTCAGATTCGGCTCTTTGCTGTGGAATACGGGAACAAAGTTTGTTTCAACCACATCAAATGAACAATGATAATACTGCATAACCCCCACCTACATTTTCAATTCAATCAGGTATTGAATCGTTGACTGCTGTTCTCCATAAATAATGATTTCATCATTTAAAAGGTCAGCTCCTGCATGGGCATAAAGTGCGTCATAAGGACGAATAGAATGTGTATTTAATGAACTCATAGAAGAATCCCATTTCTGTACATTTCTTTCATTCTTGTAAGCAACTTTATAAACTGCTAGATATGCCTGATGGCTATGGCCGCCAGCCCAATAAGAACCACGCAGGCTGGTATAGCCGATAGATTTCTTCGCACGGGGAGCAAAATATAAACCATATCCGAACATCTTTCCGGTAATTGGAGCATTCGGGTGCAATTTTAACCCTTCACTTATGATTCCCATATAATTTGCATTTTTTGAACCATGGTAATAATAGTGTGTTTTTGCTCCTGTTTTTTTACAGTAATCCTTAAATTCCTTATCTGTTTTCAGGTTATTAACACGGAATGCCCGCTTAAATAAAGATTCGGACTCTTTTGTTAGATGTTTTCGAATTTGCTCTTCTTCTTTTTCCGTACAAGGTCTGATTTTAAGGCCAAGCGCTTCCAAGATAGTCACATCATGTGCATAGGACTTTTTATAGGACTTTTCACTCAATCTTGCCTGCTGACTTACTTTTGTTTCCATGACTTCTAAAAGTTCCCGTTCTCGTTCTATGATTGCTGCAAACTCAGAGGTATCCTTTGCCAGCATTTCCAGCACATCTTTCATCTTTCTCGGAATTATCGTAAAAAAATTACACAGTTCCAGATTGAAGGCTTCTAAATCCTGCTGTCTGGACAGATTGGATAGTGCTTCCTGCGCTTTCTCAATCATTGTCGCTGAGGTTTCCTGATATGTTACTGTATATGATGTTTCAAGTGTACGATTGGCATAATGCATCAGGTCATGGATGAGGGCATTCACATTTTTGTCAAGAATCGGCTTATAATCCGTTTTTACATTTTTAAATGTTTCTGTACAGTCACTCCTGTCTACATAGCCTTCTTTAAGTTTTGCATCCAGAGTAGCCTGCCACAGCCCGATTGGCCGTACATTTATAACCGGTCTGGCTCCGACTCTCCCAGTTTCAATTTGAAAATAGGAACCTTTATTTATCATGCGGTAATAACGGTTATTATTGTTTTCCGGAGATATTTTGATTAAAGATATAAAATCTCCCATTTAGTTATCCTCCATTCGTTAAATTTGAACAAAAAATATAAATTTTCTTTCCTCCTTCTCATCTTTAATATTTGTTCTAATGGTAGAATGGTAAATAATCCCGTAAACAAAAAGAGAACGTATAAAATACGTCCTCTGCTTTTGCAGTGTCATTATGACCTCTGCTTTTTTGAGCGCCGGTCCTGGTACTCATAGATAGCATCTAAGATATCATCATTATCATCAAAACTGTTAATAGGGTATGCGGTTTTGATGGTAAATGGATTGTATCCGCCACCTACGGTGAGTACGATTCGAATTCCATGAACCGGAACAGGCTGCCTCCAGTCTCCATTGTAGGCAATCCCTTCTCCGGTAATCTCTGAAAGAGTTTCCTGAAAAGCAAATTCCATGCCATTCCAATTTTTCAGCCATGATTCGATTTCCTTGTTCCTTATCAGCAGCGCCTCTGTAATTGCATGTAAGGCCTGTTCTTCTGAAATCCATCTTGTTGCCAGCACGATATCATCTTCATATTGTGGTTTTCTGCCTTTTCTGACCTTTTGAACCAATTCATAGTCTGACAGAATGTGATTGTATAAGGCATGTCCTCTTCGTTCGTGATTAATGATATATAATTCACGATTCTTCGTTTCATTGATAAAATCATGTAACTTTTTCATTGTATCCATCCTTTCTGCCTTGAAAGTAAGGCAAAAAAATAGACCGGCTCATCCAAAGCCAGTCTGTTGATTCTTTATTTCTTATAGCACTAAAAAGCTGGTGCGTCCGCTTACCTGCATCAATTCTGTGAATGCAGCCGGATTCTCGGATTCTTCTTTTGTAATGTAGAAGCTCCCGGTCTCCAAAGATTTTTTCTCACATTTTGCCCTCTGGACAATTTTGTGAAACTGAGTGCCGGATAATCCTTCAACCTGTATCATCAATTCTCCTTTTTTTTCAATATACTGATAAGGTATGTTTTTCCGTTTCAATACGCCATTCACGTATTGTCTCAGTGGTTTACTGACCCTGAATGTTCTCATATTTTGATTCTCCTTTCGTCTTAAAACCCTTGCTATATCCATAGTATGCAAATAAAGAAATAAAATAAAAAAGCATGGCTATAAAAACTATCTGCCATGCTGTCATCATCTATTATCTGGAACAGGCACATCTTAATATGTTCCCTGAGAGTAGGGAAAACCTATTCCTTCTGATTCAACGATACCACAACCGATGCGAAATTGCAACTTTCTTTTCTGCGATATGCCGGCCCCGAACAGTACCGGCATACCAAATGAAATACTTGTTGAGGATAACAATGTGTATTCCAAAAAAAAGTATACCAAGAAATATAATAATAGTAAACTGCTTTTCTGCTTTTTATTATATCTTATATGTACTATTCTGCAATTTTTCGGACAGAAAAAAAGACTCAGGAATCCCAAGTCTTTTTTCTAGTTATGGCTCAAATTTTGATAGTTTTTTCCTTATCTCCGTAATAATTCCATTGCCAGTCATCCGGAAATTCGTCCAGAATCTTTTGAATGCCCCAGTTCTTTAAACCGGCAGTATCAAAAAGATTTTTGATTTCATCTACTTTTTCCTGAACCTCTTCAGCACTTTTATTCTTTACAGTCAAAATACCCATGAGTTCATTTGTTTCAACGCTTACAAGTCTTGCAACCATATTGTTATTCTCCTATTCAATCGTTACACACCACCATCCGGTGTAACAATCTTCACATTCATCCCGCTTATCTTCTTTTGGGTCGTAATATTCCGTATTTACAGAAATCTCTTTTCCCTGAGAACGATATAATAGTTCCAGCATATCGGCAATAGCATCCGCTGCGCTCTCGGTCGGAACTAGAATCTGACCGTTCTCATCACCCCAGAACGCATCGGCTGACTGGTTCTTCAGCCTGTCAGTGATTTTATTAAACCAATCAAGTTCTTCCTTCTGCTGAACTATCTTAACAGAACGATTCGATTCATCCATTTTATCAAGCAGCCGTTTGATAATCATTTTTGCGACTTCCAGTTCCGTGATTTTACTCACTTCCTGATACTGGTCAAAGTTGTCATAGTTTTTAGATAATATATCTTTTAGAGTATCTTCTGCTGCCTTTGTAATTCTAGCTTTTTCTGCAAAATCTATCATAGTAATTTCCTCCTTAATTCCATGACTCCCCTGCATCAATCTTTGCAAATGGCAGTTTCATCAGCTTTGCCACCTGTTCGCACAGATTCAAGTAACGTGTCGGGGATAATACATTGATTTTTGAATGCCGTTCCACGATATCATTGAGTGCAAGATATACATCTACCGCAGTACCTCCATTCGGAAATTGAATGCGGAGGTCTTCTTCCACTTTTTCTGCTACGGTTTTTGGAAGGAATGTATAGACTTCTCTGATTTTTTCCACACATCCCGCAACATCTTTGATATCAATATTTCCTAGCTGTTCAATCCGCTCTTCTGATTCTTTGAGAATCATTCCTAGATTTTCCATGGCATTTCCAAATTTTTCAATAGATGCATCTCCAACATGTTTCATAACAATCCCGTCTCCCAAAGAGGTTCGGATGCCGTTTGTCTCGTAGAAAACGTTCGCAAAAACACTGGAACTGCCGGTGTCGGATGTAGAAAAACGGATGCCCGCTTTTAACGTGGAGATATCTGCACCTGCATTATTTAATGCCTGCCGGAAAGATTCCTCCATCAAAATGTCATTCAGCATGTACTCAGCAACTAGAAATTCATGATTTACATGACCGCCAGCATAGGTGAAATCCGGATGGTCTTTCTTCAGTTGTGCTTCCAGTTTCTCCAGCAGCTCATCAGCCGGAAGAATTGCGTAATCTTTGGAAAGCGCCGCACTGACTTTACCGTCACGCAGCAGAATCTTGCAGTTATCAGAATACAGCAGGTAATCCCTGGTCAGCCGCTCCGCCTTTTCATTGATAGGAAGAATAGACTTGCTCGGTTTTACATCAAACCGGAGCATAGTTCCGCAGGCATCATCTGCACGCATACAAATAGTATTATACGCGATATTCCGGGTCGGGTATGCGATAAGTTTGCTTTTGTATGGGAATACAAGAAACAATCCAGTATCCTTAATGCATTCCTGATTCTCAGGATTGTCATAATCAATATCCGGAATATCCACAGTAAATCCATTCTTTTTTAAGGTAATACCTGAACAATACTGTGGAATGAATAGGGGTTCATTTGGGATGCCAACAGCTCCCATCTCATTGATATAGACATTGAGCCATTCATCATTTTCTTTCCGGAACTTCAGATATTCCCATAAGTCCTTGTGCGTATTTAATGCAGCTATAGATTCATCCGTTTGTAAATATTTTTTCATTTTGTTATCCTCCAAAAATCTTTATTTGAACATAACAGATATAAATATTTCGCTCCTTTCTTCTGTGATTTATGTTCTATGTGTAGAATGAAGAATAAGTTTAAAAATAAAAAGTGCCCGCCCCTGCGCCAGACACTTTCTGCTGTTATGTGATTTTTAAGAGAAGATTTTATCAGCAACAAAATTCACTTCTTGCCAAATTTCCTGCATGATAGATTCTTCTACGATTTAATCGTCTTGTAATTCTCCTTCATATTTTTTAATTGCTATGCGCTCAACATGCGAAAATTCAATCGCACTGTAGTCAATGTGGAAGTCGCAATAACGTCCATAAGCATACAGTTCCCACAATTCTCGTTCTTCCACATCTTCTACTGACTCTGTACCGCGGTTCCACTCGTCAAATCCTTCCTCTTCTATACATTTCCGGTCATAGTCTGCCATTTCAACTAATTTCTGCTTAACTTCTTCTTTTGTTCCGTAGAAACGGAACATTGAAACTCTGTCACCATCCATATTGGATACACCAATTAACCAATCAGTTCTTAACATCTTTGTAACCCTCCTATAATTCTGAATATAATACATGGCCGAATAATTTCCTGCAGCCTTTGCAGAGCAGGTCCTCGTTTGAACCTTCCGTGATACTGCTGCAGTACTTGCAACGGTGGTGTGTATTTGGCATTTCCTGAAATACACCGCTTTTTAACATATCCGTTACCCAAATGGAAAATTCTGAATATTCATTCTTGTCCACCTGTTCGATATAAAGCCATCTCATTTCAGAAAGCGAGAATACTTTTCCCTTATACGGGTGTTCATAAGTTACAAAGGAAGTCTGTCTGTATTTCCGTACGAGTTCTTTATCCAGTTCTGGGATATAGATGTATTCCGGATGCACGACCATTTCGGCGAACCGATAGGGAACAGACTGGATATGCTGTCTTTGGCACTCTTCTATCATTTCTTCCAGATACAAATTTTCCGTAATAATACCATAACTTTTCAAAGCATTTTTGAATTTTTGAATAATGGAATCATTGATATAGATGTCTAGCCGCTCAACAATTCTCATTACAGAATCTGTGGAAACCGGGTAGCGCTCCATCTCGATGTCTCCGTGATTACGGTTTTCCAAATCTGTCAAACGGATTAAACCACAATCCAACTCTTCCGGCGGCAAATCGCCACGTTCAATGAGCATTTTTCTGATTTCCCGTTCTCCTATTGTATCAGTTGTCACAATCTTATAATCAAAATGAAAATAAGATAAAAAATTTTCTAAGTCCATTGGTCTTAACATAATGTCATTCTCCTTTTTTAATAGCAGTGGTCAGTTGCGGAATAATGTTTGATGTTTCTACAAGATAATTTTCTGGATTTAACATCATATTTTCATAGGCTGTCTTTCCTTCAAAGGAATCTACAACCTGCTTTTCTTCCGCTGTCATATCCTGATAATGTTTCTTTCCATAGCACGGAGGCAACCAACCCTTTTTCTGACTGCCATAGATGTTGAATTTTTTTAGAAGTTCTTCACTCTTGAATGTGATGTGGCAGGTTCCTTTTTTGTAGAAAGTAACCGTAAAATAGCGGCACTCAATGTTTTTTGTCTGCTGGATTTTTTCTGACTCCATTAATATCTCTGCGAGAGAATTATCTGCGCGTTTCCCGTCCAGATAACAGAACGCTTTTTCGATATCCTGCAGTTTTTCTACAAACTCACGCTGATACCAGTATTTTTTAAGCAGTGCAGAATAAATACCAAACATCGGAATGATGACTTTCCGGTTCACGATATGTGCCTTATTTGTAACCCATCCATCGTAATAATGAATATTCTTGCCTGTTTCTGGCAGATAGGAATGCTCATAAGACAGCTCATCAAACAAACCGATGATACACTCTTCCACGCCTCTTGATAAATCCTTTGCAATCCGCTCCTGAATCGTCTTGATGTTGTAATAGCTGAAGTCATAATCTTTCAGCTTATCTGTCTTGTAACGGTATTCATCCAGCTGATTCGTGGTCATATTACAAATGAACCGCTCATCTTCAAACAGGGCCTTCCAGTATTTCATCCGAATCCGTTCAAGTACCGTATTTTCAGCGTTTTCGCCCACAGGAGTTCCGCTGGAAACCAGTTCCAGAATCGGTTTTGTGTGTGCATTCTCTTTCACGTCATCCAGGATATATGGTTTCATTCCATTGTATTCCCGGATAAGCCGCATACAGGCCTCTGTTTCGATTTCATACTGTTTGATGACCGCTTCCAGATAATCGTTTACAGCAAGGTCCGTCATATTCTTTTCCGAAGTTCTTTCATGCAGTTTTGCAGCTCTCAGCTCTTCAAAGATGAACGAATGCTGAGGTCTTTCCGGAATATGAACCCGGATGACAGCAACATCCACCATCGTCCTGCGTTCTGCGTCTTTGAACATTTCCTTATGGAATGTGATTTCCGCATGGAAACGCTCCAGTTTATTTAATAGTCTCTTTCGTGATACACTGTAAGGATTCCGGATGCTTTCGGCGTTCAGGATGCAGATGATATTCCCACCGTCTTCCTGAAGGCTCAATGCCTTTAACAAATGCTGCTCTCCATTGGAAAATGGCGGGTTCATAAGAATCAAGTCATATTTCTTGTAACCACGATAAGTCAGGAAATTATCATGGATGACTCTCATTCCTTTTCCTTCCAGAATCATCCGGAGTTCAGGTTCTGCTTCAATACAGTCAATGTCATACTCTTTGTAATTTTCTTTCCCTTTCCGCTGCAGATATTCCACGATATCTCCTTTTCCTGCTGATGGCTCCAGAATCGTATTAATTTTTCTGAAATCACAGCCTTTTGTAGCAATATCCAGCAGGGAATCTGGGGTTGGATAGAATTCATCAAAATTCTTCATGTAGTTATCCTCCATTATTCTTCATTTGAACATAACAGTATTTTTTCTCTCTCCCTTCTTCTGTGATTTATGTTCTATGTGTAGAATGACGAATATTTTTCCAAACAAAAAAGCCATGGAATCCCACAGCTTTCATGCATTCTATTTCTGTTTTTGTCTTGCTATTCTTTCCTTGCAAGCAAATCCTTAACCCGCATTTTGATTGATGTTTCCAAGATATCTTCAGGCAGTAGTTTTTCTATTCCTGTCTTGATTTTCCAGTATAGCTGAAACCATGTGCTGCCCTCTTTTTGAATTTCCGATTTAACTTTTCTCAAATATTGAGCAACTTCTGTAGCAGATTCAAAATTACCGGGGCCTTCCAGTAACGCCAAGGATTCAATCATCCGGCTGACCAGACTCTCACAACGACTTTCCTTTGTATACTGTTTCACATACTGCATCAGCTTTTCTGTAGTGTCCTCTGTATCGTAGAAATGGTTTCGGATGCTGTTTCCATCCAGAAGAACAGTACAAATTCCATCCCTTGCCGGAATACCGGAAGGCATGATACGTTCCCAAGTCGCTTCCCTGAACTTCCATTCCTCTTCCGTAACAGATTCCGGTCGGTCCGTTTGATTCTGGTAATGAAAATCTCTTACATCATATTTAGCAAAAAATACCAATGCTTCTTTTGACAGCCTTTCTGGATTCCAGCATGCATGATAAAACAAGTCTTCTATTTGGCTGCCGAATACTTGAAAAACAATCTTTTTTTCGACCGTTTGAAAGAAAACAATCTCATTCCGGTAATCCCAGCTGTCGTTTCGTTCCGATAACATGGAGTATTCGGATTTGCTCAAGATATCTTCCACGCACAAATGTTCCAAAATAGTAGCAAGAAAAAACCGGTTATCTTTCTCAATTTTATAAAAATTCTGCGGATTCGCCAGCATCCGTTTTGGAGGATTCACGATATTTATGTACATCTCGACAAGAGACTTCGGAAAATCATCATACAAAACAGCAATCGGACTAGATGAAAAATATTCACTATGTTCTGTGCGGTACAGGACTGCTTCGTCATGGATTTGGACAATTTTATCCGCAATCCTTTTATATATCTGCCGTTTTGCGTCTTCAACAGCCAGTTGCTGCAAGCCTTTAACAAATTGATGATATTCTTTGTAATCTTTTAATTTTACTATATAAGCGTTATAAATTTTCGTACTCATTCTTATTGTCTCCTAATTCTCAGTGTAATACATGCAATTACCTGTACAAAATTCTTCTCCTATAGGACATTCTTCAATTTCCAATGGACTCCTTCTTTTTTCATCCGATACACATGATGATTCATCTGGTAAATTCCAAACCCGAACAACGTCCTGATACATTTCCATCACTAATACCTCCGGTTATACCGTTTCTACTACACCGATGCGCTTGGAATATAATTTCCACGACTTCACAGCGCGAACCTTTTCTTTATGAACCGCATCCCGTTCTTCATCTGAAAGTGGATGAATGATGCCTTCTTCTGCAAGCATGTCCATCACAGCACAAAGCTGTTCGAATTCCTGCATGATTCGTTTCTCATTTGTTAGTTCCGGTTTCTCCGGATGATGATTTTGTAGTCCAAAACGTAATGCTTTTGCAATCTCTTGTTGTATTTCAGCACACTCTTCTGCGGCTATAATCAATAAGTTTTCACTATGCGTCACTTTATTGTCCTCCTTTTAATCTTCATTTCTTTCACTTATTGTCGAACTCCTCTGCACTCCGCGGAATGACCATCACCCCTTTTTTTAATTTTCTTCAAGCCAGTGCTCAATTTCTTGAAGTAATCGTTTGTTATCCTTTTCCGGAAGTCCAAGTGGTTTCCAGCATTTGATGATATCCATGGTTGCAAACCCCGGTTCCCAATCTTCGCCACAGATTCTTGCATCCAGATTCCATTTTTCAGATACATCCAAAAAATAGTCGCAAACCGGATAGAGCCAGTCGGCCTTTCTAAATTGATAGATTTCGGGAGTTTGATTTCCGTATCTGTGTACAACTACACACAATTGTTTGTCTTCCGGCATGACATTGCATCCGCTTTGGAACCATCCATCATCCGGGATATGTACATTCACAATACTCATTTTTTCTTATTTCCTTTCTATAGTCTCGAAATACCACCGTTCTTCCAGAATTTCATCTGCAACATTTAAAATCCTGTCAAAGCATTCGTACTGCAGCATTCGGTAATAACAGAGTGAATATAGTTTCTTTGATACACTCCTGCCCTCTTTCTCCATATACAGAAGGAAATTCTCAAGATGTTCTTTTTTAAGATTATCATAGTCCGTAATTCTGTAGTTCCCCGGCTTGAGAAAAGATAAGACAAACATTCCTATGATGGTTTCTTTTTTGTAAATATCGACCGGATTTTCTTTCCATCCACGATATGACTCATCATCTTCTTTCTGTTTCTGAATTATCTGTTTGATAGCCGGCCTAATATCAGTTAATGCTATATTTTTTTCTTTAAGCCATATATCTACTTCGGATTTGATAGCTTTCAATTTACACTTGTCCATATCCGCCCGTTCTTTGATATCATCTGCAGTAGATTCGTTGTTGAATTTGACTTTTTCATATTCCCCGTCATATCCGTAAAACGGATGATTTTCACCGGTACTTCCCATCCATCTAACATAGTAATGATTTCCAAATGCATAGATGTTCGTAGTGCTATAAGAACCGTGAAGGTCTGGTTTATCACTTTTGTATGCAGCATCAAATAAATGTGCCATTTCAAAATAGGTCCCCTGTAACAGATATTTTGCAAACCGCTTAGCCTGATAGTCCGTCATGTGATGCACTTTCTTCGCAATCTTCCAGTGCGACAGTAATATCTGCCATTCGTCATAATCTTCCAGATTTACATACGGTTTTAAATAGTCAGCCTCTTCTTTTTCCCGGTTTCTTAGATACTCAAGCGCCTGTTTGAAAAATGGAATCAAATAAGCATAATCCAATGTTGTATAACGTCCGTACTGGTCTAACTTTCTGCCAAAATCCCCAATTTTCTTCGTCATAATGTAATACTCAAGCCACAAGGAGTTCATAAAAGTCAGATTCAAAAATTCTCCTTTTTCGATAAGGAAATTGGAACGTGCGCCGTAAATCGAATACTCTTTCACAGCAGAAACATAAATGTTTCCAGACTTATCAATCATGTTAATCGTATTCAGCCCGGAGTTGACAGAACAGTCATGGGTGCGGTTCACCTGTGCATCTTCCAAACCTCGTAACGGTCCGTTCTTATGAGAGTTCCAAGATTCCGAAGCACTTGTAATCAGCAGAATCTTATCTTTTTCACGGTCATAGTAATGCAGATTCTTCACAAGTGTCGCAAAGTCGCCATAACGGTTGTCGTCCAGCCATGCATCCGCATAGTTATGGATGACATATTTACTCGGTTTCAGTAAATCCTCGCCGGCCGGCAGTTCCATGATTTTGCCATTGCTCAACAATCCTCGCAATACATTGATTGCAAACATCCGGCTCACGCGTTCTTTCAAAGGGGTAGATACCGCTTCATCCCCTGCTGTTACATCTTTCTTTCCAGCACGCAAAATTACGTTTTCAGCAAAGGTTAATTCTCGCTCTTCTTCCCATTCCTCTTCCAGCCATCCAAGGTATAACTGCTCTCCATTTCTGACTGCAAAGCCGATTTTCTTGCCGTGAAGCATTGCGTAGGAGTCCAGACAACAGAGGTCCGTATTGAATGATGTAATTTCAGCACTCTTCGAAACCCGGAAAAACGTGATGCATTTGTTCTGCGGACAGAAACTTTCAAATACTGCATCATTAAATTTTAAAGCCTCTTCCAGCAGCTTGTAGTTTTCTAAGTCGGTCTGATAGATGCTCATCATACGTCCCAGGTCTTCGTCCAGATATAATATCTTCTGGTTTAATACCACCGGTTCATTCACCGGAGCAGCCTTTCCACTGCGGACCCCGATTAATTCTACGGTTTCTCCCATGAAACAGCGGATGGAATAAATCTCGGTCTGGAGCATGTAAATCTGTGCTTCCAGTTCCTTTTTCTGCCGCTCAAAAGCCTCCATCTTCTGGTTCAGCTCCTGCAGCATGATTTCTTTCTTTTTGTTCATTTCTGCAAGAAGATTGTCAATCTGCTCCTGCATTTCTTTGAGTTCACCGGTCTTTGCTTCTTTGATATCAATTCTATCCTGTCTCAACTGCTTGATTTTCGCATCTACGGTATCGGAATCATTCTGTACTTCCGTAAGTGTTTTATCATTCAGCCCCGCTGGAAGCATGGATACATTATCTGATATGCGTGTATTTAATGCTGACATAGTAATCCGGGAATAATCGGTTTCTTCCTTATATTCAAGATATAAATCTAAAATAAGCAACTCAATGGTTCCGTAGTGGACGATTGCATATCCATGTTTTTGTACTGGGATTTCCCAGTAAAAACCGTTTTCTTCAATATACCGATTGATGTAGTCAGCTTTTTCGCACAACGAATCGGAAACATATGTGCCATTGCACCCCCATGTATCAACCAGACTTTTGCATGCAGTCCACAGTCTTTTGCTGTCGTCATCCGCATCCCCCTGCAATTTATCGTAAAAGGCATTACAAAACGCTTTTGGATTCTCTTTAACATGTGCTATGTATTTATCGAAATCCTTAATTTTCGCCTTCTTCATGATTCTCCATCCTCTCCATATTCCGTACTGCATCCAGTGCCGCCATATGTACAGTTCCCACAATCTTCCCAATTGATGCAGCTTTCGCCTTCGCATTCTTCATCATCAAAATTACAGATTCCATACTGTTGATGGATACACTCAAAATTATCGCACATCTTCCATATCCCCTTTCTTTTCTATGATTCCAGATTACCAAATACAACATCAAACATCGAATCTGTGGACACTATTTCATGTAACATGGAAAAAACCAAATGATTTCTTTTTTCTGTTTTTTTGCATAGTCTATGCAATTTTTTGTTCCTCCACTACTTCCATTCCATACCGCAATCACTTTATCAGAGTGGTTTACCATATATTCGTTTCGTTGCTGCATACAGGAAGGAGTATACGGAGCATACGTTACCATCGTGACAATATCTGCTTTTTCAAGAATCATATGATAACGGTCTTTGTCCGGCTGTTTCCAGAATTTATCCTGGTTTTGGCAGGGAATTGCACAATGCAGCTGAATCGGATATCCTTCCAATTTTAGTTCCAATACGGCAAGTGCGAATACCGTATCAACACCGAGAGCCATTCCGGAAATAGCTTCGCTACAGTTATTTTCTTTTAAAATCGTTTTTAATTTCTCTTTTAATACCATGTACCGCCAGTCTGACAGTTCATATCCATATAATTTGTCCGGTCTGTGTCCGGTTACGCATATTACCATAGTTCTCTCCTTCTTTAAATCCGCAAACCCCTTCTTGTTTCAAACCTTTTCACACTCTCTAAATCTCATAGTCTGTTGCAGAGTAATACTGTCTACTTCCTGCAGGCATTTCCGCCTTTGTAATGACGCATTATTGTATCATCTTTGATTATCGACTTCATTTAACACGATTTCTCGGATATATCTTGCTATATTTTCTGTGCACCCCTCTCCATCTTTTATATTGCATGGTTTATCTCGACACACTTTACAAAACCCACAACCGCTCCCATTTAACAGAAGCCATGCGATTTGTTCTATTTTTCCGCTCGGCATACCTTTGTCTTTTAATCTAAGATATGGTTTCAATCCTCTATCGCCATCTAACCATAAATGCTTTTCATATTCTGTCATTTTCATTTCATTACCTCCATTAATTACTGGCTGATTACAACATCAGATTTGTTCTGGGATTTTTTTGATTTCTAAAATATAGTATTTCTCTCCCGGTTCTGCTCCCCATTCTTCCTTCCCTATTCCAATCCGCAGTGAACATTCAGCGATGAAAAACGGTTTATCATTTCCATATCCATTCCGGAATAGAACCTTTTTCGTGATTTTCACGGATTCCTTTTGAGTTTTTTCCGGTGTTGTCCCGATAAACTGGCAAAACTCAAGATACTCATCTACACATTGCTCGAATGCAGCTTCAACTTTGGCAATGTCGTGGCATTCAAAATAGCTGCCAAACTCCTTGATTCCTTCCAGTTTTCCAAACCAAATACCATCCTGATACTGTACAATCGTATAATATCCTTTATATTCCATAATCCATCCAAAATAATTCCGTAACCGCGTCTCCCAGTACGGTTTCATTTCCCGGTACTCCTCCTTTTTTTCTCCGGATAATATCATATCGAACCATTTCTTCTTAATTGGTAGAATCAGCATATCTGATTATCCTCCTTTTTCTATTCAACTATCAGAAGATACCCCATACTTGACCATACTTCGTTTACAGTTGCGGATATCTTTTTATACTTTAAAAGTTCTTCCAATTATAGTTTTTCAACTCATCTTCGTTAGTGTTCATCCATGTACGGTATGGTTCTATATCTGGACGGTATTTTATTACATATTCAAAATCAAACTCGTTTTTATTTAATCCTTCAGGTAATTCTAACCCAAAGTAAAATGCCCTTGTATCTTCATACCAATTTATTTTCATTTCAGGTTGCAGTTCTGCAAGCCCTCTTCTATATTGTTTGTAATGATACACTGTTTCCAGCACATTTAAGATTTCCTTACTCATTCTAATTACCATATTTGTTTTTCTCCTATAAAATTATGTTTTTATATACTTTGCATAATCGTTTCGCTGAGTCTCTTTTCTTTATTCAATCACCAGCAGATAATCCATTCTGGACCACGCTCCGTTTGCAGTTGCGAATGTTACTTTTTTGCAAAGAATATTTTCTGGAAAATCATCTATTTTCCTGCCATATTCATAGCGAATACAAGGTTTTCCAAATACACTCTTCCCATTAGATATACCGATATATCCCCAATCCTTTGTTCTTGTCAATACAGCCTCTACAAATTCCTCAACCATATATTCTTTCTTGAACAATACATTAAACGAAGTCATGCATCCGTCTTCTAGCCAATTTTTGCGTACCAGTTTAAACATCTCCACTCTACCTCTTCTATTCCTGTATTTGAACCTCATTCATAGAACCACTCTGCTATCACAGTAAGAAAATGGTCTACGGAATCAAGAATTTTCACCAAAATATTTGCCATAGCTTCCCTTCCTTTTTCCTAATGATTTTTCAACCTCTTCACTATCCTTAAAATGTCTTTGCTGTTTACAGCTCACTCAAATTCTAAGTTCAGCATACAGGTCATCTCTTCAATATCTTCTTTGATGCTATCAAGTTGTTCTACGGTGAGGGTGGAATTTCCCAGTTTTTCTGCCAGTTCTTTCAACCCTTTCATTGCGCTTTTTAATGCATTCTCTTTGTCTCTCAATTTATCATTGGTGTCTTCCAGTTCATCATTCGCCCAATCAGCTTCTTCTCTTGCTTCATTTAATTCATTCTGGACTTCCTCCAATTTATCATTCAGCGATTCATTTGTCGTGATGAAATTAGCTCTGATGCAATTGGCAAATTCAGAACCCATGTATTCTTCGATACATTCAATAAGTCCACTCGCGCTTTCTGTATCGACTGCCCGCATCTCATAATCGCCGCTGTTCTTTATTAAAATATTATGCATATTGAATGCTCCTTTCTTATTTCAGCTTTTTATATTTGTATATATTATGGAAAATAATCTTGCATTTGTCGAACTTGCGGACAGCAAAAAAGACCGCCAAAGCAGTCTTTCTATTCCTTTGAAAATTCCGGTATCCATTCTTCTTTTATTGCATTCAATCCCTTCACCTTTTCCGAAAAGGCAGAGTTTGCGGCTAATGCCATATCAATCACATAGAAATTCTTGCCGTTCTGCATGATATCCAGACTCCACTGTCCGGTCAGATTAAGGTGATATAACAGTTCCGTCACATGCCGGATTACATCCTCTTTATTCTCATCATATCTATACATTAGGATTTCCTTATGTGATTTGTAGATAATATAATCATGAACATTGTGCGGAGAGTCCGCGTCTTCTTCCTGTCCAAACCGTTTTTCCATTGTTTCTGGTTCCCAGTATGGAAAGCATCCCAAAACTGTTTTTTGGTCACAGTCGATGAACACACGATATTCCGTATGCAGCGGCATCCCTTTATAGATGCATGGATTTTCTTCCGTATCCTTAATATATTCCCGTACCGCCCATTCATTTGTCGTGTTCACTCCATAAAAGGAAGTGGAGGTCAGACCACCGCTCATAATACAGCTCTGACTTTGGATGAACAGCAGATATTCGCCCAGTTCCCGGACTTCTTTTTCTCCGTACACATGTGCATTGCGGAAATCGAACTTACTGGAAAATACACCGGTCTTTACAAAATATTCCCGGCTTACATCCAGTTCAAATACTTTCTGACAGTATACATCTACGATACGAAGGGTTGTCCATGTCAGAGATTCATAGTCAAGACGGCTTAACTGCAGCAGAGGAATCGGAACTTTTATCAAGGTTGTTTCCGGTATTTTAAAAAACTTCTGTTTCATTACAGCCTTTGCCAAAGCCGGGAGCCAGTTTCCCATGGAATTTCGATTCATTCCCAATATTTCATACATTAAAGGGTCCAAGTCCAGAACATCCAACCCCCATCGAAACTGCTGATACCACAGTTTCTTTTTCTTTTCTGAATCTGCTTCCATATACTGTTTGTAATCGTATAACACGTAGTTGGAAGCGTTCGGATTGACTTGTATCTGCATATATGTTCCGGTCAGCTGCGGACGCAGTTCTTTGGGAAGGCGGTTGATTTCATCCTGCGTGACCGGTTTCATCAGTCTATTCGGGAACGGAACAATATGTTCTGCATGAAAATCATGACTATTGCAGTGAAAAACATGAGTGCCTTCCAGCAACTCATATACTATCCGTTCTACAATATCATTTATAATATCTGCCCATTTTCCATATGGGACAACCATCTTTTCTGCATTTTCTTTTTGTTCTCTGATACCTGTATCAAAGAGACCGGTTGTGTCTTGAAAAGCATGCATCTGATAGGATTCTTCAAAAGCCTGCAATGCCTCTGGTGTGGTTTTCAGAAGTTTCACAACTTCCTCTTTGGATAGTCCGGGACGGCTGGATTTTGGTTTGTTGCGGAATATATCAATAAGATTCTTTATTTTTCCCATTTCATTCTCCTTTTTTATCGGATTGTTGCTTTGGAACTGCCATATCCATCCATTCCAAAATTCTCCGGACGCATTGGACAGTTCGGACAGTCTTCAATTGGATAGCAGCATACGCCGTACCCATGCACGCAGTCTTCTGGCTGCTCCATATTCCGATAATCATATCCTGCATCCTTGTAGGACTCAAGAACTTCCATAACCGAAGACAATGCAATCATTTCTATATCTTTTCCGAATAACTGGATTTGAAATGCCCGGTTCTGAATCCGTTCCTTTGCTTCATTTAAGATTTTTTCGATATCGTTCATACTTTCCCTCGTTTCTTATTATTTTAACTTCGGCATCTGCGGTTTTGTAGTGTCTGTCCAGATGATGAGTTTTCTGCAGTGGGGACAGACATGCTTTGAATTTGCGTAATTCAAGTCTCGACCGCAATGTGGACATACACCTGTCCTCATATTTGCAACCACGTTTGACTGTGGAAGAACATTGTATTTTTCCGGCTCCAAACGCATCATATTAGCTTCTGCGATTCCATATATGTGATGGACGGCGCTCCGAATCATGGATATGATTTCCTCCGGGCTGTCTGTCACATACATCCGGTTAATGCACCCCTGCAGCATATCCTTGCTATAGTCTGCTTTCTTGCGGTTATTTTCCATGCAGTTTCTCCTCTCTTCGTACAGCCATGGTATACAGCACCATGTCTTTTGTGTCTCTATCAGTTTTCGTGAGTCCCATTTCGGTAACGACCCGAATTTGTGCATCAGTTAAGATTGCATCTTTTTTATAACAGGTCCGCTTTCCGTAATTCTCCCATGTATACGGAGCCGGTCTGGAGATTGTCGCCCATCCCAAATCTTCCAATTTTCTTTGTGCGAATGAAGTGGGCTGGTTCTGTTCTTCTAAAATAGCAGCGGCGCAATCATAATGTCCTTCAAACCCACAGGCATAGGTATTGCCTTCCGGGTCAATCCATCCATACCTGAACTCATTTACCGGGAGGTTTTTAGGAAATTCCTCTTCCCGACTGACCGGATACGTTTCACCGGTCCGGAACTCTACAAAATTTTCTGTTTCAAAACTGGTACGTCCACCCATTCCGTTTACGACTATGGGTTCATCGGTATCTTTTAACAGATGTCCACCTGGAATATCCTTGCATTTTTCGATGGAATTGATATACTCCATTGCATACAGCTGTCTTCTATCCTCGGTTCGGTACACCGCCCATACCCGTTTCTTTTTGTCCGGGATTTCCACGAGATAGGAAGACGGATGCACGTATTCGCATTTAACAATAAGAGACTCTAAGGCTTTTTCAGCTCTTGCTTTTGTTGTATAGCCTTTGGTACGCATGACAATCTTTTTATCATAAATCGGATAATAGCCGTACTGATACTGATAACAGTTTCCGGCGTAATATCCGTATGCATTGGAGTCCGAACAATGTTCCGGTCCGCTTCTTAAATACAGCGCATACATTCTGATGTCCCCTTTCCTTTTTCTTCCTTTATTATTACAAAAAATATCATAAAAATCGAATCTTTGGACAGGCGAAAAGCCGGTGCAAAACCGGCTCTCTCCTGCATTTTCTTATTTATAAGCTATTCCTGCGACTGGAATGCCATTGACTTCAACCACATTTTCATTCAGAGGTATCATAATATAGGTTCGTCCGTCTATCCGGCGTGTCTCAATATCATGGATATATGACGCATCTATTTTAATGGATGCATTTTCTGTGTGAATCGTTGTCTTATTTTTGTCTACCAGACTGGACAGATGGATTTCTTTCTTCTCTCCCAATCTGGTTTTGCATCCATTTGTTACATTCGCAGATTCTTCTGCATCAAGTCCCGCTTTTTCAAGCATCCCTGCAAGTTGTTTTGGAGATACCTGAACCGCTTCTGTGTTTCCCTCATGTTCTTCCAAAATCTCCATTACTTCTTCTGAAAATGATTTTATGGTATCAAACGTGATATTGGCTCCTTCTTTCAAAACGCCGGCCACTAATTCACATTCTTCTTCATTAGATAAAAGTGCATCTTCTTTTCCGGTCAGTTCATACACGAGTTCCTGCTGTAGTACTGGGCTTTTCTTTGAATAATAAAGCATGGAATGGATATCTGTACTGCGGTCATTGAATGCAGGGTAAAGGAACGCATCCGCAGGCATTTCTACTACCCAGTCCCGAATCCGGTCCTCAACCTTTCCTTTTTCGGAATTAACGGAAAGTCCGGGTTTCGATAAAGAAACCGGGCAGATGCAGCACATGATATGTTCATATACTTCCTCTGAGGCGTCTTCCATCATCAGGTCATCACTCGTTTTTCCGGGTATGTCATACAACCCGTGTATCAGAAGAATCAGATAGTTTTCTCCAAAATCATAAGAATCAATGATTCTTCCGTAGAATTCTTCCAGAATCTCATCATCATCCAGTTTGGATTTCCGCAGGTCATTTAAGAAATTCTCCTGTTCGGAACTGCCGTCAACAACCGGAAAATCAACATCATACAGATTCTTTCCCTTGCTGCCGGATAAAGACTTGCGGAAGATATCAAAATACTTGAACATCTCCTCTTCCGGAAGGGAAAGGAATGCTTCGGTTTTGCTTAGGATAATCTCCTTTTCATGATTGACATAGCACATCGCAATTCTTGTGATGTTGCAGTTTGCTGCGGTAAACTGTTTCTTGATTTCCATGATTTCCTTCTTATTCATAGCAATTCTCCTTTTCTATGCGTTTTATGCTCTGATGATAGTATGAAAAAGAAATGTGGATTTGTCACATTTCTGGACACGCAATTTTCTGCTGTCTGTCTGTCCTTTGTACCTTTCGGTATTGCAGCGCCCTAATATTTTTTCTGCAACTTTTTACTGTTCTTGGGCAGAGGGCTTGGCGAGAGACCGGGTATTCCGGACCGATTCACCTTCTGGCCGGCAAAACGACCTGTACAAAACATAGTATGGGAAATTATTTGTACACCGTAGCTTTTCAGACTCAAAAAAAGACTGCTTTCGCAGTCTTTTTTAGTCTTTCCATATCAGTTTCCATTCCTGCCGCTCCGGGTAATAAAGGAGCCGAAAAGGAGATATTCGTTCCTCGATTTCTGTTTCACAGTCATATTCCAATGTAGGAATTCCGCAATAATTCCTCTGCCGATGACCTATTACCCGGATGTGACTGATTTGAACGATAGTTCCATCCGCCAAGCGTGTTTTCAGCATTTTCGGCATGACATTTCCTTCGGATGTAAACCAGACGAAACAGGCGACAGATTCCTGTTTACCTCTTAACCTTCCTTCATCCGGTCTGGTATCGTTGGTTCCGATTCCCATGCTCATAACTTATTCCTCCTAAATAACATTTAGTTTTGTGTAATCTACCGTCCGTTTCTCTCTGGATATGCCACCTTCCATGTGGTCTATAGGTCTGATTCCCGACTGGCATAAGAATACGGCGCGTTTTACACTATCCATTCCATATCTGCCCCGGATTGTATCCACGGTCTTATCCAGATTTTCATATTTCACATAATCAAAATCTGCAAAGAAATCAAGTTGCCGAAAAGATGCTGCATCACACAGTCTGGAAGTATGGATACCAAACTGCCGAATTGATGTCTTTCCATCCCACAGCTCTTCTAAAAGCCGACAGCTTTCCCGATATAATTCCACAGTGATATTCGTTTCATCCCGCAGTACCCGCTGATGCCCCATCCGCTTCAACCCACTGGTGCAGATGCTGACTGAAAGAACACCTGCTTTTACCTTGTCTTTCCGTAGTCTCGTACCAACGGTTTCCGCCAGCGCAAGCAGTATCATCCTTGCTGTGTCCATGTCACAGATATCATAAGGAGCGGTCGTGGAGTTTCCGTATCCTTTTTGTTTGGGTGGCTGTTTTATTACTTCAGAAGTATCTATGCCATTGGCATATCCCCATAAAATCTGTCCCTGCGATTTCATATGCATCCGGAGTAAATCTGGTGAGGCGTTCGCCAGCTGACCGATGGTATCAATCCCCAGTTTCTTCAGTTTCTCTTCAGATGCTCTTCCACAGAAAAATAGTTCCCGTACCGGCAGCGGCCATAGCTTTTCCGGTATTTCTTCCGAAAACAGAGTATGTGTATAATCCGGTTTCCGCAGTTCTCCTGCCATTTTTGCCAACAATTTGTTTTCTGAAATTCCTACATTGACAGTAAATCCAAGTTCCTCCCGGATACGCTCTCTTATTTCATCTGCAACATCCACAGCATTTCTATATAGGTGCATTACCCCGGTCATATCAAGGAAGGCTTCATCTATAGAATAAACTTCTACATCAGGGGTGTACTCTCTCAATATGCTAAGGAATGCTTTGGAACACCTCTGGTATAAGGAATAATTGGGTGGAGCGAGATAAAGACCGGGACATTTTTGCATAGCTTCTACCGTTGTCATGCCTGTGGTGATGCCATATTTCTTTGCAGGTGTGCTTTTTGCTAGGATGATGCCGTGGCGCATTTCCGTACTGCCACCAATCGCTGACGGAATCAGCCGCAAATCCAGTGACCCGCCCAGGTGATGAATCCGGTAAGCGGCTTCCCATGACAGGAATGCACTGTTTACGTCAATATGGAAGATTGTTTTCTTAATCACACCCATCCCCTCCTTTTCTGTACTAAGTATTATAATCGAACACTTGTTCTTTATCAAGTGGTAATTTCATCCAATAAAAAAAGAGGATTTCTCCTCTTACTTTCAATCGTTGTTTATTCTTGAGAACTATGCTATTTTATATAGCCCCAGAACTTCTTGAACAGATACTTTTTGAGACCCATGTTATTTTATACGGCCCCAGAACTTGTCTACATCTTGCTGAGTATAGTCATAACTTGAGAACTATGTTATTTTATATAGTTCCAGAACCTCAAATAACAGTTCTTTGCAACGCTCCGTACATTTGTACTTTTGCTGCAACTTTTTACCGTTTTCCACGGAGAGCTTGGCGAGAGGTCAGCTGGTCTTATCGGACACACTGCACTATCTCACCTTCAGGTCGGCAAGACGGCCTTGCATTTACATATTAAGCCATTTCTATCTCTTCTTTTTTGGAAGACACTTCCATAACTTCGATTCCTTTCTCCTGCGCTTTGTATGTAATCTTCTGCTGAAGGTCGTAATAAGTCCAGTCTCCGAATGCAGCATTCTCCGTTTCCGAAAAATCTTCCAATTCAATCAGTCCACAGTCATACCGCTGTGCCATATCCACGATATACCGGCTGATTTTGTGATTGAAGGTATCTCGGAAGCGTCTTTCTTTATCCTGAAGTTTTAGGAGTTTATCTGCTCTTTTCCGGTATCCTTTTCCGCAGTTGTTGTCACTGGCAATCCTTGTCGCATTTCCGTAGGTTCTTCTGAGTTCCATGAATTTCTTTCTTACAGCAACCAGTTCTTCAAGTCCCGGAACTACTTTATCGTATGGTTTCATGCGTAACTCTGTTTCACCTTTCTTTGCGGTAAGTCGGAGCAGTACCTCTTCTCCCAGACGGACATTTAACGTATTTTCGCCGGTACACTCTTCCGGTGTAAATGTATAGGACATTGCAAGCATCCACTTTTTCTTATGTTTATTATAGGTGAGGTTGCCGCTTCCCTGCTTATATTCCTTTGACATCATCCGAGTAAGGATGCTCTTCTCTCCAACGTTTATGTGTGGCAGTGAAAATGTGATGATTCCATTTTTTAAACCTAATTCTTTTGAATGTGACTTACTGAACAGGCTGATTTTTACTCCGAGTCCCTTTTCTGTTTCAAACAGTGTATACGATTTATTATGCAGGTAAATAGCACCATCCCGCCGGAAGTTCGTTAAAGAACAGTTTCCTTTCAGCAGACCTTTCTTGACATCTTTAGAAAACTGATTTTCCACAAATGCCCTTGCCTGTGAAATATTGGCTGAGTTGGATGTTGTCATGATTTCTGCCATCTTATTGTATAGATACGTCATCCGTGATTTTCCATATAACTCCGTTGGAGCAGGGATGTCTATGCCTGCATCTTTCATGATAAATTCCTGCTGCTTGTCTGCATACAGGAATGTCATAATCCGGTTGCTTGCTTTTGCAGACAGATACTGCATTTCAAACAATTCTTTGCATAAATCCTTGTACTCGATATCGTCCTGATTCAGTGAGATTGCCAGTTTGATAGTTTTGTTCATAATCGTTCTCCTCTATTTGTTCAGTTATTCTTGCTGCATGTAGCTTGGCGAGTGCATTTTATCCGTGTGCAAGAGATTCTGTGCTTTATCCTCACCTTATGGCCGGCAAGACGGCCGTTTCTTGTTATATCCTTAGTATGAGCTATCCGGAGACAGCTGTTAAATTTCTGGACAGCTTATTTTTTCTTTCAGAAATAGTATGGAAAAGATTTTTGCTTTTGTAGAAATTACAGATATCTTATTGTTTGCAGTATATTGATAAAGAGATGTTTCATTTTTCTATTTTGTAACCGTGAAATCCTTTGTATTCCGTATACTTGATTTGTTTTAGGTTCAGCGTATTTGTTTTGCTTTGCTCAGCATAGTTGTTTTGCTTTAATAATTTTCCATACTAAAAACATAAAAGGAAAAGGAGCGCTTTTGATATGGACATAAAAGAATGTTTTTTATATCTTGCCGACAAACTAAAAACAAATATTTTTACTCGTGAATATGAAAATTCTTATTATCAATACATGATTCTCACGACCTGCCGCCATACACCGGAAGAATTTGAAATACTGAAAAACGCAAACTTACTGGATAAGAACTATGTCCCGCAAACAAAAATCAATTTTTGCAAAATTGAATATGCACCGAATTCACCGGGGAAAGAACGGCTTACCTTTTCTTTCCGCGAAAGGACCGCATTTACCCGAAATATAACCGGACTACAATATCCCTCTGCCACACTGGAAGATTTTGAATCTTCTTATTGGAGTACCGGCAGAAGCATTGTTTTTTATCCAAATAACAATATCTGGTCTTTTCAGAATAAAAAGAAAAAGACAGGCTATCCCTGTTCGCTGAAGGATTTCTTTTATTATCAGGAAAAATCAAATATTGAATATAAGCCTTATCTTCTGCTTTTTCAATTTCTCGGCAAAACCTATCCCATTTTCAAAGACCTCGCCACAGACTTTGAAAATGGTTCTGCATACACTTCCATTCCAATGTTGGAAGTCTTTTCTTGCAATACCAGACGGGAATTATTGGGAAAATATTATGGTACAGATGGTTTGAAACGAAATAACAAGGAATGTATCGGGGACGGAATTTTCCTCCACAGAGCAAGCCGTCTAGTAAATAAAAATGAAATCCAGAAACTGTACGGTTTCCACTGCTATCCTTGTTTCATCGGTCGGAAACGGGAAGATATGAAAAAACCGTTGACGTATTTTCTGCATGAGTATCTGAAAGGTCAATTTCCGGAAATGGAAATCATGGTAAAAAACCGCCGGTTTGGGTATAACGAGGATGAGCCGAAAAAAATTTCATTTCAAATAACAAAAACATTTATTCAAGATGCTGTTTCCTTATCCATTTCCATGAATTTAAAGATTCCGCTGACATGGCATTCACTGAGAGCAGTTAAGGAATGGCATGATGAACTTGCTATTCGATTTCGAAACAAACAGCTTCCCACAGTCAAAATACCAAAAGATTCCATATTCAAACGATTAAAGATGCCACAGGACTGTATACGGCTGACATCCCGAAAACAGTTTTTAGTGGAATCACAAGTGAATAATAATTGTGTTGCCGGATATATTGACACAGTTAACCGAGACCTATGTTCTATCTGGTCCATGCAAAAACCAGATGGGCAGAGATATACGATAGAAATACGCAGAAGGAAAGCAAAAAACTATCAAGGAGGCTATTTTTATATTTCGCAGATGTTGGGATTTGACAATTATGATGTGCCGGAAATAGATTATAACAGAGTACGAGAATGTCTAGAAAAACAGAACATTCCAAAACATACTTAATCATTTTTTAAAAATAAGGTCAAAAAAAGGCTTGTCATTAAGACAGGCCTTTTGTGAAAAAATCAGAGTTTTCCTTTTTTGTTCATTCATGTGTCTTGCAGCTGCCGGACTCTATGGATGGTAGCAGGACGCTCCCCTGTGCCAACCACTGTTGGAGCAATCCAGCGTAAAACCAATTCTGACCGCCCCTTTCCCGTCCAGTAATGATGCCAATGAGCTTTTCTTGTATGCGGGCGCATTGGGCCTCTGGATTTATTGACTTTTTTCTTTTTATTCTGTGTTTTCCCTTCTTGCAGTTTTACTCTGTTCTTTCGGACTTCTGCTCCATAAACAAATCCACAGTCATATTTCCGAATTTCAGAGAACTTATTTTTTACTCTTGCAGTTGGATGGTATGTATTCTTTGTCACTGGATTTTCACGAATTTCTGCATTCTCAGAACAAATATATAGCAAAGCGTTCAGCAGAAACATGCAGAATTCCGGCCAGTCGATATCTTTCTCTGAATCTCCGCAGATAGTATCGTTTCCTCTGGATATTAGAAATACTGCATTTTTTGTGTTTTCATCTGGAACAAAACTGGCACTTCCAAACATGCCTTTTCCATCCTCCGTAAGACGCATGACATAGAGGTGATATCCCAATCCCTCTTTTATTAAGTGAATAAACGCACCATGGAAGTGACTGGAATAGATGCCATCTTCTGCAAATTCCAGATAAAAGGTTTGGTATGGGAGTCGGTCTAAAATCCGGACAGGTACTTCTATCTCTTCTATGTCAGATAGAGCGAACTCTAATTCTGCATCAAACTGATATACTTCCTTATCTGGTTTCCAGACTTCAACAATCAAAAATGTCATGAAAAAATCGCAGATGTAGGCTTTCGTTTCTTCTGTTTCCAAAGGGCCTTCCAGTTTCAGCGTTTTTCTTAAATTCGCTTCTTTTTTTCGAACAAATTGATTCAGTTTTACATATCTCCCATTGTAGTTTTGGTTCAAGAATTGACTATCCGTATGCAGAAATTTGATTACTTCATCTGGAGTTTCTGTCAACAGGCGAAGTATCCGTCCCAAGTCTGTGTCGGGTTTGGTTAAGGATATATCCATTTTTTTGCAAAAGTCTAAAGGTGCATACATAGTTGTTATCCTCCTTTTTTGTATATTTCTTTTTTAAGTTGTTGGTCAAAAATATTGGGTCTCTGTATTTTTTCATCCTCCTTTCCTCTGTACTATTTGTTCTATTTTTAGAATGATGAAAAAACAAAATTTTAAAAAAGGTTGAGTGAATAAGTAAATTCCATATGTAAAAGTAAATTCCATACAGAAGACTAAATTCGATATTTTAGGGTTTGACG
>PPYE01311285.1_pt1 | contig 38158 bp, 33 predicted proteins | sample 1559881 | NCBI WGS metagenome assembly PPYE01 (sample SAMN08240022, study PRJNA423297) | Human gut metagenome, whole genome shotgun sequencing project. | reverse complement strand
TTGTGGTGACTTACATTCTAAAGGAACCAACCGCTTTTGTATATCTGCTTCAGTCTCACTTCATTTGTAACACTACAGGGATTCGTTCCGCACACCGAGCGGCGCGATTGGTTTTGCGCCGGGAATGTGGTAGGATATGAGTTCAACATCGGGCAGGCAAAGGAGTTTTTTCATGACCATCAGAGCGGTGCTCTTCGATTTCGACATGACCCTGATCGACACCAGCGGCGCGCTGCTGGCGAACGTCAACAAGATCGCCGATCATTTCGGCCGTCCCCGCTGCACGCGCGAGCGTCTGCTGGAGGTGATCGGCTACAATTCGCGCGATTTCTGGCGGGCGCTGCTCGGCGACGAGCGCCCCGAATACGGCGAATATTACGTCGAAGAATGCGCGCCTTACGAAGCGGCGATGATGACGCCCGCGGCGGGCGCCGTCGAATGCGTCGCGGAACTGCGCGCATTGGGCGTCAAAGTGGGCTGCGCTTCCAACCGCATCGCGCCGCTCCGCGTCATCCGCGTCAAGCATCTCGAACACCTGATGGACTGCGTGGTCGGCGCCGACGCGGTGGCGCGCCCCAAACCCGCGCCCGATGTGCTGCTCAGGGGAGCCGAGTTGCTGGGCTGCGCCCCCGCAGAGGCCCTTTACGTGGGCGACACGCCCATCGACGTGGAGGCCGCCCGCCGCGCCGGCATGCGCAGCGTCGCCGTGCTCGCCAGCAATTCCGCCGAGACGCTGAACCGGGCCGGAGCCTGGCGGATCGTCGCCGATCTTCGCGGATTCGTCCCGCTGCTCAAAGGCGAAGGACTGCTTTAAAAGACGAAAATCGCCGGAAACGGATCTCCCAAGGAGCCGTTTCCGGCGATTTTCATTTGGCTCGGCGCGTCTTCGGCGGCCGTTTCGGCTTTTTCCCCGCGGCGGGCGGCGCTTCCGGATGCTCCGCTTCGAGGCGGTCGATCTCGCGCCGCAGCGCTTCGGGCATGCGTCGGGCGCTGCGCACGGCGCGGACGCCGAATTTTTTCATCAGCGCCATCGGCAGCAGTTCGCGGCCGTAGCGGCGCAGCATGGCCAGGCGCATGACCCTGCTCATGCGCACGGCGCCGTCGTCGTAGTCGTAAGGGATGTCGGTCTCGAGGACGCGGCACTTGCAGTAGATGGCCGACACGGGAGAACCGATGTACAGGTAGACGAGGTCGCCCGGGCGCACGCGGGCGGTCTGCTTCCACGTGTGCACGGGATTTTCGGCGAAGCCCTTTTCCACGTCGTAATATCTGTAGTTGGCGGGCACGATCCAAGCCCCGTCGCTGAGCGCGGCGGAACTTTTGCCCGAACCGCGGGCCGCGAAAGCGTGGCTGGCCTCGATCAATTCCATGACGCGCCCGTCGCCGAGCGAATCGTCGAGCGCGACGGTGACCCAGTATTTTTTGTTCATGTGGTAGCAGCGGAAAACGCCCCGTTCTTTCAGGAGCGCGGGCACGTCCGCGGCGTCGGCCTTGACGTTGAGCACGTCGACTTCGCCGTCTTTCCCGGGTTCGAGCTTGTCGCGGCCGATGCGCATGATCACGCCGTACCATTTGCGCGTGCGCGGCTCGCGGAACACGGCGGACGAATCGCCCTGCCACGGGAACTCGGGCGGATCGCCGAAGCGCTCGCGGATCAGTGCGGCGACTCGGTTTGACTGGTCGGCGACGAAATCGTGCGCGGTGAAACACCGCTGCGCCAGCTCGCGCAAAACGTCCGCGTAAGCCTGCCGTACCGAGGCCACGAAAGCTCCCGACTGGCTGGGGATGTGCACGGCCAGATACTCGTCGCCGGTGTCGAGATCGTAAACGCGCCCGCGCACCTCGCCCCTGGCGTCGACGCGGATGTCGGCGCGGAACTGGCCGTCCATGAAGACGCGCGAACAGCGCCACTCCCGCCCGTCTTTTTTCAGGCCGGCGGCCTCGAAGCGCGAAAAGTCGGGCCGCCGCCGCTGGAAGATCTCGCTCTCGAGGGTCATTCCGGCGCCTCCATTAAAGCCCGAGAGCCATCAGATACAGAGACTGGTACCCGCCGCCACGCAAACGGAAAGCTTTCTCGCGCACGCCATACGTAACGAAGCCGAAGCGCTGGTACATCGCGACGGCCCGCTCGTTACCCGTTACTACGTCCAGTTCCAGTTGTTCGAACTGGGCCGCGCGGGCACACTCGAGCAATGATTCCATGAGCAGGGAGCCGATTCCCCACCCCCAGTAGGCGCGAAGCACGCACAATCCCGCGCTGGCGCGATGACGGCATTTTTCGCAGGGAACGGGCGGCGCGAAACCGGCGCTGGCGGTCAGCACGCCGTCGACTTCGGCTATCAGCAGCAATTCCGTGGGACTGGCCTCCGACGCCTCGATAGAACGCCGCTGCGCTTCGGCGTCGACGGCGATCTCATCGGCGTAACGCAACATGAAGTCTGTTTCCACCGCGGCGCACCGGCGTTGCTCCAGCAACACAGCGGCATCTTCGGCGGCCGCGCTGCGCAGGACGCAGAGGCTTCCGTTTCTCAGCGTTGTTTTACGAAAATATTTCATCTTTTTACCTTTCTTTGCCGTGATTTCGATCGCGGTCCTTTCTTGGCGTCTCCGGGCTGTTCGCCGGAGACGCCGTGTCATACGCGGCTGATGAACGACGCCATCATGGCCACGCGGGGCACGAGCTGGTCGAGATAGACCTGCTCCTGCGGGTTGTGCATGAAGTCGCCGACCACGCCCATGCCGTCGATGGTGGGCACGCCGGCGGCGGAAATGTCGTTGCCGTCCGAGCAGCCGCCCACCATGGGCGACGCCTCGAGTTCCATGTCAAGGTCGGCGCCGACCTGCTGAAGCAGCGCGAAGAGCTTTCGGTTGGCCTCGCGCTCGGCCAGCGGCGGGTGAGACAGTTTGATCTCGAACTCCACGCGCGCGCCGGGCAGCACGGCCCCGCGCCCGGCGAAAACGGCGCGGCCGCGTTCGACTTCCTCGGGCACGCACATGCGCCAGTCCACGACCGCTTCGGCGTAATCGCAGACCACGTTGTCCGCTGTTCCGCCGCGGATCACGTTGGCGCTGAACGTGCTGCCGCCGGGGCCGTAATCCGACCGGCTCTCGGCGAAGAGGATCTGATGCGCCAGCTCGATATTGGCGTTGACGCCGCCCCGCGGATCGTTGCCGGAGTGGGCCGCCTTGCCCCAGCATTTGATGAGGATCTGGCCGCCGCCCTTGCGGCTGACCTTGATCAGGCCGCTTTTCGCCACGGCCGGCTCGGCGACGATGCAGGCGTAAGCCTCTTTCGCCTTTTCCAGCAGCAGCGGACGGGAATGGAACGATCCCGTTTCCTCGTCGGAGTTGTTGACGATCAGAACTTTCTTGTCCAGCTTCACGCCCAGCTCCTGAAGCGCTTTTAGCGCCCAGATCACGGAGATGTCGCCGCCCTTCATGTCGACCACCCCGGGGCCGTAGAGGACGTCGCCTTCGCGGTGCACCGGCACCGTTCCCAAAGGGTGGACCGTGTCGTAGTGGCCGACGATCAGCAGCGTGCGGTCGCCCGAGCCGATCTCGGTGACGAGGTGGTCGCCCACTTCCGTCTGCGGCACGAACTGCGTCGCGGCGCCGAGGCGGTCTTTGTAGAGCGAGGCAAGCAGCCGCGCGCACGCGTCGGCGGCCGCCTTGTCCCCGGTCGGCGATTCGGCACGGGCGAGCGCGGCGAGGTCGGCGACGATGTCTTCCCTGTGCGCTTCGAGATAATCGTAAATTTTCTTTTCCAGAGCTCTCATGAAGAAACCTCCTTGCACAAACGCTTCGTTTTTTTCTTCGGTGACGGGCCGAGAACCGTGGCGGAGTTCACTTGCGCTCCGACTGTGATTGTCTCTGGGCGGCGAAGAACAGCGCCAGCCCGGCGAGTATGACGGCGATGCCTATGGCCTGCCGCGCCGAGAGCGTTTCGCCGAGAAACAGCCAGGCGAGGAAGCAGGTGCCGACCGGTTCGCCGAGGATCCCCATGGTGACGGTCGTGGCCGAGATCCACTTGAGCAGCACGTTGAACACCATCTGCCCGCCGATCGTCGAGACCAGCGCCAGACCGAGGAACGCGCCCCACGTGCCGGGCGCGTAGCCGGCGAACGGATAGCCCATGAAGAGCGCGTAGAGCGCCAGCACGGCCGCACTGCTGCCGTAGCTGAGTACCGAATAGGGCACGGCGCCCATGCGGCGGCGCAGGATCTGCCCGCAGAAAAAGTACAGGCTGATGACGCCGCCGGAAACGAGCGCCAGCAGGTCGCCCCACAGCGATTGGCTGCTGACGCTGAAATCGCTCCAGCCCACGACCGCCGAGCCGGCGATGGCGATCGCGCCGCCGGTCAGCGCGTGGGCGCCCAGCCTTTCGCCGAGGAACAGCCGCCCCCAGATCACCGAAAACAGCGGCTGCAGCGCCGCCAGCACGGTGGAACTGGCGACGGACGTGTAGCGCAGCGACTCGAACCACATCACGTAATGGACGGCGAGGAAAAACCCGGCCAGCGCGCCTTCCGCATATTGAATCGGAGAAAGCGAGCGCAGCTCGCGCCGATCGTTTTTGTGGCTCAACAGCCACGGCAGCAGCGCCAGCGTGGCGAAAAAGAGCCGGTAGAAGGCGATGATGCCCGCCGGCGCGCGGGCGACCTTGGCGAAAACGCCCGACGCGGACAACATGAACACGCCGGCTGCCAGCGCCAGATAAATGACGGAACGAGATCTCACGGCGATTCCTCCTTGCCTTCGCAGTCACATCGGCGGATCGCTTTTGACGACGATTGTAAAAGAACGCGGCGGCAAAATCCGGCGCGCCGGCGGCGCGTCCGACCGAACCGCAAGGGTCCCGCCTGTCCCGGTCCAAGCGAACTCCGGCGGGCGGAGCGTTCCGTTCTTTTTAGGTGCGCTGTCAAGGCTTGCGGCAACTTTGTTTGTGTAAAATGTTCCACGTGGAACATCAAAAGCGGGGCGAAAAACGCGGCGCGTTCTCTTCGTTTGGGATCCTAACCTTTCAGATGACCGTCGAACCACGCGGCGATCTCGCGCAGGCGGGCGAGGCGGTTCTTGGGGCGGCCGGAGCGGCTCAGCTCGTGATTCTCGCCGTTGAACAGGCACATGCGGCATTCCACGCCCAGCACCTTGAGCGCGGTAAACATCTGGAACGACTGGTCGCGCTCGCAGCGAAAGTCCTCCTGCGACTGGATCAGCAGCAGCGGCGTCTTGACGTTGGCGACATGCTTGAGCGGCGATTCCTGCCAGGCCTGTTCGCACGCGTCCCACGGGCGGCCGCCGTGCTGGTCTTCCACATAATAGTAGCCGATGTCGCAGCTGCCGAATTTCGACACCCAGTTGCTGATCGGTCGCTGCGCCGCGGCCGCTTTGAAAAAGTCCGTCTGCGTGACGATCCAGTTGGTCATGTAGCCGCCGTAGGAGCCGCCCGTGACGCCGACGTTCTTCTCGTCGACGAAGGGCAGGTTGGCGACGCACCATTTCGTGAACGCCATGATGTCGCTGTAATCCTTGACGCCGTAAAAGCCGCGGATGTCGTCGAAACCGCCGGGCCGTCCGTCGCCGCCGCGCGGGTTGCAGTAGATCACGGCGTAGCCGCGAGAAGCCCAGCACTGCATCTCGTGGAAATAAACGCCGCCGAAGGCGCTCTTGGGGCCGCCGTGGATGTGCAGGATCGTCGGGTACTTCCTGCCCTCTTCGCAGCCGATGGGCTTCATGTACCAGCCGTCGAGCTGCCAGCCCTCATTTTCACAGCTCACGTGTTCGGGCGCGGAAAGCTGGAGCTCCTTGATGACGTCCTCGTTGTGGCGCGTCAGCTGGCGTTCGCGGCCGTTTTCGAGCAGATACAGTTCCTGCAGCTGCAGGCCCTTGAAGCCCGCCATGACCGCTTTGCCGTCTTTCCAGTCCCAGTTGTCCACCGTGTCGGTCCCGTTGGTGAGAGCGGAGATGGAGCCGTCGGCTTCGAGCGCGTAGAGACGGCTCCGGAAGCCCTCGGTGGCGCAGTAGATCACGCGCCCGCCCTCGACGGCGAAGCCGCCCTCCTGATCGGCCGTGTTGTAGCGGCAGTCGCTGCCCACGGCGTTGCGCAGGCTGCTGTCGAGATCGGGCGTGACGGCGTCGAGCTTTTTGCCCTTAAGGAAGAAGAACTGGATGTTCTGATTCACGCCGACAGTTTTTTGGTCGCTGCCCGTGACCAGCGCACCGTCCTTGTACCAGCCGGCGTCCTTGAAGCCGAACGTCAGCCCTTCGCTGAGGCAGGACAGTTCGCCCGTGCCCAGGTCGAGCTCGTAGACGTGGTTGGTCGTCGGCTTCACGTCCGTATACTCGACGGCGACGAGCAGGGCTTTGCGCCCGTCGTCGCTGAGATGGCAGCGCGCCACTTCCATATGCTCGGGCGTGACGCGCGTGAAGCCGCCGCTGGCGGCGTCGTACACGGCCAGCCCCGTGCGGCGCTGGCAGACGAAGCCCTTGCCGTTGGCGGTGAAAGGGAGCTGCTCGATCACGTAGTAGTCGGCGCCTTCGGGATTGTCGTAGACGGGCTCGAACGTCGCCGTCACCAGCCAGCGGCCGCCGCCGAGGTCGGCGATGGCGCTGGCCGGACGGTCGATCGTGAACAGTTCGCGCGCCTCGCCGCCGTCAAGCGGCAGCGCGTAAAAGCGCGTGCTGTCCTTGGGCACGTCGCCGCGCCCGGAAGCGAAGATCAGCTCGCGCCCGTCGCGGCTCCAGGCGAAGAACTTCTCGGAGTTCGTGAACGTCAGCTGCCGTCCGCTGTCCGCGGCGAGGTCGTAAAGCCACAGGGCGCTGTCGTAATCGTTCTTGTCGAAGTTCGCCGAGCTGACCACGTAGGCGATCTTGCCGCCGTCAGGCGAAAACGCAGGGCGCGAGAGGAACTTGAACTTTAACAGGTCGTCGTGTTGTACCGGTCTCATGCGAAAAAATCTCCTTTGAGGGAATGTATTGAGAAAAATCAGCCTGCGCCGCCGGCCTTTAGCCGATCGTGCGTTCCAGGAATTTCAGCAGGTTCTCGCCGAGCGCGCCGCGAACCTCGTTCTCGCTGAATCCGCGGGCCAAAAGAGCGGCCGTCAGCCGCCAGCTCTCGTCGTAGAACGGCACCGCGTCCTTCGGTTCGCGGTTGTTGCCGACGCGGAACTCGTCGCAGAAGTCGAAGCCGAAACACAGGTGTTCCGCGCCGGCGACCTGCTTGACGTGCGCGCCGTGCGCCGCCAGTTCGTCGGGATCCGCGCGCCCCGCGCCGCCCGCGTCGAGCCGCACGAAGTCGCTGCAGGCGTTCATGCCCATGACGCCGCCGCGCTGCGCGAGCGCGGCGATCTGCTCGTCGGTCAGGTTGCGCGTCACCGGCGTCAGGGCGCGGCAGTTGGAGTGCGAGGCGATGAACGGGCGTTTGGTGAGCGCGCAGAGATCCCAGAACCCCTCGTCGTTGAGGTGCGAAACGTCCAGATACATGCCCAGCCGTTCCGCCTCGTCGGCCAGCCGCGCGCCGAAGTCCGTCAGGCCGCCCTTGCGCCCCTCGCGCCGCGGCTGGAAGAAGCAGCCGTCGGCGGCGTAGTTGCGCCGGCTCCAGACGATGCCGATGCCGCGCACGCCCAGCTCGTAAAAGGCGCGCAGCAGGTTCAGGTCGTTGCCCAGCGGCTCGGCTCCTTCGAACGACAGGAGCAGGGCGATCTTTCCCGCCGCGCGGGCGGCGCGGATCTCCGCGACGCTGCGGCACAGGACCAGGTCGGGGCACTGCGCCAGCTCCTCGTGCATGCAGGCGATCTGGTCGAGCGCGCGTCGCAGCGCCATCTCCGGCACGTGCCGGTCGTCGATGAAGATCGACGAGATCAGCAGGTCGACGCCGCCGGCGCGGATCTTTTCCAGATAATCCGTCCTGAAAACGTCCGTCCTTCCGCCCTCGAGGCGCTTGGCGGCGAGCAGGTTGAGCAGGTCGTAGTGCGCGTCGGCCACAAAACAATCGCGGTGCAGCGCCTGCGCCCGCTCCTTCAATTCCGGGGTGATGTCCATAAAATTCCCTCCTTGGCGAAATACTGCCATGATTATAACGCGAAAGCTCTATCGCGTCCCCATGGTGAAGGAAAAAAACGGCGCTCCCGGGACGACCGCCCCGTTTCGCGGAAGCGCCTTTCACGAAAAGAGCCGCGGCGAACGAGAATCGATCGTTCGCCGCGGCTCTTCGGTGCGGTGCTTGTTTTTCCGCTGCGGAACGGCGGCGTGTATCGCGTTTTTTTGCTTTTCTTCGTCCGCGGCAGTTTGTTCCCCGCTTTTACCTGATCTTGCCCGAAGCGCGCAGCAGGCGCTCGAGGCGCTCCACGCGCGCCTCCATTTCCGCCTTGACCGCGGCGATCTCGCGCGCCTGATTGGCTTTGCTCTCGACGAGTTCGTGCTTGAGCGAAGACACCTCGGCCTGCAGTTCGGCGTTTTCCTTCTGCATCACGTAGACGCTGCTGATCGGGCCGGAACGGTAGCGCGCCGGGATCGCTTCCTTGTCTTCCTTGCGGCCGATCTTCCACGTCAGCCCGGCGTTGGCCATCGACTCGCCGTGATGGGTGACCGACACGCCGGCGTGGACCATGAAGTCTTCCTTCAGGTAATGCGCCCAGCCGAGGGCCAGCGCGTATTCGCCTTTGTACGCTCCGAATCCGGCCATGATCTGGCTGGGTTCGACGGGGTCGTACTGCATCGGTTTCAAAGCACTTAGCGCCGAGCCGAGCGCGCCGACGTTCTTGATGTCGCGCCGCAGGCTGCCCATTTGGTTGTAGACGTTGCCGAAGTTGTTGTAGATGTTGTTGATTTGGGTGTCTACGGCGCTCAAAGCGTCGCCGACGTTGTGATACGTGCCGCCGCGGATGTTGTAGGTCGGCGCGGAGACCGTGCCGTCGGCGTTGATCGTGGAGCCGCCGCCGAAGTGGGTGGCGACGCTCGACGAGACGCCCCACAGCTGCGAGCCGTTGACCGCGTCGGTACTGGTCTGAGTGACGTCTCCCTTGGCGACGTTGACGATCTTGTGGCCGGTCGCGTCGAAGCCTTTGGCGGTGACTTTGCCGGCAAAATTTGGCGCGTCGACGACGCCGATCGTGACATCCTTGTCCGCGCGGGCGATGGCGACGTTCTTTCCGTTTTTGAACTGCACGGTGTCGTTTTTACCGACGGCGGCGGGGACGTCGCCGTTGGTCTGTAAATTCCACTTGCCGCCCTGCGCCGCGTCGGGGTCGAGCCCGATCGTCACGACGCCGCCCGCGACCGTGGCGGTGATGCCGTTCGCGCCGACGAACTTGATGTCCGGCGTCACGCTTTGTCCGAGCGTGACCGTGTGCGCGGGAGACGTTGTGGAGTCGCTGAGGGTGAATTTGTAGGTCGCGGCCCCGCCTGCGGCGGAGACAGCCGCCCGAAGTTGGGCGACGTTGACGGCGTCGGTATCTTCAAAACCGGCTGCGACGTTGGTGATCTGGCGGGTGCGTCCCGTCGTTTTGTCGCCGATGGAAAGCGCGCCCAAGGTGGATTGCCACGCGCTGCCGCTCTCCGTGGACGCGGCTCCGGTGGAAGGATCATAGCCTTGCACGTTCGCAGCCGTATCCGCCACGCTGTAGGAACCCAGCGCCACGCCAGCATCCGTTGTAGCTTTCGCTCCATAGCCGCCAACAGCGGTAGCGGTCTGCGCGTTTGCCGCGCTGTCTGCGCCCAGCGCCATCGACCAGCCGCCGGAAGCGTTTGCATGCCAACCCATGGCGACATCCATGGTCTTTTTCGTTGCGCTTCCCGCGCCGATGGCAACGGTCCAGTCCCCTTCCGCCGTACTTTCATTGCCGACAGCCACTGCCATTTCGCCGGATACGGTCAGTTTATTCCCCAGCGCCACGCCCCACTGTCCGCCGCCGTGATTGTCATTTGAGCCGATAATTTTATTGGCAATGCCGAAAGAGGAGCCCAGATCTTCCGCTTCGGAGCTGGTACCGACGACGACGCTGCCGCCGTTTGCCGTATTCTTCATACCGACGGCCACGTTCTGGTCGCTGCTGCTGGGGTTCTTGGTGTAGAGCCACTTTGTCGGGTCGGACGGATCTTTTTCCGCCGTATAGCCGACCAGGTTCCCGACACCGAGGACAGTATTCTGTTCTCCGAAAACCTTTGTCAATTTATGGTCGTAATTATTATAATCCGTACCGAAGACTGCGTTATGCACGCCGTCCACGGTCAGGCTCTGGCCGACGACGATGCTGTTGTTCCTTCCATTCTTGACGCCCGCCAGCGTGTTGTTGTTGCCGAGGACGGCGCTGTTGTTGCCGGAAGACGAGGAGGAAATGCCGATGACCATGCTGTCCGTCCCGGTCGCTCCGTCGTTGGCATAGTTCGTCCCCGCTCCCTGTTTGTCGCTCTTCACGGAATAGTAGTGGACGGCGCCGTTTGCTATGGCCGTATTCAAAGCTTTCATCTGCGCCACGTTGACGGCGTCGGTGTCTTCCGTGCCGGCCGCCACGCCTGTGATCTGGCGAGTGACGCCTTTTGAAACGTCGCCTACGGAAACGGCGGCTGCGGTGGCTTTCCAGGTGCCGACAATCAGATTCCTTTCGCCGCGAGCGGTATCGTACTTTGTCTCCGCATCCGTATACCCGGTCTTAGCGGAATTCATGGCTGCCTGGGCCGTATCCATGGCCGCTTTGGAATCATCCATTTTTTTCTTGCGTGCCAAATCATATTGATCACCGGAATGCTCGTAGCTGTGATAAGTCTGATAAGCCTGTGTATATGCGGCGCTCTTCTCCAGGAAATCATTGACTTTTCCTTCGTAGTCCGCTTTCTTCGTGGTGTAATCGGATTCCAAACCGGGTAATGCTGCGTTCAGCTGTGTCAGTCTTTCTGTTTTTCCTGACAAAGTTGCTATTTCCGCGTCATTTTGGATGTTTTTCTTTGTGGCGGGGTTATAACCGTATACCCCGGCGTCCACGGAGGAAACAGACTCGCTGCCGAGGGCTACGCCGCCGTTTTTCTGCACATCCGTATTGTAGCCGAGCATGACGGCGTTGCTAACATTGGCGGTATGTGTCTTATCCGGGACAATAGCTTTCACATTGTATGGAATCGGTATGCCTGTATATCCTCCCGGCGTACCGGCAGAATTTCCCAAACTGGGCGTGTAGGTTTTGCTCACTACATCTTCCTTGGTTGCCATGGAGCCAAGAACGACATTATTCGCTCCGCCGGACAGTTTATGGTAATCACCGATCACCACGTCAGCCGTTCCGTCAGACACTCTGTTTCCCGTACCTACGACGGACACGCGGTTCACGTTGATTCCTGTGTTCTGGAACCCCGTCACTGTATTGTTGGAGCTGACGCCGTTTGTCGTACCGTTCAGGATATTTCCCGTTCCGATGATCTGAGAACGCCTTGCATAATCAGAGGTGTTGCCGTTACCCACAGCCAAGACAGAGCCGCCGCCGGTAGCCGCAAAATTACCCATTGCTTTTGCAGCCTGATCCGAATACCCTTCCTGATAACCGCTGCGGAAAAGCAATTCTGTCATAGCGCCTTGCCCGAATTTTCCCTCCAGTCCGCTTGACATGTCTCCTGTGGCGTGAGAAATGATATTTCCTGAACCGAATACCATGGAATTATCTGCATTATCCAGCTTGTTCCAGGTGCCGATTATACTGCCCGCCACGCCATTTGAGGTGTTGCCGTCCGAGGTAATCTTATTATTTACCCCATAAATGGATGACCAGATATTCGGAAAAAAGCCATCATTTCCTTCAATGACAGAATTGTGCCCTGTCACAGTTCCTTCATGTCCCAGCGCCAGTGCGCTGTGTCCCACTGCCACGCTCAATCCCCGGGCGCTTTGCGCATTATACCCCACGACAACGCTGCCGTTGCCCTGTTCTCTTTTGCCGGAAGCCTTTTCTTCCGGTGTCATGGAGCCGATGATTACCGATTCCTTGATTGTGCCAAATGTTTGATAATCGCCGATTACGATGCCCGAGTTGGGATTGGTCGTTTCGTTGTTGTTCCCGATGATGGTGAGGCTTTCCGTCCCCTTCATGTAGGTATCGTTGCCGGAAATTTTGTTGCCCATGCCGATGACCAGATCCGAGGTGCTGTTGCGCACGATGCCCTGATATCCGGAAACGGTGCCGGCATCCCGCTCCGTGATGCTGTTGTTATCGCCGATCACGTTCTGGCGGTCGCTGTTCGTCACGGTATTCTTCTTGCCGATGACCCGTACGTCTTCGCTGTCTTTGACGTTGTTCTCCTCGCCCAGTACATACGTGTGTTTTACTTTTTCTCCGGTATTCTTGTACCCATTGATCATGTTGTAGCGGCTGGCATCGCTGTTTGTCCCCGTCAGCGTGTTATTGACGCCGATCAGCTGCGAGGTCATGGCGTAGTTCGCCTTGTTCCCGCCGCCGATGGCCAGCACCGCCCCGCCGCCTTCGGACGATTTGACGGCGCCGCGCAGCGTGTCGGCAAACTCTTTCGCCGAATTTCCGCCGCCGGTAAACATGCTGATGCCCGATATCGCGCCGATCGAATTTTCCACTTCGTTGCCGGCGCCGAAGATCAAGGCGCCGTTGGCGTTGCTCGTGCGGTTCGCCGTACCGACGACGCTGTTGGCGACCCCTGAAACTTCCGAAGAAGAGCTGTTCGATTCGATGCTGTTCAGGGAACCGACGATATTGGCCCCCATATTTTGTGTAACATAAGAAGGCCAATTACTGCCATTATATTTTCCGGAAATGATGGAATAGGTGCCGAGCACGGAAGAAAACGCTCCCTGATTGTAACTGTTCGCGCCGATGGTGGTGGCGTTGATGTTCACGTTTCTCGATTTGACGTTTAACACGTTGGAGCCGTCGACTTCCACGTCGCCGAGTTTCCCGACGTATTTGTGGTCCCCGATCATCGTGCTGCCGGAGCGGGCGTAGGCGTTCTGCCCGATGGCGACGCTGCTCGCCCATTTCTTCTCATCTGTCTGCCCGAATTTGAAGAATTTTTCCTGATTGCCGTACATGTTCTCGACGAAAGCGTTCTTGCCGATAGCGATACTGCCTTCCTGCATGACGTAATCGTCGATCTGCGCGTGGTCGCCGATGACGACCGCGCCGTTGGTCGGCGCGTTGTTGCGAAGCTGCGTATCGTTGCCGATTCTGATGTTCTGGTTCCCCGGCTCGACGAATGTCGTCACGCCGTCCGGCGCCGCCGTTCCCGGCACGGGACGCAGCAGCATCAGGCCGAGCGCCACGGCGGCCAGCGCGCCGCCTTTGAGGACGCCCGGCGAATTCCTTTTCGTCCCGTGCGCCTCGGGAGCGGAGCGGTGCGGACCATGCGTGTTTCCCTTTTCCATCAACAGTTTCCTCCTTCTGGAACTTCAAAAAATATCCACGGAATCGTGGAGTGAAAACGTATTTTGCAGAAACAATGAAATAAATCCATGGTAACATGCTTATCTTTATAATAAACCCGATTATTAAGTTAATTCCGGCTCGGGGGGGGGGTAAGATAATTATTTCATATAAGATTATTTAAATTTATCGACCTGATAAAAAATGGACGGCCGCGCGAAAGGTATCGCGAAGGCATGGAAGCATGGAGGAATACAAGAAGAAAGGTTTTGCGGCGCCCGGCGAAAAAAAATCTGCCGCGTCCCTCGCGAAAGAGCGAGGGACGCGGCAGATTTTTTTTCGGGAGTTCCGGTTTTCGGGGGTGAAGTACGCAAACTTGGCGAAATGCCGCTTCGATTATGCCGCGAAAGCGGGAACAAGCCCTCGCGGGGAGCGCGGCGCGTTACGATCTTTCGTACGGCTTGATCTCGCGCACGACGTCGAGGATCGTGCCGTCGCGGGCTTCGAGGATGGCGACGACTTTGTCGTTCCACTGCAGCGGGTCGGGGCGGCCGACGAGCGCGTAGGCTTTTTCCTGAAGCTCTTCGATGCTGACGTGCTTGACGCCGGCGCGGTCGAGGCAGGCGACGATGTCCTGCCGTCTGGGGTTGACGGCGACGCCGTAATCGGTGACGACGACGTCGACGCACTCGCCGGGGGTGGTGACGGTGACGACGCGTTCGCAGACGGTGGCCATGCGGCCGCGGGTCAGCGGCGTGACGATGACGGTGCACTTGGCGCCGGCGGCGGTGTCGGGATGGCCGCCGGGCGCGCCGCGCAGCACGCCGTCGGAACCGGTGATGACGTTGACGTTGAAGTCGACGTCGACCTCCAGCGCGGCGAGGATGACGAAGTCGAGCTTGTTGACGAAGGCGCCCTTGTTGGCGGGGTTGGCGTATTCGCCGGCGCTGATCTCGTAATGGCGGGGATTGGTGCGGATGTCTTCGATGGCCCCGGTGTCGAAATCCTGCGTGTCGACGACGCAGCCCACGAGCCCCTTGCGCTGCAGCTCGCAGATGGGGCCGGCGATGCCGCCGATGGCGAAGCTCATTTTGATGCCGCGCTCGCGCATAAGCGGCTCGATGAAACGGTTCACGGCCAGCGAAGGGCCGCCCGCGCCGGTCTGGAAGCTGAAGTCGTCTTTGAACCACGGCGTGGCGGCCATGACTTTGGCGGTGGCCTCGGCCATCATCAGATCGCGGGGATTTTGGGTCATGCGCGCGGCGGCGGAGGCGATCTTTTTCGGATCGCCGATCTCGTCGACTTTTACCACGTAGTCCACGTTGACGCCGTGGATCGAAGCGGGAAAGTTGGGGTAGGGCACGAGAGTGTCGGTGATGACGACGACCTTGTCGGCGTATTCCGAATCGACGACGGCGTAGGAGAGCACGCCGCAGTCGCTTTTGCCGCCGACGGCGCGGCAGTTGCCGTACTCGTCGGACGTGGGAGAACCGATAAAGGCCACGTCGATGTGCACGTCGCCCTCCTCGATGGCGCGCACGCGGCCGCCGTGGCTGCGCAGGATCGCGGGCGTCTTCAGCCTGCCGCGGGACACCACTTCGCCCATCCGCCCGCGGATGCCGCTGGTCTGAAGGCCGGTGACGACGCCGTCTTCGATGTACCGGGCCACGGGATCGTGAGCCGAGCCCAGGCTGGAGGCGGCGATGGTGATGTCTTTGAGGCCGAGGGCGACGATCTCCTGCATGACCATGTTGACGACAAAGTCGCCGTCGCGGAAGTGGTGGTGGAAGGAAACGGTCATGCCGTCCTTGAGTCCGCACGCCACGATGGCCTCGCGGATGGAGGCGACGATTTTGCTTTCCCGCGGCTTTTCGCAGATGCGCGTGCGCGGGCCCTGTTTTTTTATGTACTGGCCGTCGCGAGCGTGAGCTCCCGCGTAAAGTTTCCAACCCTGAGCGATCAGTTCTTCGGGAATTTCCCGGCCGACTGCGTTCAGCATTTTAGAGATCCCCCTCGTAAACGCCGCTGGCCTTGGCGAGCTGGATGACGCGCTCGGCGCCGGGCACAAAGGCGATGTCGATCATTTTGCCGTTGATGGTGAACACGCCGACGCCTTTGGCGGCGTTTTCGCGATAGGCCGCGACGATGGCCTCGGCGGCGGCGATTTCCTGCGGCGTCGGCGCCAGCATCTCGTGGACGATGCGAATCTGGCGGGGGTTGATCAGCGACTTGCCGTCGAAGCCCATGTCTTTGTTCTGCTGCATTTCGGCGCGGAAGCCCGCTTCGTCGTCGAGGTCGGTGAACACGGTGTCGAAGCACTGCACGCCGGCGGCGCGGGCGGCGATCAGCATCTGGCCGCGGGCGGCGAGCATCTCGATACCGCCGGGCGTAGGTTTGACCTGCATGCACTTGCGGTAGTCGCCGCCGGAAAGGGCGATGCCGAACAGGCGGGGCGAAGCGGCGCAGATTTCGTAGGCGTTGAGCACGCCCTTGGGGCTTTCGATGGCGGCCATCAGGAGCGTGCGCCCTTCTTCGACGGCGAACTCGCGCTCGGCTTCGGTCACGGCGGCGTCCACGGTTTGCACGTCGGCGGCGCTTTCGGTCTTGGCGATGCGGATGCCGTCGGCGCCTCCGGCGACGGCGACGCGAATGTCTTCCTTCCAGTGCGGCGTGTCGAGGCCGTTGATGCGCACGAGCACTTCCGTGTCGCCGTAATCGATGCTTTTCAGCGCATGGTAGAGCGAAAAGCGCGCCGCATCCTTCTGGTTCTCGGCGACCGCGTCTTCGAGGTCGAGCATGATCGAGTCGGCGCCGTAGACGTACGCGTCTTTGATCAGCCCGGGCTTCTGCGCGTTCATGAACATCATCGTGCGGCGCAGGCGGAACTTTTCCGGTTTCGGGCGGGGGATCACTTGATCTCGCCTCCCCAGGGATACGGTCCGTCGGCGTCGCGCTGACAGCCGCGATAATAGGCGCACTCGACGCGCGCCGTGATGGTGCAGTCCAGCGCGCCGTGGTCGTTGACGGTGACGGCGGCGTTTTTCACGCCGAGGCGCGCCAGCGTGGCGAGCACGGTCTCTTTGATCTGGCGCCCGTACTGGTTGACGACGGTGCTTTCAAGGTTCAGGCTGATGCCCGACGGCGCCGGCTCGAGCGTGACCATCACGTCGCTGGACTCGAGCGTGCCGGCCACGCCGGTGGTTTTCAGTTCCATGGCTTTGACCTCCTGACAGGATTTCTACGATAATTCCAAGGAGAAAGCGCGGCCGGGGAAGCGCCGCGCTTGATCGGACAAAATCAGGCGTGCGCCGACGGTTTCTTTTTCCCGAAGAAGGAGGCGACGATGGGGTAGACCAGCAGGGCGACGCTGAGCACCATCAGGGAGCCGGCGATGGGGCGCGAAAACATGCCCACCAGGTCGGCGCGCGAGATCGTGTAGGCGCGGCTGAAATTGCTCTCGCAGATCTCGCCCAGCACCAGGCCGAGGATCATGGCGGCGCTGTTGAAGTGGCAGACGGCGAAGATCAGTCCGGCGATGCCGGCGACGGCCATGATCTTCACGTCGGCGATGCTCATGTTGGTGGCGTAGGAGCCGATGATGGCCAGCATGACGATGATCGGGCCGAGATAGCTGTAGGGGATGGCGAGAATCTTCGCGAAAACCTTGGCGATGCCCATGGCGACGACGACCATGAGAATATTGGTGACGAGCATGGAGGCGAACGTGGCGCTCAGGTACTGGGGCTGGTTGGTGAGCAGCAGCGGCCCGAGCTGCACGCCCTTGAGCACCAGCGCGCTCATCATCACGGCCGCGGCGTTGCCGCCGGGGATGCCGAGCGAGAGCAGGGGCACCATGGCGCCGCCGGTGGCGGCGTTGTTGGCCGATTCGGATGCGGCGATGCCGTCAATGATGCCGGTGCCGAACTTCTCGGGATGCTTGGAGAGCTTCGTTTCCGTGGAGTAGCACAGGAACGAGGCGATCGTCGCGCCGGCGCCGGGAAGAATGCCGATGATCGTGCCGATGATGGAACAGCGAAGCACGACCCACTTGATCTTGAGCCACTCGGCCAGCGTGGGCATCTTCGTGTCCACGTGACCGCCGCCGACGCCTTCCTTGGCGTCGAGGCGGTCGCTCTTGCGCGTCTGCTTGAGCACCTCGGTGACGGCGAAAATACCGATCAGCACGGGGATCATTTCCAGACCGGCCAGCAGTTCTTTGGAGCCGAAGGTCATGCGCTGCACGGCGTACATCCTGTCCTGGCCGACGCAGGCCAGAAGCAGGCCGATCAGGCCGGAGATGATCGTGCGCAGGATGTTGGAGGAGTCGAGGCAGGCGAGGATCGACAGACCCATGAACGTGATCGCGAACAGGTCGGAAGGGCCGAACGACAGCGCCGCCTGCGTGAGCTGCGGCGAAAGCAGCAGCATGCAGAACGCCGAGACCAGGCCGCCGATCGCCGAAGCGCCGAGGGCCACTCCCAGAGCCTTGCCGGCTTCGCCGCACTGCGCCATCGGGTAGCCGTCGAACGTCGTCGGCGCGCTGGACGGCACGCCGGGGATCTTGAACAGGATCGCCGTGATCGAGCCGCCGGTGATGGCCGAGCAGTAAACGGCCACGAGGAAGACGATGGCCGGCACCGGCTCCATGCTGTACGTAAACGGCAGCCCGAGCGCCACGGCCATCGTGGAGCTGACGCCGGGCAGAGCGCCGAAGATCGTCCCCATCACGATGGCCATGACCACCATGAAAAACACTTGCGGCTCCATCAGCACGCTGAAGCCGCTTTGCAGCAATTCAAAAGTCGACATTCCGATTCACCGCCTCACGAGATAAGAGATTGGGCCTGAGACACCAGCGACTCCAGCCAGAGCGCGAAGTTGCGCGCCTGAGGGATGGTGCCGCGGGGCAGATTGACCGACAGCAGGACGCTGAAGACCACGTAGAGGAGCAACGTGATCAGTGCCGAGAAGACGAGCAGGCGCGCGACTTTCCGTTCGCCCAGCAGCACGCCGTAAAAGAACAGCATCAGAAAGCACGTGCCCATAAAGCCGAGCGGTTCGAGCACAAAGCAGGCCGCCACGACGATGACGATGCCGAGAAACAGGCGGCTGGCGAAAAATCCGCCGATTGAGGCGAAAAAGGCGCCCAGCGAAAACTCCGCTTTGCCCCTGTTTTTCATGACGATGCGCGCGATGTTGATCGCCACGCAGATCAGAAGCAGAATAATGATGACGTTGGGCCACACGTCGGGCTTGAGGGCGTAAGGATTGCGCAGGACCTTGGCGGGGACGGGCGCCTCCAAAACGTGGAACGCGTACGTGTAGGCCAGGCCGAGCCACAGCAGAACGTTGAGAATCAGTTCGAACACTGATCCGCACCACCTTTCAGGGATTCAGGGAGCTTGTGCTACAATAAACGTTGGGACCGCAAAGAAAAAAAGGGGAGCGGTAAAGCCCCCCTCTTTGTGATCGAGGCGTGCAGGATGAACTACTTGGCGTAGTAATCTTTCTTCAAAACTTCTTCGGCCTTCAGATATTTGGTGAACGTCTTGTACTCGCTCTCGAACAGCTCGGCGAACTCTTTGGGCGCGGCGAAGCCGGGGCGCTCGTCATACGCGCCGGAAACGAGGAAATCCTGCCATTCTTTGGTCTGAACGGCTTTCTCAATGGCGGCGACCAGCGCGTCGAGCGCGGGCTGAGGCGTGCCGGCCTTGGCGAAAATGCCGCGCCACGTGCCGATGAAGGAATCGATGCCCAGCTCGCCCGTGCATTCCATGTCGGGATAGAGCTTCATGCGCTTTTCGCAGATGGCGCACAGCGGCACGATGTCGCCCGCCTGGATCAGGCCGGCGATCTCGTCGGTGCCGGTGATCATCATGTCGATGTGGCCGCCCACCAGCGCGGAGTTCATCTCGGAACCGCCGGAGTAGGGCACCTCGTTGACGTCAAGACCGGCCAACGTCTGGCGCAGCGAAGCGCCGTCGGCGCCCGTGGCGGTGAGCATGCCCACGTTGATCTCGAACGGATGTTCCTTGGCGTACTTGATCATCTCGGAAAAGCTGTGATAGCCCTTCTGATCCATGGCTTTCTTGGAGCCGGCGATGATGTTGATCGAGTGGACCAGTTTGGCGACGGGAATGAACTCGGAGCGGAAGTTCATCGAGGTGGCTCCCTGCAGGTCCTGCATGATCAGGCTCTGCGTGCCCAGCATGAAGGTGTAGCCGTCGGCGGGCTGCTTGTAGGTGTATTCCACGCCGTTAACGCCCGAACCGCCGGAAACGTTGACGACCTCGACCTCGACGCCGAGGATGTCCTTGAGCAGCTTGGCCATGGGGCGGATCGTGCTGTCGGCGCCGCCGCCCACGCCCCAGGGGCAAACCACGTCGATCTTGCGGGTGAACTTCCACTCTTCGGCCCCCGCGGAAACGGCCGCGACGCCGAGCAGAGACATGGCCAACAGCGCGTACACGAACTTTTTCACTTGCAATTCCTCCTCTATATACGAGATTGAGTTGATGAAGCTGGTTTTATTATTCAACTTTTTGGGGGAAAATGCCAATACTAAAAGTTTTATGCGCCCATAAGGTCACAATTATGGTCAAAGATATTTATACAGTATACATTTTAAGGAGGCGGCACGATTGAATCTGAAACACGCTTCTTATATCATGACGATTCTGGAGGAGGGAAGCATCACCGCGGCCGCAAAAAAACTCCTCATCTCCCAACCCTCGCTGTCGCAAACCGTCAAAGCCGTGGAAGACGAACTGGGGCTGCCGATCTTCGACCGCCGCGCCAAACGGCTGACGCTGACTTACGCCGGCCAACGCTACGTCGAAAGCATGCGCGAGATCATGACGGCCGAGCGGAATTTCCTCAGCGAGATCGCCGAAATGAAAAACGATCACCGCGCCACGCTGCGCATCGGCATTTCGGCGCAGCGCAGTATTTCCCTGCTGCCGCAGATCCTGCCCGCTTTTCTCACCCGCTATCCGCTCGTCACCGTCGAGCTGAAGGAGCTGCCCTCCGTCCGACTCGAGGAACTGCTCAGCAAGGGCGGCTGCGACGTGGCCTTCATCACCACCGCGTCGAAGCAGAACGACTTGGAATACCGCCTGCTGGAAAACGAACAGATCGTCCTCATGGCCTCCAAGCAGACGGCCATTTCCCGCCGCATCGGCCAGGGGACCGAAATCGAACTGAGCGAAGCGCGGGAGGAAAACTTCGTCAACCTCACCTCGGGGCACAGCGTGCGCACCATCCAGAACCACCTCGCCCAGCTGTGCCAGTTCGAGCCGCGCGTGCTTCTCGAACTGTTCAACATGGAAGCCGCCAAATTGGTCACCGCCCAGCTCAACGCCGTCATGGTCTGTCCTTACGGCTACATTCAGGGAGACACGCGCGTGGAGACGCTGACCAAATGCTATCCGTTGCGCTGTCACGGCTTCGAGCGGCATTTTTATTTCTGCTATCCCAAAAAACTGCGTCTCTGCAGCTATATGCGCGACCTTTTCGACATCGCCCGCGGCAAGTGCCAGTATCATACGATGTAGTCCGCGTCAGTTGAAAACGCGCGTCGAAGACAAAAAAACCTTTCAGACGAAACGTTCCGTCCGAAAGGTTTTTTTGTGGCTGCGTTTGTCTTCCAGCGCGCGGCGGCGAGAGGCTTGGCGAAATTTTTCGCGTGGGGGGTCACTTTTTGCCGGCCAGCGCCTTGAGCTCGTCGAGGGTCTTCGCCTTGCGCGAATAGAGCGACAGGGGCGCGATCAGCGTGTCGCCGATGGCTTCGATCGCGTAGCCCTGCGAGGAGATTTCCTTGTTCAGATAGGCTTTGTGCTGGAAGGCGTTGAGGTCGATCTCGCCGCTGTTCAGGGCCTCGTTGGGCAGATTGTAGGCGTCGAATTCGACCAGCTCGATGAAGATCTTCTCGCCGTTCTCGTCGAGGATTTTCTGCACGGCGTTCCACTGTCCGTTGGAAGAGCCGCATACGCCGACTTTGACGACGGTCTTGCCGGCGCGGTCGGACCGGTAGTCATCGATGGACGCGGGAAAATCCGAGGCGGGCGTGAAATCCTTGTTGTAAGCGAAAGCGGGGAAGAAGGCTTCCTTGTACTTGACCAGCAGGTACTCGGCCACGAGCTGGCTATGGTAGGCGTCGACGACCTTTCGATAGGTCTCGTTCCCTTTGTCGGCCGAGCGGGCCACGATCACGTTGACGAAAGGATTTTCGCCGTCCTCTCCCTGTCGTTCGATGATCAGCGCGTCGCGCGAAGGCACAAGCCCCACGGGGATCGCGTAGGTGCCGTTGATGGCGCTGGCGCCGAAATCGTCGAGCGTGGAGGGCAGCGTGTTGGCCATGGTGGGCACGATTTCCACGTCATATACGGAACCGGTCACGTCTTTGAGCTCGGGGGAAAATCCGGCCGCGGGGTCGACGGTGATCAGCCCGGCCGTCTCCAGCAATTTGATGGCGCGAGCGCCGTTGGTGGCGTCGTTGGGGATGCCGATCCGCACGGCGGCGGGGGCGGACGAAGCGGCCAAAACCGCGGCCGCGGTGCAGGCGAAAACTTTCAGCGATTTCTTCATGATAAATTCCTCCGTAAATAAATTAAAAACATCTTGTATCGGCGGAAAATCCGCCGCTGTTACCTTCTGACACGAAGCCCGGGACGGAAAAGCCGCCGGTTGGTGGTTCGCCGCGCCATCATGCTGCCCAGCGCCTGAAGAAGCGAAACGGCGACGAGCAGCGCCGCTACGCAGACGTTGACGATATCCTGATGATGGAGGTTCTGCCCGTAGTTGATGGCAAAGCGGCCGATGCCGCCCGCGCCCACCGCTCCGGCCATGGAGGTGAGGCCGATCAGGCTGATGGCCGTGATCGTGACGACGCGGATCAGCTCGGGCACGGCCTCGGGCAGGCAGACGCGGAAGACGATGCCCGCCGTGCCGCTGCCCATGCTGCGCGCCGCCTCGATCTTGCCGGGGTCCACGCCGACCAGCACCGTCTCCACCTGCCGCGCGAAGAAGGGGACGGCGCCGAAAACCAGCGGCACGACGGCCCCCTTCACGCCGATCGCCGTCCCGACCAGCGCGCGCGTGAAGGGAATCAGGAAGATCAGCAGGATCACGAAAGGAATCGAACGGAAGATATTGATGAAAGTGTCGACGACGCGGAACAGCGCCGCGTTCGGACGGATGCCGCCCTTTCTCGTCACCGTCAGCAGGATGCCGAAGAAAAATCCGCACAGCAGCGTGAACGCGCCGGCGATCAAAAACATCTGCGCGGTCGCTTCGACGCTGGCCAGGAACTTGACGCGATAAGCCCAGACGTTGGGCGCCCAGCTTTTAAGAAACGCGGGCATTTTCGATCACCTCCACCCTGACGGAGCGCGAGCGCAAATAGGCCAGCGCGGCGTCGATGTTCTCCGGTTCGCCCTGCGCCATCACGACCGTGTAGCCCAGCGGACGCCCCTGCAGCAGGTCCACGTTGGCCAGCACCAAATTGAGGTCGACGCAGAACCGCCGCGACGTTTCCGAGATCAGCGCGTCGCCCACGCAGTCGCCGGTGAAGACCAGATTGACGAGCTGCCGCCGTTCGTCCGTCCGCACCAGCGGCGAGCCGCCGGCGATCAACTTGCCGAGGCTGCCCAGCCCCGACGTGGCCGCCACGAAGCGGCGCGTGACGACTTCCGCCGGCGACGAGAAAACGTCGTACACGGGACCTTCCTCGACGACGCGCCCGCTCTCCATGACCGCCACCTTTTGGCAAATGGACTTGATCACCGCCATCTCGTGGGTGATGAGGATGATCGTGACGCCCAGGCGGCGGTTCAGGTTTTTGAGCAGCGTCAGGATCGACTCGGTAACGTCGGGATCGAGGGCGCTGGTAGCCTCGTCGGAGAGGAGGATCGGGGGATTGTTTGCCAGCGCGCGGGCAATGGCGACGCGCTGTTTCTGGCCGCCGGAAAGCTGCGAAGGATAAGCGTCCGCCTTGTCGCGCAGCTCCACCAACTCCAGCAGTTCCAGCACGCGGCGTTCGATTCCGTCCTTTTTCATGCCGCAATACCTGAGCGGGTAGGCCACGTTCTCGAAAACGGTGCTGCGGTCCAATAGATTGAAGTGCTGAAAGATCATGCCGATGCCGCGGCGCAGCCGGCGCAGGTCAGTCTCTCTCATCGGGGGGGACGCGGCCCCTCCTTCGGGCGTGAAGAGCAGCCTGCCGCCACGGGCCTCGACTGTTCCAAAACCGCCGACGGCAAGCCGCCCTTCGTCGGGCGTCTCGAGCAGATTGACGCAGCGCACCAGTGTGGACTTGCCCGCGCCGGAATAGCCGATGACGCCATAAATCTCCCCGTCGCCGACGGCCAGATCGACGCCGTCCAGCGCCGCGACCGTGCCGCCGTCGGCGGCCGGATAGCTTTTTTTGATGCCGCTCAGTTGAATCATCGCTTTCATCCTTTCCCGCGCGTTTTATCGCGACGACGAAAAAGCCGCCCTGTCGTGCGACAAGACGGCTTCAAAAGACCGTTCCGAGGCTTTCCCCTCATCGCTGTCAGCCGGACCACCTTTCCCGTGCGGGCAGGTTGGTGCAGGATCGTCGAGCTGACTCTCTCCCCTGACTCTTGATAAAAGTTGCGCTGTTTGATTGGCGGGTATCTTGGCACAGATTGGGCGTCGGCGCAAGAGTTTTTCGAAAAGCTGTCGTTGTGCGGTGATAAAGCCGGCGGCATCTTGAGACGCGCGCTATGCGGCCGGAGTGTCCGCGGGCCAGAAGCGCTTCTGCAAAGAAGCGAACGTCGCCCGCACGGCAGGGCCGGCGGCCAGAAGCTGCCACGCCAGCGCCATGGGATAATTGACCCGCAGCATTCCTCCCCAGACCGACGCCCATTCGGCCGGCAGTCTGCGTTGCAAGAGCATGGCCATAAAGCTCATGTAAGGGCACATCAGACTGACCATGCACAGCGCCACGACGACCGAAAGCAGTGTCGGAGAGCAGCTTGTCCGTCGCGCGATCCGAAAAGCGATCGCGTGGGCCGCAGGCGAAATCAGCGGAAACTCCACTGCCAATGCGAGAGCGCAGAGTTCGAGCACCGTCGCGCCTGTCCGCGCCGACACTCCTGTCAGTCCCTGCGGCGACAGCCAGAGATTGTACAGCACCATCCACGTCACCATGACGGGCACCATCATCAGCGTAAAGATCAGTTCCTGCAGTTTCGTTTTCGGCATCGGATTCCATTCCTTTCGGGCGAAGCGCCGTTTTGCGCAAAATAAAACGAGCCGCTGAAGCAACCGGACTTACGTCGGCACTCCAACGGCTCATTGCAGACAGCATTATAGCACCGAAAAGGGTTCCCCGCCAGCGCGGAACAAAAACCGCCGCAGCAAAAATTCCCAAAGAAACAGGAATCCCGTTACGAAAAAATATTGCAGAGCCCCGTAATCGAGATGAGAGATAAGATAATCGCCATGCAGATGGACCGGAATGAACAACACTACAAATGTTTTGTTTTCATCGATCACTCCTTTGAATTTCTCGTCTCCGACAACGGTGGACAAGATCACGCCGCCAACGGAAGACGCGGGACTGAAACACGCGCTGGAAGAACCGATCAGTATAGAACTGAGGAGCCCGATGGCCGTGACGTTGCCGCCGATTTCTGCGGCCAGCTTGGAGACCGCCGGCGTCAGCGTCGGCACGACAACGCCCAGGGTCGATGAGAACCACGACATGACGCTTGCCGTCATACAGGAAACCCCGCCCGCCGTGACAGGAGAGGTCAGTGCGGCAATCGCGCTTGTCAGAGTATCGATTCCGCCCGATATGATGACAATATTCATCAACATGCCGACGCCGGCAACCATCATGATGATATTCCAGGGAATCGTCTTGAACGCGGATTTTTCGTCGATCACGCCGATCAGTATCAAAACGACGGCGCCGACAATGCCCATGAATCCGGAATCCTTTTTGAGGACGATGACGCACAAGACAACCAGAACGAAGACGACAAGGGCGACAACCTGTTTCCTTGTGAGCTTTTCCGTCTCCAGACGAACAGCGCCGCCTTTCTTTGCCTTGTGGCCTTTAAAATAAACGAGCGCAAGGATGGAGATAATCGCCATAGCCATCGTCATGTGCGCAGTCAAGACGAAGAGCCCGCCTTCGATTCCTTGCTTCGCAAGCAAGTTCAGCACAATATTCCCGTCTGGAGAAATCCGCGTATAGCGACCGCACTGTGCGCCGGCGTTGGAGATAATCATCAGCATTTTCAACGATACCTTTTCATTGAAAATCAGTATCATACTATTTCTTGATAAAAAGCATTAACATAGTTTGCCGGGCGCTGCGAGAGAGTTCAGTCGCTCAGAACTGTCTCGAATGCTGCGCAGCTCGCTGTGTGAATCTCCCTCGCAATGCCTCTGAGTTCGGCATTTTTATTGAGAAATAGTATAAGCGCAGCAAAGTTGGGAATCGGCGTCAGAATCTCGCGAAAAACACAGCCCGCGGGCAGCTCTGGAATTTTCTCCGAAGACGCCCGCGGGCTGCGTGTTGTCTTAAAAAGTCTGTTTCAGTTCCTTTATGTTCGGCGAAAAACTAGATTCCGCCCAGTTTCAGGAGCGCCTTGGGGGCGCGCACGCGGAACGTGTGCAAATCGTTGACTACCTGGCTGACCTGAATGTCACAGGTGGCGCTGAGAAGGCGGTACGCGTCCTGAAATCCCAGTCCAGTTTTTCTCATCAGATAGTTGACCATGTCTTCAACGGCGGTATGCACGCCATCTTTGAATTCTTTTGCGGAAGCGATCGTGTACATGCTGTCTTTTGTCTCCACCATAGGACGTTCGAGGCGCGTTCCTTTGACCACGGTCGTTTTCATCAGGATTTTGCCGGCCGTTTCGATGCCGGTGCCGCTGAGTTCTCCGTCGCCCATGCAGGCGTGCAAGTCGCCGACGGCCAGCAAGGCCCCTTTGATGGCGACAGGCAAATAGACTTTGGAACCGACGGTGATGACTTTCGTGTCCATGTTGGAACCATGATCGCCGGGCACGGCACAATGAATGTCGCCGCTGCGGGGCGCCACGCCGATCACGCCCACCATCGGCGTCAGCGGCAGGATGATATCCTTGCTGAAATGGGCATAGCCGTCCTTGATCGGAATGATTTTCGTATTGGCTTTTTTCGTCTTCTCGCCAAGCACTCCCAGTCCCGGCGACGTGACCATTACGCCCTGCGGCGCAAAATCAATGCCAAGGATCTCGACGCACAGCACATCGTCCGGCTCGGCACCGTTAACGTAAATCGGACCGACCGAACAGTCCATGATGGAGATGTCGATGTCGGGGCGCAACACGCTGGAATCTTTGATCTGCCCACTGTAGCAGTCGTCGGTTTCGACGGTGAAAACTTCGCCGTCATCGACAAAATACGCAACTTTGTTGTCCTGATTAAAAGAGAAAATAACTTTGTCTTTTCCTAAAACTTGCATTCAGCACACCCGCTTTACCAAGCGCTCGGAAGAATGCCCATGAGGTCGAAAATTGCGTAGACAGCCGCACCGCAGAAGAGGACGATAAGCAGGGCCTGAACCCAGCCGGCACTGTACCAGCCGCACTTCCAATGTGGTTCGATGTCGCTGCTTTTGCGCGAGTTATTCAGCATCATCACGGGCAGGATGGACATGATCACGCCGCCGAATGTTCCGGCCAGATAAATTGCGTCGACGAAGCCAACCATGCCGCTGTAGGCCAGCAGAAAGGGAGGCACGCAGACGCAGATCACCGAAACGAGCCGGGTCATGAAATCGGTCTCGGATTTGAAATGGAACATGTCGACGATGTTCGTCAGGAAGCTGCCGCCGACGGCCCAGTAAGAAGTCATCATAGCGCACAGGGCGAAGATGTTGGCGATGAAGAAAGCCCACTGACCAAGGGCTTCACCCCAAGCAATCGTGGCGACCTGCGTGACTTTTTCGGGGCCGGTCAGAGAGATGACGGCCAGAGGCACAAGAGCCAACAGCACGGCGGTGAGAAACATGCCCGTGGTGATGGCCTTGGGCAGTTTCCGAGGATCATGGCGCAAGCCGCGGGCCATTTCGGGCACAGCATACTGAGCGATGTAACAGAAAATCGCGACGTTAAATACAGGCACGGCGTACGTCCAATTGGCGTAGAGAGCGCTGTTCACATTCGCCTTGTCGGAGAGAAACGAAGCCACGATAATCACGCCGACCATGACCATCATGCCAGTGCTGATGATTTTTTCGGCGACGCCGGTGGCCTTCAGACCCAGCCAGACGACGATGACGGCAGGAATAGCAAACAGCAGACTGCCCATTTGATTGGGAATGCCGAACATTTTGGCAAGAATATTGCCGCTGCCGGTCATGTAGGCAATCATGCAACCGATCGAGTTGGCCGCCACAGAGATAAAGATGAGCACGGCTCCCAGTTTGCCGACATAACGCTCAGCCAGTCCGGGGAGTTGTAGAGGTTTTTCCGTGCGCAATGTCGTCTCGGCGACGTACAGCATTGAGAATGTCGTGAAAATGCCGGCTATAATCAGCCATAGCAACAGAATCGGCCAGCCGGCCTTACGGCTCGAATAGGCCAGCCCGAGAATGCCGGAGCCGATATTCGCGCCGACGACGATCATCGTCGCTTCCCAGAACGTCAGCTTGTGAACTTTCAACGCGGAACTCTGTTCGTGAGTGCTCATCCATATTTCCTCCTTGAAAAGCATAATCTATCTTTAATGATAGTATTTTTATAAAAGATAATATCATGATATAAGTCAGTATATCATGGAATGTCGAAGTGTCAAAATAACCGCAGCAGGAATTGGCAGGAAACACCACATGTCGTCCGAGGCGTCCGGAGAGAGTTTTTTATCGGGCTGTTTCAGTCTTTCGGAACGTTGTTTCCTTCAAGATAACGGGATTTTCCCATTCGAACCGGAGCGCTTGCCGTTGGCGGGACAGAGGACCGGGTTTCGAGAGGGGCTCTTAAGAATCAGCACGATCTTCCGATTCAGAGGCTTCAACATTTTCTTCGCCGCAGAGCTGAAAATTGGTCATGTTGGCGAGATGCTCCACGGCGTCGAGGCGGCGGCGCAGGACGCGGGTGCGGCGGCCGGTCTCTTCGATGGACGAGGCGGCGGCGTTGAGCTGGCGCCTCGCCTTGTCGAGGGCTTCGCCGAATTTGCCGAACTCGCCGCGTACGGAGGCCAGGAGTTCCCACACTTCGCCGCTGCGCTGCTGGATCGCCAGCGTGCGGAAGCCCATGCGCAGGCTGCTGAGCAGCGCCGCCAGCGTGGCGGGGCCGGCGACGACGACGCGGTACTTGCGCTGCAGCCGTTCGGCCGCGGCGGGGTCGCGCAGCACTTCGGCGTACAGTCCCTCGATGGGCAGGAAGATCAAGGCGAAATCGGTGCTGTGCGGCGGCGCGATATACTTTTCGCAGACGTCTTTCGCTTCGCTTTCGAGTACCCTGAGCAAAGCCGCGCGCGCCGCGGCCGCGGACTGCTCGTCGCCGCGGGACGAGGCGTCGCAGAGGCGGTGATAATCTTCCAGCGGGAACTTGCTGTCGATCGGCAGCCACACGGGCGGCGCGCCGTCCCCGCCGCCGGGCAGGCGCACGGCGTACTCGACGCGCTCCTGCGAATCGGGGCGGATCGCCACGTTGGCGGCGTACTGCTCGGGCGACAGGATCTGTTCGAGGATCGCGCGCAGCTGCACCTCGCCCCAGGAACCGCGCACCTTGACGTTGGCGAGCACGCGCTTGAGATCGCCGACGCTGCCGGCGAGGCTGCGCATCTCGCCCAGCCCTTTCTGCACGGATTCAAGCTGGCGCTGCACGAGCGCGAAGGAGCTGCCCAAGCGCTTGTCGAGAGTTTCCTGCAGGCGTTCTTCCACGCCGGAACGGATTTTTTCCAGCTGCGTTTGATTCTCTTGACGCAGCCCCAGCAGGTCGTTCCGCAGCGATTCGAGGCGCTTGTCCACGGCGGCGTTGAGGTCGCCGCTGCGTTTTTCCAGCCGCTCGATGCGGTCGGCCTGCAGGTCGCCGATGGCGCGCACCGACTCGGTAAGGCTCATCGAGCTGGCGCGCAGCGTTTCGTTCAGCTCGCGGCGCATTTCCGAATTTCGCCGCAGCGCTTCTTCGCTCTGGTCGGAAAGTTCCTGCTGAAGCAGTTCCATGAGCAGGTCTTCCGTGGCGATGCGGCCGCGTTTCTGGGCGAAGAGCAAGACGACGCAGGCGGCCGCCGCTCCCAGCGAGCAGGCCGCCGTGATCCAGGGCAGATAGTTTTCCATGTTTTCTCCCGATTTCGTAAAGATAGGGTTCTCTTTGCCATTGTATCACAGAAAATAAAATTTTAGTTTTCATGCGCTGTTGTTTGTTGACATCTTTGTCGTTCCAACCGTCACCGGCGCCATCGGCGACGGAATGAGAAAAACAGGAAGCCGCCTCGGAAAAATGACCGGGACGGCTTCTTACGACGTTCTGCCCTCGCCCGTGACGTCGCACAAGACGCCGTCATGCCGGATTTTTCGCGATTCATCGCTTCCAGAAGTGTGGGATCAGGATGCCGGTCATGACCAGCGCCGCGCCGATCAGGCTCTGCAGGCCGAAAGACTCGTGCAGGAACAGACAGCCGAGGATGGCCGCGCTGACGGGGGCCAGCGCGCAGAAGAATCCCGCCCGTTCCGCCGTGGTGCCGCGCTGGGCCATCGGCTGGAGCGTGAAGCCAAAGCCCGAACAGACCACGGCCAGCCCGGCGATCGAGCCCCATTCCACGCCGCCGGAGGGCAGGCGCGGCGAGCCGAAACAGAACGCTGCAATCGTGGCGAACAGCGCCATGCCGCCCACTTGAATGAGCCCGAGCGTGAGCGGATCGTGACGGCGGGCGAAACGTTCGGTGACGATAATGGCCAGCGCGTAGAGCATGGCTGCGAGCACGCCGAACAGGTCGCCGGACGAAAATCCCGACAGGCCGCCGCGCAGCGTCAGGCAGGCGATGCCCGTCAGCGTCGCCAGCACGCAAACGACGGAGCGCCGGCCGTGCCAGCGGCGTTCAAGCAGCGCCTGGTACAACGGCACGAAGACGAACGCCGAATTTTCCAGAAAGGCAATGCGCGACGAATCGGACGTGCGCAGCCCCAGCAGTTCCGCCGCCATGGTGGCGATAAAGATGCCGCCCAGCAGCAGACCGCGCCGGACAGCGCTCCAGCCGGCGAAGAAAATTCTTTTCCAAAAGATCGGCGCCAAAAGCGCAAAAGCCATCACGAAGCGTACCGACAGCAGATTCAGCGGCGTCATGCGGCGCAAGACGATTTTCGACAGCAGGAAAGATCCCGAGCGGGCGACGATCACTGCCGCGAGAAGAAGCTCCGCCTGTGTTCTGTTCAGTTGCGCCGGTTTTTCGTCAAGAGTCACTTTGATTCCCCCTCCGTTCCGGGATGGCACGAGCATAGGCGATTTTTATCCTTGAGTAAAGCGAAACAAATTCAATTTGTTGTTGCTTATTGCGCAAAAGCATATTGATCGGAACACGTCGCTTCTTTGCGGCGGCTCAGTCCGGTCCCGTCGATTTTCATCCGCCGGATTTTGAGGTATACTGAATAAAATCTGTCGGCAGAGGAGGCGGCGTCGTGATCAAAATTCTCGATTTCAGCGTGCGGGCCAATCCGCTCGGCACGCCGGAAGCCATCAAAACGGCGCTGACGGCCGCCATTCGCGACCAGTGCGGCGCGCCCGTCGATCCCGACTTTACCGCGCTGCGCCAGACCATCGCGCTGCGCCACGGAGTGCAGGGCGGACAGATCGCCGTCTCGCAGCGCGAAGAAGAGCTGATCGCGCTGCTTGCCGCCAGCGCCGGCGAAGCGCGCCGCGCGCTGCTGCCCGTGCCGTGTCCGCGCTCGTACGAGCGCGTCCTGAAGCGTTGCGGACTGGACGTGAAAAAATTCGCGCTGCCGCTCAAGCACAATTACCGCATTCCCCGCGGCGCGCTGGCCGAAGCGCTGGACGGCTGCGACCTGCTCATCCTCGGCAATCCCGCCTTTCCGTCCGCCGCCCTCATGCCGCCCGCCGAGCTGCTGTCCGAACTCGACCGCTGGCTCGCCGGCGGCGGCTGGCTGATCCTCGACGAACGGGCCGTCGACTTCACCTACGGCAGCATCACCAACTCGCTGTGGTCGGGGCTGCGCCGCGAGCCGCGCGCCGCGCTGATCCGCTCTTTCACCGATTCGCTGGCCCTCGCCCTCTGTCCTCTCTGCTACGCCGTCGGCGGCGAGAATTGGATCGCCGCCCTGCGCGCCCGCCAGTTCGCGCCCGCGCTCAGCCCGCTCGCCCATTATCTCGCGCCCGCGCTCGAGCACATCATGCCGTTCCGTTCCAGCACCGTGGACGCGGTGACGCGCCTGATGCCGCGCCTGATCGGGCGCCTGCGCCGCATCTCCGGCCTGCGGCCGCTGCCCAGCGACGCCAACTGGGTGCTCTGCCGCCTCGAACGCGACGACATCACCGCTCCCGAGCTGGCTGCCCAGCTGCGGCGGCGTTCCATCATCGTTCCTCCCTGCATCGACGAGCGGCACTTCACGCTCGGCCTGCGCGTCCCCATCGAGACCGACCGTTTCATCAAAGCCGCGCGCGAGATTCTGATGCCGAAAACGAAAGCGTGATTCAAGAAAAAGCGCGGCCGCCGGCCGGAAAAATTTTCCGACCGGCGGCCGCGCCGCATTTTATCCTCGTGGCCCCCGCGCGAGTTCAAGGCGGAACGAGAATCATTTTATGGTTCTGCCGATTTTTTTGTCCAGCCGCCACTGCGGCGGCGCGCCGTCGTCGCCCCAGTACTCGTCGATGGAGACGATTTTGCCGTCCCGCACATGGAAGAAGGAGACGACGTGGAAAGACGCCCCACGGTCCGCGGCGAAAACGCGGACCGCCGTGACGATCAGCCCGCCGATCCTCTCGACCCGTTCCACCTCGCCGTCCCACGCGCCGGGATATTCGCAGTTGACTTCGATGAACTCTTCGGCGCTGAACGCCTCGTTCGTGTTGTGCCAGCGCACGCTGGCGCCGGGCGCGAAGAACTTCCGCATGGAAGCGGCGTCCTGCCTCAGCGTCGCCTTCCAGAAATCGCGTATTTCCACGTGGGCACCTCGCTTTCACCGTTTGCGGTTGTCGCCGCGGCACTGGTCCGCCGGGTACTTGCGCGCGTTTTTCGCCATTTTGCGTTCCAGCGCGCGGCCGAGGTCGACGCCGTTCATCTGCGCGAAGCGCAGCACGAAGAAGAACACGTCGGCCAGCTCGTCCTCGATGTGCTCGCGCGTTTCGTCTCCGGCCAGCAGCGCCGCCTGCTGCTCCGCGCTCATGAAACGGAAGATCTCCAGCAACTCGCCGGCCTCTGTGGAAATGCCGATGGCCAGGTCTTTGGGATTGTGGAACTGGTCCCAGTCGCGCTCTTCGCAGAAACTGCGCAGCCGGTCGCTCAAGGCGCGCAGACTGTCGTTGTTCGTCATGTTTTTCACCTCCCCGACGCTTTATTTTTATACGAGAGACGCCGTTTTGGCAAGACGTTCGTCCGCTCCATAAAAAAACGCCTCGATCCCGAAGGAGCGAGGCGTTGAAAAGTCGTAAAGCTTTCCCCTTGCGGGGGAAATGTTACTCGCCGAGCAGGGCGGTTCTGACGTAACCGGTGGCGTTGCGGACGAGCAGAAGCTTCTTCTCGCCGCAGCCGGCGATCACGCGGTAACTGCCGTTGCGCTCGCAATACTTTGACGCTTTTCTCAGTCTTTCGTTGTACGACATGTTTCTGTTGCTAACCTCCATATTTCTGTTACCTGTTACGGTACTGCTGCGCCGCCTCCCGGAACATCTGCGTTCCCGTGAGCCGAACGCTTTCGACCGGGAGCGGTCGCTTAATGCTCATGGCATTATCATAGTATTCTACCACAGATTTGTTTTTCCGCAAGAGGTGATATCGTTGCTGTCGTTGTTTCGTGATAATGTCACTTGTAACTGTTCAAAGAAACTGGACCGTATCACGCTATTTTTCGTTAAGAAGGACGAAGAACCTCTGCCTTTTTAACGAAAAATAGCGAAAGGAGAGAACACGTGGATTTTACGAAAAAGACAAACTTTCGGTCGCTCAATGGTCAAAACTAGGGCATCAGCCAACTGGGCAACCAGGTGGAAATCTGCGGCACCAGCGTCAGCACGATGAGCATGACGACCAGCGCAGGGAAGAAGGGCATGAAGCCTTCGAAGACCTCTTCGATCTTCTGATGCGTGATGTCTGCGAGAATATACAGTCCCATGCCGACGGGCGGCGTGGCGATGCCGATGGTGAGAGCGAAGCACATCAACACCCCCAGCTGAATTGTGCTGACGCCGAGTTTCTCCATCAGAGGCAGGAGAATGGGTGTGAGCAAGATCATGGCGCTTGAGGCCGACATGAAGCATCCCAAAACCAGAAGCAACAGATCGATCAGAATAAGCACGAGGTACTTGTTCTGCGTCAGGCTGAGGATCAGCGTCGCCAACTTGGCGGGCAGCATCTCCATGGTGAGAATGTAGGACATGGTGGAGGCGAAACCGAACAGGATCAGGCTTGAGGCCGCCATGATCATCGAATCTTTGACGGCGTTCCACAGCGCGTTCCAATTCAGCGTGCGGTAAATGACGCCCAGCAGCAGCGAGTAAAGTACGGCCACGACGCCGGCTTCGGTGGGGCTGACGGAACCGGAGGTCATGCCGATGACGATAATAACGGGAGCCAGCAGCGACCAGACCGATTTCTTGAAGATGCGCCAGCGTTCCTTCATAGGGGTGTAACTGCCGCGCGGAAAAATGTCGGGCCGTTTCATGGAGATGCGCGCGCAGACAAGCATCAACGCCAGGCTGATGACGATGCCGGGAACAATGCCGGCGATGAACAGTTTGGCGATGGATGTGTTGGTAACGACGCCGAACATGATGAAGAACACGCTGGGCGGGATGATCGGTCCGACCATGGACGACGCCAGCGTGATGCCCGTGCTGTATCGCAAGTCATATCCCTTGTCGGTCATGGACTTGATCTCGATCGGTCCGAGCGCGGCGCAGTCCGCGGCGGCCGCGCCGGAAATGCCGGCGAAGACCATGGAACACAGACAGTTGACATGGGCCAGTCCGCCGGGCCAGTGCCCCACGCAGGCATTGGCGAAGCTGAAGATCTGGTCGGCGACGCCGCAGACGCCCATGATGTTGCCGGCCATCATGAAGAAGAAAATGGACAGAAGGCTCCAGGACATGGAACCGTCGATGACGCCCTGCGCGATCAGATACAGCGGCAAGTCCCCCAGCCAACAGCCCACGGCGACTGAAGTGCCCATGGCGACAATGACCGGCGCTTTGAGGAACAACATCATGATCAGCGTTGAAATAAGTCCGACGGATACCATTTACCGCTTCCCTCCTTCGGGCGCAGGACCGGATTCTTCAATTTTATCGACGGCGATGCGGTGCAGGTTGTACAGGCCGTTCCAAATGACGGCAAAACTCAGCAGATAGACGGGCAGCAGGTTGGTCTCGGGAGGAAAGGGAAGGAACTGTTCGGGCGTCCCCATGCCGACCAGACCGGTATAGTCGTAGGTGGCGTACAGCAGGATAAAGCCGAAAACGGTGCAGACGGCGTTGATGACAAATTCGCTAAGACGCCGCAGCGTACGGGGAAGATGATCCACGATAATGCCGACGCGGGTCTCAGTGTTCTTGAGAAAATGCGCGGCGACGCCGGGAATGATGGAGAACAAGCCTAAAAACGTCAGCAGTTCCACCGTCCAAGCCACAGGGCGCCCGATTATGCGTGAAACGATCTGGAGCGTGGCCGTCGCGATCATAAGACAGCCGTTCAGGCCGAGAATCCAGTCGATGATTTTTGCGATCTTTTTAGCCACAGAGCTCTTCCTCTCTCAAAAGGTTCCCTCCGAATACGGAGCAGAGTGTCAGGAGTGGTACTCTGCCCCGTATCGTGCAGATGGAAACGCGAACTCACTGGATGGCGCGGATACGCCCGGCGAATCCTTTGGGGATGTAATTGCTGTTTTCGAGCTCTTCGAGGAAACCGCCCATCTTCGCTCTCCATGGCGCGAGATCGACTTCGATGATCTCGACGCTGCGTTTGTTGGCCTGTTCGGTCACGTAGTCGCCGGCTTTGTCGACTTCGTCGAGAAGGATTTCCTGCTGTTCCGCTGTCAAACGCTGGAATTTGCGGTCGTTCATGACCACGGCGACCTGCTGAGGGTATTCGTTCGTGACGGTCAGGTAGGGAGCGACTTCGCAGAATTTTTGAAAATAGGCGTCGACGACCGGGCACGTGACGGCATCCACTGTCCCCTGTTTGAGGGCGAGATACGTCTCGGAATAAGGAATGACGGTGACGGCGCAGCCAAGGGCTTCCCATGCCTTGACGCTGGTGGGGTTTGAGTTCATGCGCAATTTCAGCCCCTGAAGGTCTTCCAGCGAGCGGATCGGTTTGCGCGAGGCGATGACCCGGAAAGGACCGCGCAGCCAGTTGCGCTTCCTGTCGACGACGCGAAGTCCCGCTTTCTTGAGCAGAGGCTCCTCAATTTCTTTCTCGACGTCGCTGAGCAGAAAACGCCGATAGTGCTCGTTGTCGCGAAATAAGTAGGGCAGCGAGGACACGCGCACGAGGGGCGAGTACATATCGTAATAGCCGTAGCCGTCGGCGTAGAAATCCTGTACGCCGCGGACCATGTTCTCGATCTGTTTCTTGTTGTCGCCGAGAACTTCGCCGAAGTAACATTGGATCTCCACTTCGCCGTTGGTACGGGTTTTTACGTTCTCGGCCATCATCTTCAAAGCCTGGCTCTCGTAGTGATCCTCGATCATCTTGTTGCCGAGGCGAAGTTTCGTCACGGCTTCGGAAGGAACGGCGTTCATGGCGGCGCAGACGCAAAGCAGGGACAGAGCGATACGTTTCAGCATCAGAATACTCTCCTTTTCGAAATTCACAGCGAATGGTTCGCTGTGTTCAGTGACAGAGAAAGGACTTTCGGTGGAAATCACTCAGCCGGCCATACGTAAGCGCCCGGCTGCCGGTTTTTGAGGCTGGGCAGTTGTTCGCGGATCTGATTTACATAATCGGGGTCGATCTCGGCGTAGATGATCGTTTCGCGGTCTTCGGCGCAGGCGACCGTGACGCCCCAGGGATTGATGATCATGGAACGGCCGTAAGCCTGGAACGCCGGCTTCTTGCCGATCTGAGCGGGAGCGACCACGTAGCATTGATTCTCGATGGCGCGGGTTTTGAGGATGCATTCCCAGTGGTCCTTGCCCGTGAACAGCGTGTAGTTGGCTGGCACGAACATCACCTTCGCGCCTTGAAGGGCCATGATGCGGTACATTTCGGGGAAGCGCATGTCGTAGCAGATCGACAGCCCCACTTTGCAGAACTCGGTGTCGGCGACGACGATCTTATGCCCCGGTTTTTTCGTGTCCGACTCGCGCGTGGAAGGCCCGTTCTCGATCTCCACGTCGTACATGTGGATCTTTTCGTAGCGGGCGGCCAAATCTCCCCGAGGATTGTAAAGCAGCGTCGTGTTGTAGAGCTTGTTCTCGCCGGGAACGACTTCGCCGATACTGCCGCAGTGCAGCCAGATCCTGTGCTGCTTGGCCTTGGCGGCGAAAAATTCGCTCATCGGCCCGGGAATCGGTTCGGCGCTGGCGAAGACGCCATCCTTTGGGCCGCAGTAGTGAATGTTCTCCGCCATGGCGACGAACCGCGCGCCATGAGACGCCGCTTCGTCGATAAAACGGCCGACCTTGTCGAGATTGGCTTTCTTATCGGCCTGCGAGTCGATCTGCAGCACGGCCATTAAAAATTTGCTCATGGTCGGTTCTCTCCTTATTTGGCGTTTTTCTCGAAATATTCTTTGATCAGAGTGCCGGCGCGAGTCACGTCGGCCATATGTTCGCCCTTGGCAATGCGATCCTTTTTGCCGGGCTCGGCGTTCTGAATCTCGATGGCTTTCTTGCAAACAGCCGCGGCCTCGCCGGCGGGAAGCACCACGAAACCGTTTTCGTCGGCTACGATGATGTCGCCCGGGGTGACCGTCACGCCGCAGCAGCTGACGGTCGTGTTGATCTCGCCGTCAAGGCCGAACAGGCGCGTGGTGATGGCTGACAGGCGGCGGTACAATACGACCAGTCCCATCTCGCGGATCTCTTCGATGTCGGTGGCGGCGCCGTCGACGATGACTCCCTCTACGCCGCTGACATGCAGCGCCCAGGAAACCACGCCGCCCAAAGCGGCGTACTGCTGGTCGCCGGCGCGGTCGATCACAAGCACGTCGCCGGGGCCGACCATTTCGGTGACTTTGTGCAGCAGGGTGGAATCATTGGACGCCAGCTTGACGGTCACGGCGCGCCCGGTAAACCTTTTGCCCGGAAGAGAGATAAAAAGCGGCGCATTGTTAAAACCGAAATTGCGGAAGTGCCCGATTGTCGCCGGCTCGGCAGCCTTGATGGCGGCAAGTTCTTCGTTGGACAGCGTGACAACGTTGGGATTGATGATCATTGACGATACGTCTCCTTTATTGAGAAATAAGCAGAACGCGAACAGAAGAGTCAGCATTGCGTTAATAATAAATAATATTATAAACAATGCTCGTGTTCTGTCAATATTGTTGATTGATCCCAGTTTTGAATTGATGTAGTGTTACAAATGAAGTGAGACTGAAGCAGATATACAAAAGCGGTTGGTTCCTTTAGAATGTAAGTCACCACAAC
>PPYE01739991.1_pt1 | contig 38178 bp, 40 predicted proteins | sample 1559881 | NCBI WGS metagenome assembly PPYE01 (sample SAMN08240022, study PRJNA423297) | Human gut metagenome, whole genome shotgun sequencing project. | reverse complement strand
CTGAAAGTTGCCGACAACACTGGTGCAAAAGAAATCCTTTGTATTCGTGTTATGGGCGGCTCTACAAGAAGATATGCAAACATCGGTGATACAATCGTTGCTACGGTTAAAGATGCAACACCAGGCGGCGTTGTTAAAAAAGGTGACGTTGTTAAAGCTGTAGTTGTTAGAACTAAAAAAGGCGCTCGTCGTAAAGACGGATCCTACATCCGTTTCGATGAAAATGCTGCCGTAATTATCAAGGATGACTTAACTCCGAGAGGAACTCGTATCTTTGGACCAGTTGCCAGAGAGCTTCGTGAGAAGAAATTCATGAAGATCGTTTCCTTAGCTCCGGAAGTATTATAGGAGGGTGCCGAATGTCAGCTATGAAAATTAAAAAAGGTGATACTGTAAAAGTTATCGCTGGAAAAGATAAAGGTAAGGACGGAAAAGTTCTTGCAGTTAACGTAAAAGACAACACAGTAGTTGTTGAGAACGTAAACATGGTTACAAAGCACGCTAAACCGTCCGCAGCTAATCAGAACGGTGGAATCGTGACAAAAGAAGCTCCGCTTCACATCTCCAACGTAATGCTCGTTGTAGACGGAAAAGCTACAAGAGTTGGATTCAAGATGGATGGAGACAAAAAAGTCCGTGTTGCAAAGGCAACAGGAAAGACAATCGATTAATTAAGAGAGGAGGCATATAAAGGTGAGTAGATTAAAAGATCTTTACAAGAACGAGATCATGGATGCCATGACCAAGAAATTCGGATACAAAAACGTAATGGAAGTGCCAAAACTCGAGAAAATCGTTGTTAACATGGGTGTTGGCGAGGCGAAAGAGAACGCTAAACTTCTTGACGCTGCAATCGCAGATATGGAACTTGTTACAGGACAGAAAGCAATCGCTACAAAAGCTAAAAAATCTGTCGCTAACTTCAAAATCAGAGAGGGTATGCCGATCGGATGTAAAGTTACTCTGAGAGGTGAGAAGATGTATGAATTCGCTGATCGTCTTATCAACCTTGCTCTTCCACGTGTACGTGACTTCCGTGGTGTTAACCCGAACGCATTCGACGGCAGAGGAAACTACGCTCTTGGTATCAAAGAGCAGCTGATCTTCCCAGAGGTTGAGTACGATAAGGTTGATAAAGTAAGAGGAATGGACGTTATCTTCGTTACAACTGCTAAAACAGATGAAGAGGCACGCGAATTACTGACATTATTCAACATGCCATTTGCTAAATAGGAGGAAAAGATTCATGGCTAAGACAGCAATGAAAATTAAACAGCAGCGCAAAGCTAAATTCTCCACAAGAGAGTATACTCGCTGCAGAATCTGTGGCCGTCCACATGCATACCTGAGAAAATACGGAATTTGCAGAATCTGCTTCCGTGAGCTGGCATACAAAGGTCAGATTCCGGGTGTTAAAAAAGCGTCCTGGTAGGCTGCAAGCAACTTTTTGATTAGATATATATTAATTCACACGACATGTAAAGTCTGAAGAAAGAGGAGGAAACTTACATGACAATGAGCGATCCGATCGCAGATATGCTTACAAGAATCCGTAACGCAAACACTGCAAAACATGACACTGTAGACGTACCGGCATCTAAGATGAAAATTGCTATCGCAAACATCCTTGTAGATGAGGGATACATCGCAAAATATGATCTGGTTGAGGATGGAGTTGTTAAAACTCTTCACATCACACTGAAATACGGTGAGGACAAAAATCAGAAGATCATCACAGGACTTAAGAGAATCTCCAAACCAGGTCTTCGTGTATACGCAGGCAAGGATGAGCTTCCGAAGGTTCTTGGTGGACTTGGTATCGCAATCCTTTCCACAAACAAAGGCGTTATCACTGACAAAGAGGCTCGTAAGCTTCAGGTTGGTGGCGAGGTACTTGCATTTGTATGGTAGTCCATACAGGGCAGTCATATAGCTTTTAAACTGAAAACAGAGAGGGCATGGGCCCTCTCCGACAATCTAAGTAAGGAGGACAAATTTATGTCACGAATCGGAAGACTTCCGGTTGCAATTCCAGCTGGCGTTGAGGTTACAGTCGCTGATGGAAACGTTGTAACAGTAAAAGGACCTAAGGGAACACTTGAGAGAGCACTCCCGACAGAGTTAGAGATCAAAGTTGAAGACGGTCATGTAGTAGTAACAAGACCGAACGACTTAAAGAGAATCAAATCCCTTCACGGATTAACAAGAAGCCTTATCCACAACATGGTTGTTGGTGTAAGCGAAGGCTACAAAAAAGAGCTTGAGGTTAACGGTGTTGGTTATAAAGCAGCTAAGCAGGGCAAGAAGCTCGTACTTAGCCTTGGATATTCTCACCCGGTAGAAATGGAAGATCCAGAAGGTCTTGAGTCCACAGTTGATGGAAACAAGATCATCGTATCTGGTATCAGCAAAGAAAAAGTTGGCCAGTACGCAGCTGAGATCAGAGACAAGAGAAGACCTGAGCCATACAAGGGCAAGGGAATCAAGTACGTTGACGAAGTTATCAGACGTAAAGTCGGTAAGACCGGTAAGAAATAATTAAGGAGAGTGAGAATATGATTAACAAAGCATCCAGAAGCGAAATTCGCGAAAAGAAGCATAGAAGATTACGTCATCATTTAAACGGAACTGCAACTACTCCTCGTCTGGCAGTATTTCGTTCCAACAAGCACATCTATGCACAGATTATTGATGACACAGTTGGTAAGACTTTTTAGAAGATAAAGTAGTATCAATCAAGCGTGTTACCAAGGTTGTTAAAGGTGGTCGTAACTTCCGTTTCACAGCTTTAGTTGTTGTAGGTGACGGCAATGGACACGTTGGTGCAGGTTTAGGAAAAGCAGCAGAAATTCCGGAGGCGATCCGCAAAGGTAAAGAGGACGCTATGAAGAAACTTGTTACTGTTGCAAGAGACGAGAACAATTCCATTACACATGACTTCATCGGAAAATTCGGAAGCGCTGAGATGCTTCTGAAGAGAGCTCCGGAAGGTACTGGAGTTATCGCCGGTGGCCCGGCACGTGCCGTAATCGAGCTTGCTGGTATCAAAAACATCCGTACAAAATGTATGGGTTCCAGAAATAAACAGAACGTAGTTCTGGCAACAATCGCAGGCCTGAGCCAGTTAAAGACTCCGGAAGAGGTTGCAAAGCTCCGCGGAAAATCTGTAGATGAGATTCTGGGTTAAGGAGGAAATGGAAATGGCAGATACAATCAAGGTTACACTGGTAAAATCTCCAATCGGTGCAGTACCGAAGCACAAAAAAACTGTAAAAGCTATGGGTCTTACAAAGATGCATAAAACAGTTGAGATGCCAGACAACGCTGCAACCAGAGGAATGATTCAGCAGGTGCAGCACCTGGTAAAAGTAGAAGATTAAGGAGGTGCCAGAATGGAATTATCAAACTTAAGACCCGCAGAGGGTTCCAAGCATAGCGATAACTTCAGAAGAGGCCGTGGACATGGTTCAGGAAACGGCAAAACTGCTGGTAAAGGACATAAAGGACAGCTTGCTCGTTCCGGACACAAGAAACCGGGATTCGAGGGAGGTCAGATGCCTTTATACAGACGTCTTCCTAAGAGAGGTTTCACTAACAGAAACTCCAAAGAAATTATCGCAATCAATGTAGACGTTCTCAATCGTTTTGAGGATGGCGCAGAGGTTACAGTTGACAGCTTACTTGCAAGCGGTGCAATCTCCAAGATCGGTGATGGTGTTAAGATCCTTGGAAACGGCGAGCTTACAAAAAAACTCAATGTTAAAGTAAACGCTGTCAGCGAGACTGCAAAAACAAAAATTGAAGCTGCTGGTGGTACAGTAGAGGTGATCTAATGTTTGAGACTCTTAAGAGTGTTTTCAAAGTAAAGGAAATGAGAAGGAAACTTCTCTATCTGATCTGGATGATATTCGTGATCAGAATTGGATCCCAGCTTCCTGTACCGGGAGTCGACAGTGACTTCTTCAAGCAGTGGTTTGAATCTAATACCGGTGACGCATTCAATTTCTTTGATGCGTTCACCGGCGGTTCCTTTACTCAGATGTCAATTTTTGCATTGAACATCACACCTTACATTACTTCTTCCATTATCATTCAGCTTCTTACCATTGCCATTCCGGCACTGGAAGAAATGCAGCGTGACGGAGAAGAAGGCAGAAAAAAGCTTACAGCAATCACACGTTATGTAACCGTTGGTCTTGCTCTGTTTGAGTCTGTTGCCATGGCAATCGGATTCGGACGTCAGGGTATGATCCCGAACATGAACTTCCTTAAAGGAATCGTAGTTGTTGCAAGTTTAACAGCGGGTTCCGCAATGCTTATGTGGCTGGGCGAGCGTATTACAGAGAAGGGTGTTGGAAATGGTATTTCCATCGTCCTGACAATCAATATCGTGTCCAGGATCCCGAGCGATGTATCCCTTCTTTATGAGAACTTCGTCAAGGGCAAAACAATTGCAAAAGGCATGCTCGCAGCCTGCATTATTGCTGTGATCATCCTGTTTGTTGTAGTGCTCGTACTTATCCTCAACGGAGCAGAGAGAAGAATTCCGGTTCAGTATTCCAGAAAGATGGTTGGACGTAAGATGATGGGCGGTCAGTCCACAAACATCCCGCTCAAGGTAAATACTGCCGGTGTTATCCCGGTTATTTTTGCTTCTTCCATTATGTCATTCCCGTCAATCATTGCACAGTTTGCTGGCAAAGGAAACGGAACAGGCATTGGAAGTGAGATCTTAAGAGGACTTTCCTCTAATAACTGGTGTAATCCAAGTCAGATCCAGTATAGCTGGGGTCTGATCGTGTATGTAGTACTTTGCGTATTCTTCGCATACTTCTATACATCCATTACCTTTAATCCGTTGGAAGTAGCCGATAATATCAAAAAGCAGGGCGGTTTTATCCCAGGCATCCGTCCGGGAAAACCGACTTCAGATTATTTGACTAAAATCCTGAATTATATTATATTTATAGGTGCAGTAGGTCTTGTTATCGTGGCCGTTATTCCGTTCTTCTTTAACGGTGTATTTGGCGCGAACGTTTCCTTCGGAGGAACATCTATCATCATCATCGTAGGTGTTATCCTGGAGACCGTTAAGCAGATGGAATCTCAGCTGCTTGTACGTAATTACAAAGGCTTCCTGAACTAATTGAAAATGAAGGTTGCGGTGCGAAAGTGTCGCAGCCTTGATTTGTAAACAGGACTGTCTGAAAATCAGGCAGCAAACAGGAAAATGGAGGGTATGCTATGAGAATTATTATGTTGGGTGCACCGGGGGCAGGCAAAGGTACTCAGGCCAAGAAAATTGCGGCGAAATATGGGATTCCGCACATCTCCACAGGAGATATTTTCCGTGCCAACATCAAAAACGGTACCGAGCTTGGAAACAAAGCAAAAACTTACATGGATCAGGGACTTCTTGTTCCGGATGAACTGACCTGTGACCTTGTTGTTGACAGAATCCAGCAGGAGGATGCAAGAGAAGGATATGTTCTGGATGGTTTTCCGAGAACAATTCCGCAGGCAGAATGTCTGACAGAGGCTCTGAACAAACTTGGAAGCAAAATTGACTATGCAATCGATGTGGATGTACCGGATGATAATATCGTGAAACGTATGGGCGGTCGTCGTGCCTGCGTAAAATGCGGTGCAACTTATCATGTTGAGTTCGCAGCACCGAAAACAGAAGGTGTCTGTGATACCTGTGGTGACAAGCTTGTACTCCGTGACGATGATAAGCCGGAAACAGTCCAGAAGCGTCTGAATGTTTATCATGAGCAGACACAGCCATTGATTGACTATTACACCAGACAGGGTGTTTTGAAGACGGTAGACGGAACCAGGGATCTGAATGAGGTATTCCAGGAGATCGTTGACATCTTAGGAGAATAAGAATGTCCGTAACAATTAAGACACAGCATGAAATAGAACTTATGAGAGAATCCGGCCATCTTCTGGAGAAGGTGCATGATGGTTTGATCCCTTATATCAAACCAGGCGTCAGCACCAAGGAGATTGATAAGATTGGAGAAGAAATGATCCGGTCTATGGGCTGTATTCCGAACTTTTTGAATTACGGAGGTTTTCCGGCTTCTTTTTGTATCAGCCTGAATGATGAGGTTGTGCATGGAATTCCATCCGAAGAGAAGATTATCCAGGACGGGGATCTGGTTAAGATCGACGCCGGCCTGATTTACAAGGGCTACCATTCTGACGCAGCACGTACCTATGCGGTAGGTGAAGTATCCAAAGAGGCACAGCAGCTTATTAAAGTTACAAGAGAGTGCTTTTTTGAAGGACTGAAAATGGCAAAAGCCGGAAATCATTTAAATGATATTTCCAAAGCCATCGGAGCCCACGCAGCGAAATACCGTTACGGTATTGTACGTGACCTTGTAGGACATGGAATCGGAACTCATCTTCATGAGGATCCGCAGATTCCAAACTTCCCGCAGAAGCGCAGGGGCATCAAGCTCCTTCCGGGAATGACCCTGGCCGTCGAGCCCATGATCAACCTTGGTCGTGCGGACGTGGCATGGCTGGACGATGAGTGGACAGTAGTAACCATGGATGGTTCACTTTCCGCACATTATGAAAACACGATCCTCATTACAGATGGGGAACCAGAGATTCTGACGCTTACAAATCTGTAAGCAGCAATTGTTGTCATGACATAGGAGGTAAAAAATGTCAAAAGCAGATGTGATCGAAGTAGAAGGCACTGTTCTGGAGAAACTGCCTAACGCGATGTTTAAAGTAGAACTGGAAAACAAACATGTGGTACTTGCCCATATCAGCGGTAAGCTCCGTATGAACTTCATCCGTATTCTCCCGGGAGATAAAGTAACGATCGAACTTTCTCCGTATGATCTTTCCAAAGGAAGAATCATCTGGAGAGATAAATAAGAAATTCTGTAAAGGGCCTGGTGGTTTTAAACTGCCGGGTCTTTTTTGTGCTTTTTTTCGGAAAAAAATCTCAAAGTGGATATTATCACTCACACTTTTTTCATGTTTTAAACATAAAGTGAACAGATTTTGCTGATATAGTATGAGCATACAAGAAAAAGAGAGGTGTTCATATGAAGAAAAAATATCTTGCAGCAATCTTAGGAATTATGATGGCAACAGCATCTGTTACCGCATGCGGGGCAGCGACAACAGAGACAACAACGAATACAGCGGAAAGTTCAGATAATAAAGGGACAGAAGATACAACGGCAGAGAGTGCAGAAAGCACAGACGACAGTGACAGCAGCGCAGATGCGGATAAAGAAGATTCTGATGAGGAAGATGTGACCTACGGTGAAGTGAAATCTGTGGAAGACGGAAAGATCACCATCGCAGTTGGAACAATGAAAGATATGGGCGGAAACGGTGGAGCACCTGAGAAGCCGGATGAGAATGGAAGCGGAGATGCTTCTGCTGATACATCCGATGCAGAGAGCACAGAATCTGACAGCAAAGATGCAGAGTCCGATAAAACGGACAGCAAAGATGGGGATTCAACAGATAACGGAGAAGCCCCGGAGAAACCGGACGGTGACAATGCAGATGGAAATGGTGGAGCCCCTGGCGGAGATCAGGGAGAGGCACCTTCCATGCTGGATCTGACCGGAGATGAGATGACAGTCACAGTGACGGATGATACCGTGATCACAAAAGAAAGCGCCGAAGGTCCGGGCGGAGCCCCAGGAGGAAACCAGGGAGAAGCCCCGGAGAAGTCAGACGGAGATAACGGAAACAATCAGGCCCCAGGCGGCGACCAGGGTGGTGCTCCGGACGGTAATAATTCCCAGAGTGAGACCATCGAACTCTCCGATATTCAGGAAGGTGACATCGTAGCCATCACCACAGACGACGACGAAAATGCCCTTACCATCAAAGTGCAGAGCACAGATATGGGCGGCGGTCAGGGAGGTCCTGGTGGAGCACCGGGAGGTCAGTCCCAGGGAGTAGACAGCTATGACACAGCCAATACGTATGATTCTGATACAGAAGTATCGGATACATCCCTGGAATCCACAGGAACAGACGAGAACGCGGCACTTGTTTCCTCAGGAGCAAATGTTACTTTTAATAATATAGATATCACAAGAAACTCCTCCGACAGTACAGGCGGTGACAACTCCAGTTTTTACGGTGTAGGAGCAGCGCTTCTTGCAACAGACGGAAATGCCTATGTAAAAGGCGGAACTGTAACCACTGACGCAGCCGGAGGAGCAGGACTTTTTGCCTACGGCGATGGAACTGTCTACGCGGCAGACACTACCATTAAGACAACACAGGATACTTCCGGTGGAATCCATGCAGCCGGCGGCGGTAAATTATACGCCTGGGATCTGAATGTGGAGACAGACGGAGAATCCGCAGCAGCTATCCGGAGCGACCGCGGCGGCGGAACCATGGTCGTAGACGGCGGAACTTACACATCCAATGGTGTAGGTTCACCGGCAGTATACTGCACCGCAGATATTGCAGTAAAAGATGCCACACTTACAGCAAACGGATCAGAAGCCGTGTGCATCGAAGGACTGAACTCCCTGCATCTTTTTAACTGCGACCTTACCGGAAATATGAGTGACTTAAGTCAGAATGACAGCACCTGGACCGTGATCCTCTATCAGAGTATGTCCGGTGATTCCGAAGTAGGAAACAGTACCTTCCAGATGGACGGCGGAACCCTTACTTCCAAGAACGGCGGTGTGTTCTACACAACCAACACAGAGAGTGACATTACGCTGAAAGATGTAGATATCACATACAACAATGACAATGAGTACTTTCTTCGCTGTACAGGAAATAACAATGAAAGAGGATGGGGGGAAAGCGGAGCCAACGGAGCAGACTGTGACTTTACCGCGATCAGCCAGGACATGGAAGGCAGCGTGATCTGGGATACCATCAGCCAGCTTGATTTCTATATGACAGACGGAAGCAACCTGACAGGAGCTATCATAGACGATGAGAGTTTTGCCGGCAACGGCGGAGATGGTTACTGCAACGTATATGTCAGTGACGATTCTACCTGGACAGTAACCGGTGACAGCACCGTCTCCAAACTTTCCAATGCCGGAACCATCGTGGATGACTCCGGAAAAACCGTCACAGTTAAAGGAACAGACGGAACCGTATATGTAGAAGGCGACAGCGATTATACGATCACTGTAGATAAATACGAAGATACAGCAGATACATCCGGCAGCGATGCGGTTGCATCTTGGTCTGATTATGAAGTGGAGAAACCGGACACCCTCTAAAAAAGAACATCCCTTTTGCAAAAATATAAATGAAAAGAATCCCGTGGAAACGTTTAAAACCGTTTCCGCGGGATTCTTTTATGTAGTCCATTCTGTAAATTTCAGCGTTTTATCATCCGATACCGCCAAGCACGATACCAAGGATCAGCACTAGAAAGCATACCGGAATATAAAGATATTTACACACCGGATAAAAATATTTTGTGAATGGTTTTTCACGGCCCTTGTTGATCTGGCTCTCTACATAGTTCCGGCCAAATACCCAGAAGAACATGATCCCTGCAAGTCCTGCGCCAAGAGGGCAGATATAGATAGAAAGTACATCCATCCAGTCAGAGACGATGCCCTGGATCAGAAGAGAAACTACGACTCCGATAGCTGCGATCACCATACAGGAAGGGATACGGCCAAGGCCTGTTTTTTCCTGGACTGTGGCGATTGGTGCCTCATAAAGGTTCATAAGAGAAGTCATGCCTGCAAGGAATACCGCCACAAAGAAGATAATGGCAATGATCCGGCCTCCTGGCATGGTTTTGATCAGGTGAGGCAGATAGATGAACAGAAGTCCAGGCCCACCCTGATCAAGCTGTGCACCGGTAGTTGCCATTGCAGGAATGATCACGAGTGCAGCCAGCATGGCAGCCAGCGTATCAAAAAGTGCAACTCTGGCTGCAGAAGCCGGGATATCTTCACTGTCCGGAAGGTAGGACCCGTAGATCAGTGTTCCGTTACCTGCAACGGACAGGGAGAAAAATGCCTGCCCAAGTGCAAAGATCCAGGTGGATGGTTTCGCCAGAACTTCTGGTTCCACACGGAAGATGTAACGGTATCCGGCAGCAGAGCCAGGCTGAAAAGCAACATAGATGCCAAGGATCACAAACAGTACGAAAAAGATCGGCATCATGATCTTGTTTGCCTTTTCGATACCACTTCCAACACCATACATCAGGATAAACATACAGATCACAAGAGCAGCCAGCTGCCAGAGATTGTTTCCCCAGGCAGATGCCATGCCGCCGAATTTGGAACCAAAGGACTCAATATCTGCAGGAGCCAGGGTGGATCCTGTAAAAGTTCCGATCATATATCGGAAGATCCAGCCCATGACAACGGTATAGCCGATAGCCATGGCAAGTGCACCGGCAACAGGGATCCATCCAAGGGTTTCGCCCAGTTTCCTCCTGCCTTTTGTTTCGCAGGCAAGACCAAAAGCATCAATGGGGCCGGAACGTGTTCCACGCCCGAAACTCATCTCACCGATCACCACTGTAAATCCGATCAGTGCCACAAAAATAAAATACGGGATCAGAAACGATCCCCCTCCATACAGGGAAACTCTGGTAGGAAACATCCAGATATTTCCCATTCCAACCGCAGACCCGATACAGGCCAGAATGAACCCCCAGCGGCTGTTAAAAGATTCTCGCTTTTTCATAAGAATAAAAATTCCTCTCTCCATTTGATTGTTTCAGTATAACACAGTTCAGGAAAAGAAGAAACAGCACAGCATCGGGAAATCTGAGCATTTCCGCAAGGGGAGTGTCAGGGAGCCTGTTGGATCACCGGCGCAGGGCGTTGTCATAAAAACGGAAGTGATCCGGACGATGGCGGGACTGGGTATACTCAAACATAACACCGTCACTGTTGTAAGTCTGGCTGGATACCACAGCCACGCAGTTATAATCTTTTACATTCAGATGAAGATATTTTTCATCAATCTCTGTGACCTTTTCCACAGTCATCACACGTTTGCTGTTGACAATGGTCATATGAAGTTCCTGTTCCAGATATTCATAGATGGAATGTCTGGCAATCTCGGCAGTAAGGCCGGGAACAGATTCTTTCAGAAAATAGTTATGGTTGATGATCAGCGGAATATCATCCAGATAGTGGATACGCTGGATATAGTAAACTTCAGCTCCGACAGGAAAGCCGGTGTAAGAGGCCTGTTTTTCACTGATGCACAGTTCAGTGAAAAGAACAACTTCCGTGCGGGCATTCTGGCCGTTCCTTGTAGCAGATTCATTGAATGTTTCGATCTCACCGATGGTGAAGGCAGTCTGCTCACTTGGACGGTAGATATTGCGGACACCTTTTCCCTGCATGGTTTGTACATAGCCGTCACTGACAAGAAGGCCAACTGCGCGGCGCAGAGTATTTCGGGAGCAGCCGTAGGTCTGGATCAGGGTGTTTTCAGGGGGAAGAAGCTCCTGGTAGGCAAAAGTGTTATCTTCGATTTTCATTTTCAGATCTTTATAGATATCTTCATAAATACTTCTTGGCATTTCTATTCTCCATTCATGTTCGGTCAAAAAATATAGCAGGATTTATGATTCCTATAGCATTTCCGGCAATTTATGTTCTGAGCAGCTGAACTTGATGCAGTAATTTATGGAAATGCTATAGGATCATTATAAAAGATTTTGTAGGCAAGCGCAATGCAAATACTTTGAAATGTTTAAACAAGTTTTAAAAAGCATATTGACATGTTTAAACAAGCGTGATATAAATAAAACATCGACAACATGTTTAAACAAATCAGAACAAAGGGAAATAATCATCAAAATGTAATGGAGGAAAGGAAAATGGGAAAGTATACACAGGATGCCCAGCAGCTGCTTCGCCTCATCGGAGGAAAAGAGAACATTGCAGCTGTATCACATTGTGTAACTAGAATGCGTTTTGTACTCAATGATCCGTCAAAGGCGGATGTGGAAGCAATCGAAGCTATGAAGGTGGTAAAGGGAAGCTTCACACAGGCGGGACAGTTTCAGGTGATCATCGGAAATGCAGTCGCTGATTTTTACAATGATTTTGTAAAAGTGGCAGGAGTGGAAGGCGTTTCCAAGGATGCAGTGAAGCAGGCAGCAAAGAAGAACCAGAATATTCTCCAGAAGGTGATCGCTGCACTGGCAGAGATCTTTGCACCGCTGATCCCGGCTATCATCACCGGTGGTCTGATCCTGGGATTTCGAAACTGTATTGACAGCATTTACTTCTTTGAGAATGGAACGAAAACTTTATGTGATATCAGTCAGTTCTGGTCCGGAATGGACAGTTTCCTGTGGCTGATCGGTGAAGCAATCTTCCACATGCTGCCGGTAGGTATCTGCTGGTCTGTGACCAAGAAAATGGGCACAACGGAGATGCTTGGTATCGTCCTTGGACTTACCCTGGTTTCCGGCCAGCTTCTCAACGCTTATTCTGTAGCCGGAACAGCAGCAGCGGATATTCCGAAATGGGATTTCGGATTTGTAAAAGTGAACATGATCGGTTATCAGGCACAGGTGCTTCCGGCGATCATGGCAGCGTTTGTACTTGTTTATCTTGAGAGGTTTTTCAGAAAAATATCTCCTCAGGTGATCTCAAGTGTTGTAGTTCCATTCTGCAGTCTTGTACTTGCTGTAATGGCTGCGCATTTTATTGTAGGTCCTATCGGATGGAAGATCGGTTCTGCGATCTCTTCCGTAGTATATGCAGGAATCACAGGATCCTTTAAAGTTGTATTTGGTGCAATTTTCGGATTTGTTTATGCACCTCTTGTTATCACAGGACTTCATCATATGTCCAATGCTATTGACCTTCAGCTGATCGCAGATTATGGCGGAACCATGCTGTGGCCGATGATCGCACTTTCCAATATTGCTCAGGGTTCTGCGGTTATGGGAATGATCATCCTTCAGAAAAAGAATGTAGCAGCACAGGAAGTCAATGTTCCGGCAGGAATTTCCTGTTACCTTGGAGTAACAGAGCCGGCAATCTTTGGTGTAAACCTGAAATACGGATTCCCGTTTATCTGTGGAATGATCGGATCTGCTATTTCAGCAGTTGTCTGCGTTATGACTTCTACAACAGCCAACGCAGTAGGTGTAGGTGGAATCCCGGGAATCCTGTCCATTCAGCCGAAATATATGGGAAGCTTTGCAATCTGTATGGTGATCGCTTTTGTGATTCCGATGACACTGACATTTATTGTTGGAAAGAAAAAACTTTCCATGGCAGATCGAGTGGGAGCCGGGGACAGCGCAGATACAGTGGATGTATCAGCAGAAGCCGGCAGCATCAGCGCAACAGAAAATACAGAAACAACAGAACTTAACGGAGATGGAGCAAACACTCTCAGAGCTTTCCTTACAGGAAAAGTAATTCCTCTGAAGGAAGTAAATGACGGCGTATTTTCCGAAGGAGTTATGGGTGACGGTCTTGCCATCCTTCCGGAGAACGATACTCTTTATGCGCCATGTGACGGTGAAGTAACTGTTCTTATGGACGAGTCCAGACATGCCTGCGGGCTGACTCTTGAGAACGGCATGGAGATTCTTCTCCATATTGGAATTGATACAGTGGAAATGCAAGGTGACGGTTTTGAGTATCTGGTATCTCTGAACCAGAAAGTAAAGCAGGGAACACCGTTGGTACGTTTTGACAGGGAAAAGATTAGGACAGCAGGCCATCCGGATGTGACAGTATGTATTGTGACAGAAGAAGGCAATGCGAAAGATTTTGAATTTGTAACAGATATTCACGCAGAAGCAGGAAAAACAGAGATCGTTTTATTTAACTGAAGTGGGTACAGGCTATGAAATCGGATCATGAATGTCCGATTGATTTAGGAGGAAAGAATTATGACAGATTTTGGCAGAAAGACAGTATATCAGGTTTATCCGAAATCCTTCAGGGATTCGGATGGGGATGGTTTTGGTGACATCCGTGGAATCATTGAAAAGCTGGATTATCTTAAAGAATTAGAAATTGATTATCTCTGGATTACACCGGTATTTATCTCTCCAATGAACGATAACGGTTATGATGTGGCAGATTATTATAAGATCAATCCACAGTTTGGAACCATGGAGGATATGGATGAACTGATCCGAGAGTGTGATAACCGTGGAATTGGTCTGATGTTGGATATGGTATTCAACCACACATCCACAGAGCATGAATGGTTCCGGAGAGCCCTTGCAGGAGAAAAAAAATATCAGGACTACTACATATTCCGGGATGAACCGGAAGATCAGATTCCGACAAACTGGCAGTCAAAATTCGGCGGTCCTGCATGGGAGTATGTACCATCACTGAAAAAATGGTATCTCCATCTTTATGATGTTACCCAGGCAGATCTGAACTGGGAGAACCCGGAAGTCCGTGGTGAACTGAAAAAAGTTATCCGCTTCTGGAAAAACAAAGGGATAAAAGGCTTCCGTTTTGATGTAATTAATGTAATTTCCAAGCCTGAGCTGTTTGAGGATGATCTGGAAGGCGACGGAAGAAGATTTTATACAGACGGTCCTCATGTACATGAATATCTTAAGGAACTGACCAGAGATACAGGCATTGAGGATATGATCACAGTAGGAGAAATGTCTTCCACTTCGCTTGAGAACTGTATTCGTTATTCAGGACGGAAGGAAAAAGAGCTTTCCATGTGCTTTAATTTCCATCATCTGAAAGTAGATTATAAGGACGGAGATAAATGGACACTGATGGAGCCTGACAGAATAGCACTGAAAAAACTGTTCGAGACATGGCAGATGGGAATGCAGGATGGAGATGGCTGGAATGCACTTTTCTGGTGCAATCACGATCAGCCGCGAGTTGTGTCCAGAATGGGCAATGAGGACCTTTACTGGAAAGAATCCGCCAAGATGCTGGCAGCGGCGATTCACATGATGCGGGGAACTCCTTATGTTTATCAGGGAGAGGAACTGGGAATGACCAATGCCCACTACAACGATATTTCCCAGTACCGTGATGTGGAGAGCCTGAATTATTATAAAATCCTTCTTGATCAGGGAAAAACCAAAGAGCAGGCTCTTAAGGTTCTGGCTGCCAGATCAAGAGACAACAGCAGAACACCGATGCAGTGGTCTGATGACAAAAACGCAGGATTCACAGAAGGAACACCGTGGATCGAAGCTCCCGAGAATTATAAGGAGATCAATGCAGAAACAGAACTTAAAGATCCGGACTCCATTTACAGCTTCTATAAGAAACTGATTGCCCTTCGAAAAGAAAAAGATATCATAGCAGAGGGAACTATCGAATTTCTGGAAAAAGAAAATGCAGATGTGCTGGCATACAGACGTAACTATCAGGGAGAAGAACTGATCGTTCTTAATAACCTGACAGCAGAGAATGTAACGATCCGGCAGCAACCGGAATGGAAAGCATATCAGAAACGTCTTGGAAACTATGAGAAGATCACTGCAGAAGATGGAAAGATCACATTAAGACCGTTTGAGACAATCGTATTAGATTCAGCTTTATAAAATTAAAAGAATGCCCACCTGATTAAAATGAAAAGAAACAGGAACTGAAAATAAATCAGAACCTGTTTCTTTTTTGTATCTATGGACATACAGTCTTCCTGTAGTGTAAAATATAGATATACGATATCTGTAAACACCGCAACAGGAAAGGAAGGAAAATTATGAAAAACAAACGAAACCAAGGTAACAGACTGCTGACCATATGTATGGTATTACTGCTGGCATTCAGTATGCTGTTTACAGCAGTAGGAACAACAGAGAATGTACAGGCCGCGTCAAACGGACTCAGTGCATATAAGAAGATTACTTTTTATAAAAGCGGCAAAGTAAACGGCACGATTTATTCTATGAAATACAATGACAGAACCAATCGTTATATTGTATATGCTTCAAAGAATGGTAAAAAGAAAGCGCTTCTTAACAGCTGTTCCAGTGGTTCCATTGTAACAAACGGAAAATATCTTTATTATGAAAGTGCAGCATTTCTGAGGAGCGGCAGCTTTGGAGGAACTTACAAAAATCGTAAACTGGTTCAGTATAATCTGAAAACCCGTAAAAATAAAGTGCTGATAAGCTTCAGGGGGGAGGGACCTGCGGATAGCATTATCGGCTGCGATGGCACCTATCTTTATATGGGATATCAGACCCAGTATGGTGACGGACTGGGAAATTTTGCAGTGGTAAATCTGAAAAAAAGACAGATAAAACGTCTGGGGAAGGATTGTTCAACAGTACAGAGCGTGAAAAACAAAGTCTTGGTTACAGCTGTGGGATTCCCTCATGGAGGTCCTGTCTATCTGATAAACAGAGATGGAAGCAAATGCAAAATAATTAGTGACAGAGCTATTAAAGTATCTGTAAAGGGCAACTATATTTATTATACAGAAGCTACTTATGACTGGAAAACAAGAAAGTGCAGATGTGATCTCAACGGAAATAACAAGAAAGCTCTTACTGCGTGGAGCAGAGGAATTGCCGGATAAGAAAATTTCTAAATTTCATAATAGTCTGAGGTCTGAAAAATAAATAGAAAAACAGAGGGGCTGTCGGTTAATAATGATTTTAACACCGTCAGTTCCAAATAAAATGATCCCGGCAAGTACAAAGTTTTTACGTTTTGTAACTTGTTTGGGATTATTTTATTTGAGATTGTGAGAAAAAGTCTGTAAATAAGATTCTTTTACGAATGCAAGGGTGATAGACCCTTCGCCCTTGTTTTATATAAAAGTCGTTGAATTATATGTCAAGCACAGGGGGCGCCCGTCTTAATCGTCGGTTTACTTGTTACTCTGGATGGCACCTTTCGTATATAATACTCAGTTTGTTATATACCTGCACCCAGTTTCGAATTGTACTGGCCTATTTTTCGTAGCCTTAAAAGTGGCCAGATACAGCACTTTTAAAGAGTGCTTTTTCTTGACATAGAAACATATTCAGAAATCGTTGCAGATGACAGGTACGAAAGTGGAGGAACAGTTACAAATGAATGAAGAAGTAAAACGACGAGAGGATATATCAGTATAAAAACTTATTACAGATGTTCAGACTGCACTGGTTGTTCTTATAAAACAGAATGTATCAAAGGGAATAACTGCAAAACATCTATGGAAAAACGTAAAAAAGTGTTGATGGTGTCGAAGATAATGGTCCAGAAACGGGAAGAAGATCTGGAACGGATCACAAGTGAGTATGGAATCATGCTTCGGATGAATCGCAGTATTCAGGCAGGAAGGACAGGAAATCACTTTTGCGTTAAAATTGACATAGAATTTGATGGTTGAAAACAAAGCAGTTTAAAATAAGGCATGCTGAAAGGGAGGCTTAGGAAAGAATGGCCGCTGATGGAGCCTGCCAGAGTAGCGATGAAGAAGCTCAACCGCAGATTCTTCAACGGTTGTTGAAAGATTCTTGCTTTTTCAACTAATAAAATGGTGTCTCTCTATTTGATTATTTAAGTATACTATAAGTCTGAACAGGAAGAAACTGTGGCGTATCAGGAAATCCTGTTTCTGTTATGCTAAAAAAGGAAGAAAGAAAAATCAAGTAATTTAAGGGAAAAAGCATTGAAAAAATGCGGATGCTAAACTTTAGATAAGGGGTTTTTTGTATCCCAAAATAAATGTTATTGGGGAGTGACAGTGTTAAAAATCATTATTCATCATCTTCTTCATCATCAATGGAATAGTCATTGAGTTCCGGAAAATCAAGAAACTCACTTAAGGTCATTCCAAATACATTAGCGATTTTATGGAGTGTTCTTACTTGGGGATTCCTGCTTTTTCCTCGTATAATATTATCTATTGTGGATTGTTTCAGTCCAGCCAGTGTTGCAAGCTTGTTTATCGTAATTTTACGATTTTTGCAGAGCTGACAGATACGTAATGCATAAATATCAGAATAAGTCATACGGTCACCTGTTATGATTAGTTATCTTTGTAAAGTTGAGTTCATCATAACAGAGGAAAAATATAAAATTACCTTTACATAGTTGACTTTAAGTAAATAAAAGAATATTATTAAAATGTTACCTATATATAGGTGAATTGGATGTGTAAATGTCTACTGTATTATAAAAAAAATACAGGAGGACAAAAAATGGAGAAATATGCATATATTAGAGTATCTACCAAGGAACAAAGTATAGACAGGCAGCTGTTAGCTCTGGAACCTTACCAAATTAAAAAGAAAAATATATATTGTGACTATCAGTCGGGGCAACAGGTCATATGTGGGATAGTGGAAAAATTACAAAGGATGCAACTTGCAAAGAACCGGGAAGTAAAACTTACACTTGTACAAGATGTAGAAAAACAAGCACAGAAGAAATTCCGGCAACAGGACATCTGCATACAGAGCTACGCAATGTGAAAGCTGCGACTTGTGCGGAAGAAGGCTACACAGGAGATATCTACTGCAAGGACTGTAATACAAAGCTGTCTTCTGGTGAAAAAATTGCAAAGAAAGCTCATACATGGGATAAAGGAAAAATAACGACAGGGGTAACCTGTACGCAAAAAGGAATTAAGACTTACACCTGTACAGTTTGCAATGAAACCAAAACAGAAGAAATTCCGGCAACAGGACATCAGTATACAGAACTGCGTAATGAGATAGAAGCAAACTGCATACAGGAAGGTTATACAGGCGATGTTTATTGTACAGACTGCGGCATAAAAATTTCTTCTGGAAAAACTATTCCGAAAGAACCCCATACCTGGGATGAAGGAAAAGTAACGAAAAATGCAACCTGTACAGAAAAAGGAATCAGAACATTCACTTGCGAAGTATGTAGATCCACAAGAATAGAAGAAATCCATGCGACCGGACATGTAAATACTATTACGAAATTTTCAAAAAAAGCATCCTGTAAATCCGATGGTTACAGTGGCGATATTTTTTGCCAGGATTGTGGCAAGTTGCTGAAAGAAGGAACAATAATTCCGAAAACGAAACATACGTGGAATGCGGGAAAAATTACAACAGCGGCTACCACTACGAAGGAAGGAATCAAAACATTTACCTGTACTTTCTGTGGAGTGACAAGAACTGAAAAGATTGCAAAACTCAAACCACAGACTGTAACACCTGGAAAAGTCATAAATGATAAAGCTACAAATGGAGTTTACAAGGTACTGAAGGATGGAATGAGCGTCGAATTTACAAAGCCGTTTTATAAGAAAGCATCTGTAAGAATTCCTGATACAGTTAAAATAAATGGAATTACATGTAAAGTAACGGGAATATCAGCAAATGCTTTTAAAAATAATACGGTCCTCAAAACTGTTACTATTGGAAAGAATGTGACAGTAATAGGTACGGATGTATTTTGGGGATGCAGAAAGTTGAATAAAGTAAGTGGTGGAAATAATATAATGAAGATTGGAGACAGAGCATTTGCCAATTGCGTAAGTCTGAGTAGTATTACAATCTCAGAAACCGTCAGCAGAATTGGTAAACAGGCGTTCTATAACTGTAAAAATCTCAGAACCGTTATTATCAAGACAGGAGTATTATCTAATAAAACTATTGGTGAAAAAGCCTTTGCAGGAACATATAAAAAGCTGACTGTCAAAGTTCCGGCAAAACAGCTGAATGCATACAAGAAGCTTTTAAAATCCAGAGGAATGAGTTCCACGGCGGTCTATAAAAAATAAAGAAAATGGGAATGTCGGAAAAAATTAAGTAAATTTGAGGGAAAACGCACCGAAAAAACAGCATAGAAAAATGCGGATGCAAAACTTCAGATAAGAGAGCTTTGTGTTCCAAGATGAATGTTATTTCTTAAAATAGAACTATCCCGAACAAGCTGCAAAGTGTAAAAACTTGTACTTGCCGGGATAGTTTTATTTAGAGCTGACGGTGTTAAAAATCATTATTAATCAATGGCTCATTTTGATTCAGGCTTCTTTTTTCTTGTAGGAAATATTTCTATAATTGCTTGGGGCAGAAGTTTTCTTTTGAGATACGATAGAAGTATCAGCGGCAGTACTGCGGTCCGCAGCAATCAGCCACACCGCATAGAAAGCTGAGATCAGACAGACCCACACACCGGACAGTCCACAGTACATATAAAGGATCAGAGAAAGAGCAGCACCTGCATGGAAAGACAGCAGCGTCATTCCGTAGAATTTCGCCTTATCACGCTGTGCGTCATCTTTTTTCATAAGAAACTGTGTGACAGCAGTGGTGAACTGGCGGAGATTGTTGGTGGAAAAGATCGTCGAGCTGTTATATCCGCCGGGAGCCTTGAAAGTACACCACTGGAAAGGCATTGCGAAGAATACCGGATAAAGAGCTACGACCGGGCTCATTCTGGCTGGCAGGAAACCAAGCAGCAAAACTGCACAGATATCAATTCCGATACTGATAAAACGAAGATCTGCGGAAAAATGCTCTGGGATCCAGACCGTAAGGATAACAGCAGCCATATATATGAGAAGCGCACCCACACGCAGAAGCATATCCGAAAAATTCCTGCCTATGAGATCCCGCACAACACCAAGAAGATTGGCTGTCTGGGCATTGCCGAAAAGATCAGCTCTTGACACAATGGCATAAAGCCCCAGGTATCCACCGATAAAAGATAAGGTGTAATGTATCAGAAAACGATATTTCATTTCCGTATGCATATGTAAAGATTCCTTTCATTAAAATAGGCAGATTCCATATGTCTGCCGGACTTTGCCACCCATTATAATACAGTCTGTAAAAAAAATCAAAAATTTTTAAAATTTTTTCTTGCATTTCAGGAAAACAGGTGTTAGTATATATTTCAAGCGCGCAAATACTGTGTATGAGTGCGCCTGTGAAACTGCAGATATGAGACTAATTTACGGAAGGAGGATTTCCAGTGAAAGTAAGATCATCTGTAAAGCCGATCTGCGAGAAGTGCAAGGTCATTAAAAGAAAGGGATCCATCAGAATCATCTGTGAGAACCCGAAGCACAAACAGCGTCAGGGTTGATTTCCATATCGGAACTTCTTTGGAATGTTTGTGAAACGTGCGGCTGCAGTATGAAACACCCGGAAGGGTTGTTCTACTGAGTGAATAATAAGCATGTATTGCCTAATACCGAGAGGCAACAGCGGTTAAGATCCGCAATTTCGGAAAGGCTGTGATTCGCCAATTACAGCTGGGTGTTTTACCGAGGCACCCCAATTAGGAAACTAGAAAAGAAAGCGGCAGGTTGATATGTCCCATTTCACCTTGCGGGAGCAAGTGACATACGATATGCAGGACTTTCAGAAACAGAAAATGGAGGAAACAGTACATGGCTCGTATAGCTGGTGTAGACTTACCAAGAGAGAAACGTATTGAAATCGGTCTTACCTACATTTATGGAATTGGTAGACCAAGCGCAGACAAAATTCTTGCTAAAGCAGAGGTTAATCCTGACACACGTGTCAGAGATCTGACTGATGACGAGGTTAAGAGACTGAGCGCTGTTATTGATGAGACAATGACAGTAGAAGGTGATCTGAGAAGGGAAATCGCCCTTAACATCAAGAGACTGCAGGAGATCGGATGCTACAGAGGTATCCGTCATCGTAAAGGACTCCCGGTTCGTGGTCAGAAGACCAAGACAAATGCGAGAACTCGCAAGGGACCGAAGAGAACAGTTGCAAACAAGAAGAAATAATTTATAGATATAACTAATTAATTTCAAAAAAAGGAAAGTGTAGGTTAGTTTTAAAATGGCAAAAGTTACAAAGAAAACGACAAAACGTCGTGTCAAGAAAAACGTTGAACACGGACAGGCACACATTCAGTCTTCCTTCAACAATACAATCGTTACACTGACAGATAACGAGGGAAACGCTCTTTCATGGGCAAGTGCCGGTGGTCTTGGATTTAAAGGTTCAAGGAAATCTACCCCTTATGCAGCACAGATGGCAGCAGAGACTGCAACAAAAGCTGCTTTAATTCATGGATTAAAAACAGTAGACGTTATGGTAAAAGGCCCGGGCTCAGGCCGTGAAGCAGCAATCCGTGCGCTTCAGGCATGCGGACTTGAAGTAACCAGCATTCGTGACGTAACTCCGGTTCCTCACAATGGATGCCGTCCACCAAAACGCAGAAGAGTCTAATTAGGAGGTAGTTGAAATGGCAGTAAACAGAGTACCTGTTCTGAAAAGATGCAGATCCCTTGGCCTGGATCCGATTTACTTAGGAATTGATAAGAAGTCCACAAGACAGTTAAAACGTGCAAACCGCAAGGTATCTGAGTACGGACTTCAGTTAAAAGAGAAACAGAAAGCAAAATTCATCTACGGAGTTCTTGAGAAACCTTTCCGTAACTACTACAAGAAAGCCGACAGAATGCAGGGCCAGACAGGTGAGAACCTTATGGTTATGCTTGAGAGCAGACTTGACAATATCGTTTTCCGTATGGGATTTGCAAGAACAAGAAGAGAGGCTCGTCAGATCGTAGATCACAAGCACGTACTTGTTAACGGAAAATGCGTAAACATTCCGTCCTATCTCTGCAAAGCAGGCGATACAATCGAGATCAGAGAGAAGAGCAAAGGTTCTGAGAGATATAAAGGAATCCTTGAGGTTACAGGTGGAAGACTTGTTCCGGAGTGGATCGATGCTGATCAGGAGAACCTGAAGGGTGTAATTAAAGAGCTTCCTACAAGAGAGCAGATCGATGTTCCTGTAAACGAGATGCTTATCGTCGAGCTGTATTCTAAATAATTAGTAACTGTTTACAGTGTCTACAGTTATAAAAATTGGTAATACCCTCGAATGTTGATTAACCCAGAAGGAGGGAACCTTATAGTGTTTGATTTCAATAAACCAAAAATCGAAATTACCGAAATATCCGAAGATAAGAAGTTTGGAAGATTCGTTGTAGAGCCTCTTGAAAGAGGTTACGGTACTACCCTTGGCAATTCTTTAAGAAGAATTATGCTGTCCTCCCTTCCGGGAGCTGCAGTAAGCCAGGTAAAGATCGATGGTGTACTTCATGAATTCAGCTCCATTCCGGGCGTGAAGGAAGATGTAACCGAGATCATCATGAATCTGAAATCTCTTGCCATCAAGAATCACAGCAGTGACAATGAGCCGAAGACCGCATACATCGAGTGTGAGGGAAAAGGTGTTGTTACAGCAGCTGATATCCAGGCAGATCAGGATATTGAGATCATGAACCCGGATCAGGTGATCGCAACCCTGAACGGCGGAAAAGACTGCAGACTGGCCATGGAACTTACCATTACCAAGGGACGTGGTTATATCAGCGCAGACAAAGGCAAAACCGATGATATGCCGATCGGTGTGATCGCAGTTGATGCAATCTACACTCCGGTTGACAGAGTCAACATGATCGTCGAGAATACACGAGTTGGTCAGGTAACTGACTTCGACAAGCTTACACTGGATGTATATACCAATGGAACACTTGATCCGGACGAGGCAGTCAGCCTTGCAGCGAAGGTTCTCAGCGAGCATTTAAGCCTGTTCATTGATCTTTCCGAGAATGCTAAGACCGCTGAGGTTATGATCGAGAAAGAAGACAATGAGAAGGAAAAGGTTCTGGAGATGAGCATTGATGAGCTTGAACTCTCTGTTCGTTCCTACAATTGCCTTAAGAGAGCCGGTATCAATACGGTTGAAGAATTATGCAACAAGACTTCTGACGATATGATGAAGGTTCGTAATCTGGGCCGCAAATCATTAGAGGAAGTACTTGCGAAACTCAAAGAGCTGGGACTTCAGCTCCAGCCTACAGAGGAATAATAATGTTGACGGTTCGCGGTGAATGTCGCGAACCGTAACTGGATAACAGGTTCTGGTACCAGCATGCCGTACGTGCGTGCACACCGCCGGAAACAGAATAATGAGTGGGGTGTCAGCAGCAGGACAGTAAGACCGAACAAGCATGTCCTGGTGTCCCACAGATGGAGGATAATAAAATGGCAAAATATAGAAAATTAAGCAGAACATCTAACCAGAGAAAAGCACTCCTGAGAAATCAGGTTACAAACCTTCTTCATCACGGAAAGATCGTGACAACAGAAGCTAAGGCTAAAGAGATCCGCAAGATCGCTGAGGGACTTATCGCTATGGCTGTACGTGAGAAAGACAATTTCGAGACAGTTACAGTAACAGCTAAAGTTGCCCGCAAAGATGCTGACGGAAAACGTGTAAAAGAAGTCGTAGACGGCAAGAAGAAAACAGTTTACGATGAAGTACAGAAAGAGATCAAGAAAGATGCTCCTTCCAGACTTCATGCACGTCGTGAGATGATGAAAGTTTTCTATCCTGTAACAGAGGTTCCTGCTAAGGGCGCTGGCAGAAAGAAAAACACAAAAGAAGTTGACATGGTTGACAAGATGTTCAGCGAGATCGCTCCGAAATACGCAGATCGTAACGGTGGTTACACAAGAATCGTTAAGATCGGTCAGCGTAAAGGCGATGCAGCTATGGAAGTTCTCATCGAGCTTGTATAATTGTAATTCTGACCATTTTAAAGGACATTTGCAGAAATGCAGATGTCCTTTTTTTGTATGCTTAAATAGTTGAAAAAATGCAGAAATGGCGGATTTACGACCATAAATTACATGAAGATGACATAAATTAAATAATGAATCATGATATAATATATAGAACAAAAAGATACAATGACAGAACAAGAGGGGATACATAAGTATGACGATGATGACCATTGCCATTTGTGACGACATGCAGGCAGATGCTAGAAAACTTCACAAACAGCTTGAGCGAATCGTTCCAGGGTCAGAAATTCGGATATTTAAAAGCGGCGAGCTTTTATTGGAAGAATTGGAAAAGAAAAGGAAACCTTATGATGCAATCTTTGTTAACATGGATTCAAAAAAAGTAGACGGACTGGAAACAATACGGAAGATACGAGAAAGAGAAATGTCAGTAGCTGTAATTTTCATGAGCAGAAGCGATGAATATTACAGAGATGCTTTTGACCTGTTTGCATATAATTATTTGCTGAAACCAGTAACTGCAGCAACATTGGAATATATTATGGAACCGTTAAAAAAGAGATTAAATATCAACACGGATGAGAGGGTGATACATTTCCAGTATCGTGCACGGGTGTATACTTTACGGCACAGCCAGGTAAGCTTTATTACCAGCAGCCTGCATATCGTAAATTTTCACATGACAGACGGAAGTATACTACAATGCAGAGGTAAACTGAAAGATTTTGAAAAACAGTTGGAAAACAGCACGTTTTTGCGATGTCACCAGAGCTTTATTATAAATATGGAACGGATTACAGGAGCCAAAAATGGCAGTTTTCGGATCGGAGATCATGTGATACCGATTTCACGTTCCTACAATCGGGTTGCTCACGAAAAATATGATGAGTATTTGCGCTTCCAGCAGGAATGCAATGGAGAAGAAACGGAATAAAATGGATATTCAAATCCTGGCTTGATTATTATGCCTTTTTAGCGTACAATCGGTAATGTACAAATTAAGAGTACAGGTATGCGAAAGGATGATGAGAATGGTCGGCAGAATTTCCGTTACTACCGGGCAGAATGAATATAGGAGAATTTCGGATGTATTGTCCGGAGATCATAAACTTGCAGAAGATATGAAGGAAAGCAGAACAGAAATGTTTTCCTTTATGTCTTGTGCATTTTTTTGTTGCCGGAGAGAATGAGACGTTTTATACTGACAGTGGAAATACTGTTTCTGTCACTGGTACTTCTCGGAGGAAGTTCGGTGCCTTTAAGAAATGATACAGCTGTTGCAACAAAGTTTCGTTGGGAGGATCACCGAACCATAGCACATGCGCTGGGTGGACTGGCTGGAAAGGATTATCTGAATTCCAGAGAGGGATTTCTTGCCATGTACGAACAGGGTGTACGGCTTTTTGAACTGGATCTTTCCAGAACATCGGACGGAGTGTGGGTATGCCGCCATAACTGGAAGGAATCCATGGGGCAGTGGAAGGGCAGCGGGAAAAAAGTTCTTACAGAGAAACAGTTTAAGAACAGTAAGATATATGGAACATATACGCCGATGACGCTGGAAGATTTTTTCCTGCTTCTGAAAGAACATCCAGATGCCTATGTGATGATCGATTCCAAACAGTACTCTCTGCGCAACTATCAGAGAACACTTGAAGATTACTGCGATTACGTGGAAATTGCAAGAGCAGCGGGAGCAGAGAGCGTTCTGGACCAGATCATTCCGGAAATCTACAGTGAGGCAATGTTTCCCGGAACCACCATGATTTATTCTTTTCCCTCCTATGTATATTCTCTGTGGCAGGAATATTCGGCAGAGGTTCTGGAGCATATCGCATCTTTCTGTGAAGAAAAAGGTATCCCTGCGGCAACAGTTTACTGGAAATACTGGTCTGAAGAAACCGAAGAAATTTTTGAAAAAAAGGGAATACGGCTGTATGTGTATACCGTAAATGACCGGAATCAGGCCAGAAAGTATATTGCACAGGGAGCAGAAGGAATCTGCACGGATTTTCTGACAGCAGAAGATCTGTGGTAGGAGAAATAAAAACAAAGGAATCAGAGGATTATGAAAATAAGAACAACCATTGCTGTGATGGCAGCAAAGATCACAGGGCATGTCTGTAAACTTATGGGACGCCAGGGTGTAACCTGGGCGGGGAAGATCGCATTGAAGATATGTCCGGATATCCTGGAGGAGCTATCCTCTCAGGTAAGAGAAAAAATATTTGTAGTATGTGGAACCAACGGAAAGACAACAACCAATAACATGCTCTGTGCAGGACTGGAGGCAGAAGGTAAAAAAGTTATCTGTAATCATACCGGTTCCAATATGCTGAACGGAGTTGTGGCAGCTTTTGTGCTGGGCGCAAGATTCAGCGGAAAACTGGATGCGGACTATGCCTGTATTGAGGTTGATGAGGCTTCCACAAGACACGTGTTCACAAAGATCAAACCGGATTATATGGTCATGACCAATTTGTTCCGTGATCAGCTGGACCGTTATGGTGAGATTGATATCACCATGAATATTCTGGAAGAAATGATGAAAAAAGTTCCGGATATGAAGGTCATCGTTAACGGTGACGATGCACTGTCCGCATATCTTGCCATGGACTGTGGCAATCCTTTTGTAACCTATGGAATCAGCAAACCGGTAATTAAGAACAAAACAAACGAGATCCGTGAGGGCCGCTTCTGTAAATGCTGCGGGGAGAGACTGGTCTACAGTTTTTATCATTACAGCCAGCTTGGTGACTACAGATGCCCGAAATGCGGATTTAAACGTCCGGAGATCAATTTTGATGCCACAGATGTGAAGGTGGATGACCAGATCGCATTTACTGTGGAAGATAAACGGATCGTGGCCAATTACAAAGGCTTCTATAACGTATATAATATCCTTGCTGCCTATGCGGGAATACGTACCGCTGGATTTAAGGCAGAACATTTTAATGAGATGCTGAAAAAATTCAATCCTGAGAACGGACGTAATGAGCAGTTCCGGATCAAAGGTACCAGCGTTGTTCTGAACCTTGCCAAGAATCCGGCCGGTTTTAACCAGAACATTTCAGCTGTGATGCAGGATGAATCACCCAAGGATATCATCATTGTGATCAACGATAATGCACAGGACGGAAAAGATATCTCCTGGCTCTGGGACGTGGATTTTGACCTTTTCGGAGGGGATAATATCAATTCCATCACAGTCAGCGGCATTCGCTGTCAGGATATGCGCCTCCGACTGAAATATGTGGATATCCCGTCCATGCTGGAAAATGATGTGGAGACAGCCATCCGCAAGCGGATCGAGGACGGATGTGGCAATCTTTATGTACTTGTAAACTATACGGCGCTGTTTGGCACCAGAAATATTCTGAAGAAACTGGAGGGTGAAAAATGAAGATAACGATTGGACATTTATATCCGGATCTTCTGAACCTTTACGGTGACAGAGGAAATATCCAGTGCCTTATGAAACGCTGTCTCTGGAGAGGCATTGAGGCAGAAACCATTGCGTTTGAACTGGGAGACAAGATCGACTTTTCCAAACTGGATATCGTTCTTCTGGGAGGCGGTTCTGACCGTGAGCAGATGCTGGTATGTGAAAAGCTGAAAGAAATTCAGAAGGATTTCAAGGCTTATGTGGAAGATAACGGGGTTGTGATCGCAATCTGCGGTGGATATCAGCTTCTTGGAAAATATTATAAGACCGATCAGGGAATGATCGAGGGCCTGAAACTGGTGGATATGAGCACAGAGCAGGGAAAAGGCCGCCTTATTGGAAATATTGTGATGCAGAGCGATCTTTTTGACATGCCCATCGTAGGATTTGAGAACCATGGCGGACGCACCACCATCGGAAACAACAAACCCCTGGGAAAAGTTCTGTCCGGATATGGCAATGACGGACAGTCCGGTGAGGAAGGTGTTGTATACAAAAATGTGATCGGAACCTATCTTCATGGTCCGCTTCTTCCAAAGAATCCACAGCTTGCTGATCTTCTGATCAGCCGTGCACTGGAAAAGAAATATGGTAAGAAGATCGAACTTGAGAAACTGGATGACAGCGAGGAGCAGGAGGCAAACTCCTATATTTTCCACCGCTTTGTAAAGAACGAAGGATAAGAGGATAGTATGGCAAAATCAAACAATCAGAAAGCGAAGATCCTGTATCTTGAAAAAATGCTGCGGGAGACAGGGGAGCATCATGCAATATCCATGCAGACGATTCTTGCGAATCTTATGGAACATGGGATCCGTGCGGAGAGAAAGAGCATTTATGACGATGTGGAGGTTCTGCGGGAGTTTGGAATGGATATCCGCTATACAAGGGAGCGGCCAGGTGGTTATTATCTGGCAGGACAGCAGGGGGCAGAGCAGCCATCCGTTCAGGCGGAAAATGCAAATGTTTCCACTCTGGAAAAAGTTCAGGAAAAGGCAGAAACAAAGAGCGTTGATATAAGTGGGTACCAGGCGCTTCTTAAGAATTCTGCGGGAACCATAAAAAAAGAAATGCGCCTTCTCTGTACAGGTGTTGCACAGGCTGAAATCCGTGATTTTTTTGGCGAAGACGCAGAGTATAAAATAAAGGAAAACGGAGATCTGATGGTAACGGCGCAGCTTCCGGAAAATTCCAAGTTTTACGGCTGGCTGACGGGCATGGGCGGAGATGTGCGTATCCTGAAACCAAAGAAATCCGCACTGGCGTACAGAGACTATCTGAAATCACTGGCAAAGGAATATAAAGGCTTATAGGAGAGGATTTGACCATGAAGAAAAAAACAGCGATCCTGCTTGTGGGAGCTCTGGCTCTTACAGCAGTTCTTTCCGGCTGCGGCAAAAACAAAGAGGCAACAGAGGCTGCCAATGAAAGTGTGGAGTCCGAAGATCCGGAGGGAAAAGCCAAAAACAGCGATGATGCGGAGGAAGAAGAAAAAGAGGAAGAAAAAGAAACTGCAGCTGCAGATAAGAAAGTAGGAGTATTTCTGCCTTCTGCTGCGGACGATTCCCGCTGGGCTCTGGATGGAGAAAGTTTTCAGACTGCACTGGAAGGAGACGGCTATGATGCGGAGATCTTTTTTGCAGATGAGGACAGTGATACGCAGGTGTCACAGATCCAGTCCATCCTGGACGATGAAAAAACGTCTGCCCTTGTGATTGCACCGGTAGATGCCTATGGCCTGAACGATGTGCTTGAACAGGCCTATGAGAAATCCATTCCTGTAATTTCCTATGATCAGCTGATCATGGATACGGATAAGATCAACTATTATGTTACTTTTGATACGAGAAAAGCAGGAAAAATGGTGGGAGATTCCATCATCAAAAAAATGGATCTGGAGAAAGCCAGAGAAGAAAAACGCACGCTGACCATCGAGTTCCTGATGGGTTCTCCGGATGACCGTGATGCACTGTTCTTTTATAATGGCGTGATGGAAAAACTTCAGGAATATTTCGATGACGGAACACTGGTGTGCACTTCAGGAAAGCAGACGCTTGATGATACTGCAGTGATGCGTTCCGGAAGAAATACCGCGAAGAACGATATGGCAGAGATCCTTTCCCAGAATTATACAGAAGGCACACCGGACATTATCTGCACAGGTGCCGATGACCTTGCTCTTGGTGCCGTTGATGCCCTGGAGGATGCTGGCCATGTGTCAGGTGAAGAGGGATGGCCAATGATCACTGGCTGTGGCTGTGAGGCAGAAGCAGTAACTGCTGTGATTGAGGGAAAACTTGCAGACAGTCTGTTCTTTGACAACCGCGTGCTGGCAAATGACTGTGTGACTATGGTGGACACTTTTCTGAAAGGGGAGAAACCAGAGATTTCTGATTACGTGCAGTATGACAACGGAACCAAGATCGTGGGAACTGTAACAAGCGATATCCAGCTGATCGATGCGGATAATTACCAGATGCTTGTGGATGACGGATATTATGATGAGGATGAGATTGTACCGGAAGCAACTCCGACACCGATTCCGACAGCAACACCGGAAGTTACGGTAACAGAAGAACCGGATAAAGATGTAACTCCTACACCGTCTGAGAAAGCTGACGGAGAAGATGACAAAACCACCCCGACACCGTCAGAAGAGGCTGGTGCTTCTGTGACTCCGACACCGGAAGCAGATGAAACGGCAACTCCGACACCTACAGAGAAAGCTTCCAAAGGTGCAGATGCATAAAACAAAATAAATATGGCAAAATAAAAATACTCCTGGAAACCGACATACGTAAGTTTCCAGGAGTATTTTTTATGATAAATCTTATTCGCGGAAAGTAAGCTTGCCACCTTCAATGGAATCAATGATGGCAAGGGATTCCAGATGGATACCCATATCACGGATGGTCTGTCCGCCGGACTGGAAGCCTTTTTCGATAACGATTCCGGCACCTTCCAGAGTTGCACCGGATTTCTTCACGATGTCGATCAGGCCAAGAAGTGCGCAGCCGTTTGCAAGAAAATCATCGATCAGGAGTACGTGATCTTCAGGACCAAGGAATTTCTTGGAAAGGATTACATCATAAACTTTCTTGTGTGTAAAGGATTCTACCTTGGTGGTATACATTTCACCGTCAAGGTTTACACTCTGTGCTTTCTTTGCAAATACAACCGGTACGTGGAAATACTGTGCCGCAATGCAGGCAATACCGATACCGGAAGCCTCGATGGTAAGGATCTTGGTGATTGGACAGTGGTCAAAACGTTTCTTGAATTCTTTACCGATCGCATTGATCAGGTCAATATCCATCTGATGATTCAGGAAGCTGTCCACTTTTAAAATATTTCCTTCTTTTACTACGCCGTCTGTCAGAATTCTGTCTTTTAAAAGCTGCATGAAATTTATCTCCTTTGATTTATCACATTAATGTATGTTTACTGCTCACGGACAGAGCAGTAATATTTTTAATATGTATCATACGACAATATTTGCGTGAGTGCAATTATTTTTGACAAAAAAACATAAAATTATTATAATAGATAAGATGACAAAGAAAGGAACAGACACGGATGAAAGAGTACGAAGTAATCTGGGAAATTTTTAACAAATGCCCGAGAAATCAGATGCGTGATGTATTTGTGGAAGAAGTGGAGATCGCAGATCCGGAAGCGTATGTGAAACAGAAATTTCAGGGAAAGGATGTCTCCTACGAGAAGACAGTACTGGAAGACGGAACCATCATTTTTGACATTCAGACATCCATGATCCGGCAGCGCTGTTCTTTCACGGAAATCTGAAGGAGGAATTACACATGAGTGATAAAAACGAAACGCATGTGCACGTTCTCGAGGATGGAACCGTTCTTGAACATACCCATGGGGAGCAGGAACATGTGCATACTCATAATGGCACACATCCTCATCATCACAGCCACGCACAGACCAAGGCTGTGCTCAACAGACTTTCCAGGGCCATCGGTCATATGGAATCCATCAAGCGCATGGTGGAGGACGGACGTGACTGCAGCGAGGTGCTGATCCAGCTGTCAGCCGTGAAATCTGCGATCAATAATACAGGCAAGATCATCCTGCAGGATCATATAGAGCACTGTATCGTGGATGCAGTGGAGCATGGAGACCGGGATGCTATCAAGGAACTGGAAAAAGCGATCGACAGATTTATGAAATAAGGTAAGGCGTTCATGAGCAAATCGTGAATGAGGAAAATGCACGGACAGAGAGCCAGTTCTGCCTGTGTAAATACAAAGAATGAGAGGAACCTATTATGGCAAAAGAGTGCAGCAATTCATCCTGCAACAAATCAAGCTGTGAAGGCTGCGGCCAGAAACAGCCCCAGAGCCTCATGGCAGAACCAAATGTTTTTTCTGACGTAAAACATGTGATCGGAGTTGTCAGCGGAAAGGGTGGCGTTGGTAAATCCTTCGTAACAGGCTCCCTGGCCAATCTGATGGCTTCCAAGGGATATAAAGTGGGCATTATGGATGCGGATATCACAGGTCCGTCCATCCCGAAGATGTATGGCATCAAGGGTAATGCACAGGGCAGTGACAACGGAATCTATCCGATGCCAACTGCAAACGGAATTGAGGTTATGTCTGTAAACCTTCTGCTTCCGGATGAGGAGACACCGGTAATCTGGAGAGGCCCGGTCCTTGCAAATATGGTAAAACAGTTCTGGAGTGATGTAATCTGGGGCGAGCTGGATTATCTCTTCGTAGATATGCCGCCAGGAACCGGAGATGTTCCGTTAACTGTATTCCAGTCCCTGCCGATTGACGGTGTTGTGATCGTTACTTCCCCGCAGGATCTGGTTCGCATGATCGTCAAGAAAGCCTACAATATGGCTGATATGATGAAAGTTCCGGTACTTGGAATCGTGGAGAACTACAGCTACGTGAAATGTCCGGACTGCGGAAAAGAGATCAAGGTCTTTGGCGAGAGCCATATCGATGAGATCGCCGCAGAACTTAAAGTTCCGGTACTTGGCAAGATGCCGATCGATGTGAAACTTGCAGAGCTTGCAGACAGCGGCCTGTTCAGCAAGATCGAGAACGAGTATATCACTGCGGCAGCAGATGTAATGCCGAAAGATGAAGCGTAAGGAATAAAAAGGCAATAACAGAAAAGACCATCGGAATCCGATACAATAAGGATTCCGATGGTCTCTTTTTAGATCTGGGAAAAATATTTCAGGAAGCACTGGGCGGCCTGAGAAAGCTGCAGCGCTTCATGGTGTGCGATCACGGCGCTTCTTGCAGGCAGCGGTGTTTTCAGGTGGACCGGTTCCAGGCCCGGGCGGTTGCGGAGCATATAGTCCGGGATACAGGCAATACCAAGTCCGATCTCCGCAAGGTCGATCAAAAGATCGTTGCTGTTCAGTTCCACCTCAGGCAGCAGCTTCAGTCCCTGGGCCGCAAATACCTGATGAAGGTATTCGCTGGTGGTGCTCTTCGCAGCAAGCATCAGGATGGGATAATCCAGAAGATTTTCCAGGGAAAGAGGCGTTTTTCCCATGGTAAAATAATCCGGGTTTGCCACGAAGATATCACGGAATTCCAGTACAGTCTGAAGTTTGGTGTGGGAAGAAAGCCGGGAGTTGGGGTAGTTGGTGACGATCAGTTCTGCCTGGCCGTTTTCCAGAAGCTCCGCACATCCGATGGAAGTGCTGTTGATGATCTTGATCCGCACTTCCGGGTGGTCCTTGTGGAACCGGCGGAGATAAGGAATGAGGAAATAACGGCACAGAGTATCGCTGGCACCGATCCGAAGCTGGCCGGTAAGATTCCCTTCGCCGGAAAGGGCTGCCTCTCCTTCGTTAAGCATGGAAAGGGCGGGTTTTACGTGCTGGAGAAGAAGCTCCCCCTCAGGAGTCAGGATCACCCGTTTGGTGCTTCTCACAAATAAGGTGTGGCCCAGCTTTTTCTCCAGGTTTTTGACCGCCTGGCTGACTGCAGACTGGGAAATAAAAAGCTGTCTGGAAGCCTCCGAAAAGCTAAGGGTTGTGGCCACGTAATAAAATACTTTGTAGAGTTCAAGATTGATATCCATATGTAAAAATCCTCCGCTTATAAATGATATAAGATATATTAATTTTACTAATGATATTTCCTATGATACTATATTTTCAGCAGAAAAGAAAGACAGAAATGCTTTCTGCACGTTTACCATCCTTATTATCGGATATAGAGAAAGGAGCCTTCTATGAGCAACGTAAGACGTGTGTATGTAGAAAAGAAACCTGCCTTTGCAGTAAAAGCAAAGGAATTGAAACATGAGATCAAACATTATCTTGGCATCAGCACTGTGACAGCAGTCCGTGAGCTGATCCGTTATGACGTGGAGAATATCTCCGATGAAGTATTTGAGAAAGCCTGCAAGACCGTATTTGCAGAGCCGCCGGTAGATGATCTGTATCTTGAGAAATTTGATGTGGCAGAGGGCGCACGTGTATTTTCAGTAGAATTCCTCCCTGGACAGTTTGACCAGAGAGCAGACTCCGCTGTACAGTGTGTACAGTTCCTGGATGAGAATGCGGCACCGATCATCCGCTCCGCAACTACTTATGTAATTGAAGGAACTGTGACAGACGCAGAGTTTGAGGCGATCAAACATCACTGCATCAACCCGGTAGACTCTCGTGAGACAGGACTTGAGAAACCGGAGACACTGGTAACTGTATTCCCGGATCCTGAGGATGTGAAGATCTTTGACGGATTCAAGGATATGGCTGAGGCTGATCTGAAAGAACTGTACGATTCTCTGAACCTTGCCATGACATTCAAGGATTTCCAGCACATCCAGAATTATTTTAACAAAGAAGAGAAACGTGATCCTTCCATGACAGAGATCCGTGTTCTGGATACATACTGGTCTGACCACTGCCGTCATACCACATTCTCCACAGAGCTTACCAGCGTGAAGTTTGATGAAGGCGACTATAAGGCTCCAATCGAAAAAACATACGAAGAATATCTGGATGCCCATAAGAACATGTACAAAGGCCGTGATGACAAATTTGTCTGCCTGATGGATCTTGCTCTTATGGCAATGAAGAAACTGAAAGCAGAAGGGAAACTTGCAGACCAGGAAGAGTCCGATGAGATCAATGCCTGCAGTATCGTGGTACCGGTGGATGTGGACGGAAAAGAAGAAGAGTGGCTGATCAACTTCAAGAACGAGACCCACAACCATCCGACCGAGATCGAGCCTTTCGGTGGTGCGGCTACCTGCCTTGGCGGTGCCATCCGTGACCCGCTTTCCGGACGTACCTATGTATATCAGGCAATGCGTGTAACCGGTGCGGCTGATCCGACCGTATCCGTAAAAGAAACTCTGAAAGGTAAACTTCCGCAGAAGAAACTTGTCCGCAGCGCAGCTCACGGCTACAGCTCCTACGGAAACCAGATCGGTCTTGCAACCGGTTCTGTAAAAGAAATCTATCATCCGGACTACGTTGCAAAACGTATGGAGATCGGTGCGGTTATGGGTGCTGCCCCGAGACGTGCGGTTATCCGTGAGAATTCCGATCCGGGAGATATCATCATCCTTCTTGGAGGACGTACCGGCCGTGACGGTATCGGCGGTGCTACCGGTTCTTCCAAGGTCCACACAGAGGCTTCCATCGAGGTCTGCGGCGCAGAGGTGCAGAAAGGTAACGCACCGACAGAGCGTAAGATCCAGAGAATGTTCCGCAGGGAAGAAGTCAGCCATATCATCAAGAAATGTAATGACTTCGGTGCAGGCGGTGTTTCTGTTGCCATCGGTGAGCTGGCACCGGGACTTCAGATCGACCTTGACAAAGTTCCGAAGAAATACGCAGGTCTTGATGGAACGGAGATCGCCATCTCCGAGTCTCAGGAGCGTATGGCTGTTGTGGTTGACCCGAAAGATGTGGATACTTTCCTGAAATACGCAAATGAAGAGAATCTTGAGGCAGTTCCTGTTGCAGTTGTAACCAAGGAGCCACGCCTTGTTCTCAACTGGAGAGGAAAAGAGATCGTAAATATTTCCCGTGCATTCCTGGATACCAACGGTGCACATCAGGAGACTTCCGTTGAGGTTGAGATCCCGTCCAAAGACGGAAACCTTTTCGAAAAACGTCCGGATGTCACAGATGTAAAGAAAAAATGGCTGGATACTCTCGCTGACCTGAATGTATGCTCACAGAAAGGTCTCGTGGAGATGTTTGACGGTTCCATCGGCGCAGGCAGCGTATTTATGCCTCACGGTGGCAAATATCAGCTGACAGAGACACAGTCCATGGTTGCAAAAGTTCCGGTACAGAACGGAAAAACAGAGACAGTTACCATGATGAGCTATGGCTTCGATCCATACCTTTCCTCCTGGAGCCCGTATCATGGAGCATCTTACGCAGTAACCGAATCTGTTGCCAAGATCGTTGCAACCGGTGGTGACTATAAGAAGATCCGCTTCACATTCCAGGAATACTTCCGTCGTATGACCGAAGATCCGAAGAGATGGAGCCAGCCGTTCTCCGCACTGCTTGGCGCTTATGCGGCACAGATCGGATTCGGCCTTCCTTCCATCGGCGGTAAGGACAGTATGTCCGGAACCTTCAATGACATTGATGTTCCTCCGACACTGGTATCTTTCGCAGTGGATGTTGCAAAAGTAAAAGATGTGATCACACCGGAGCTCAAAAAAGCAGGAAGCAAACTAGTATGGCTCCGTGCACCGAAGGATGCTTATGACCTTCCGGATTATCCGGCTCTTATGGAGCAGTATGACAGATTACATCAGGATATCCAGGCTGGCCGTGTGATCTCCGCATATGCACTTGACCGTCACGGAATCGCCGCAGCAGTCAGCAAGATGGCATTTGGTAACGGTATGGGCGTGAAGATCGAGCATAGCCTTGATCCAAGAGATTTCTTTGCCCCGGCATTCGGAGATATCATCTGCGAAGTTCCGGATGGAAAAGTCGGCGAGCTTGCTATCACTTACACAGTGATCGGTGAGGTTACAGACGATGCGAAATTCTCCTACGGCGATACTGAGATCACTCTGAAAGAGGCACTTTCCACATGGGAGGGCACTCTGGAGAACGTATTCAAGACAGCAGCAGGAACCGAGGATGTCAAAGCAGATGACGGTTCCCTTTACAAAGCAGACAGCATCTATGTATGCAAACATAAAGTGGCAAAACCACGCGTATTCATTCCGGTATTCCCTGGAACAAACTGCGAGTACGACAGCACCCGTGCATTTGAGAGAGCAGGCGCTGAAGTAGATGTAAAAGTATTCAAAAACCTGACAGCAGAAGATATCCATGATTCTGTGGAAATCTTTGAGAAAGCTATCAGCCAGGCACAGATGATCATGTTCCCGGGCGGATTTTCAGCAGGTGATGAGCCGGATGGATCTGCTAAATTCTTTGCAACCGCATTCCAGAACGAGAAGATCAAAGAAGCTGTTATGAAGCTTCTCAATGAGCGCGATGGTCTGGCACTTGGTATCTGCAATGGATTCCAGGCCCTGATCAAACTGGGACTGGTACCGTACGGCGAGATCTGTGGTCAGAAAGAGGATTCTCCGACACTGACCTACAACACCATCGGCCGTCATGTATCCAAGATGGTATATACCAAGGTTGTCAGCAACAAGTCTCCATGGCTTCAGAAAGCACAGCTTGGCGGTGTATACTGCAACCCGGCTTCCCACGGTGAGGGACGTTTCGTTGCAAATGATGAGTGGCTGAAGAAACTCAAAGAAAACGGACAGATCGCAACGGAGTATGTACCGGTAGATGAAACAGGCTATGAGGGCGAGTTCAATGTAAACGGTTCTTATATGAACATCGAAGGTATCACAAGCCCGGATGGACGTGTTCTCGGAAAGATGGCGCACAGCGAGCGTCGTGACGCAGGTGTGGCTGTAAATATCTATGGAGAGCAGGATATCAAGATTTTCGAATCTGGTGTAGAATACTTCAAGTAATATCCGTAAGCTTGCAGTGGCAGGGGATTTCAGACCTCCCTGCCACTGTAAAAATACAAAAAAACATATATTTTTTAAAAAATTTAAAAAAAGTGAAAAAAACTGTTGACACAAGTCAGAAACCATTATATAATAGCAAAGCGAGTTGCGGAACAGAAGAGTTCTTAAGACGAGCAACTGTTATGGGATCTTAGCTCAGCTGGGAGAGCATCTGCCTTACAAGCAGAGGGTCATAGGTTCGAGCCCTATAGGTCCCATGTTA
>PPYE01597345.1_pt1 | contig 38180 bp, 31 predicted proteins | sample 1559881 | NCBI WGS metagenome assembly PPYE01 (sample SAMN08240022, study PRJNA423297) | Human gut metagenome, whole genome shotgun sequencing project. | reverse complement strand
TGGGGGTGTAGCTCACTTGGGAGAGCGCTTGAATGGCATTCAAGAGGTAAGGGGTTCGATCCCCCTCATCTCCACCACAAAAAAGCCCGTGGAATGTTGATTCCACGGGCTTTTTTCATCTCATCTGTGCATGTTTTGAAATAGAACCAGCCGTTTCCTCCTCGTCCCATGAGCGGGCGAATCCTTCGCGCTTATGGCCGTCCGCTTGCTGCTTTCTCTATCGGCGCATACAGCCGCATTCTCTCCTCTTTTGGTATCATGACGCCTTAGCTTTCCAGCCACATCATAACATCATGCAGGGCCTCGCCTCTTGCGTTGGGAAAAAGAATTCTTTTCATGCAGTATCCAACACCACATCACCGTCATCTGATATTTTTATCACCTGCTTTTCATTTTGACAGCATGTGGCCCGGCGTGATAGAATTGGATAAACGGAGGGAATTTGCATGGAACAGAAAATGCCGGATATTTTTCGCAGCCTGTGCGAGTATCACTGCCCGCGCTATGAAGAGCTGCCGCGCATCGCACTTTATAAGGATCAGGTGGTGTCTGTGCTTAACGAGGCCGTGAGCCCATTTTACCCGCATGGAGAAACACCCGTTACCGCCACCATGGTAAACAACTATGTAAAAATGAAGCTGCTGAGCCCTCCGGAAAAAAAGAAATACTCTACAGAGCAAATCGCCTGCCTGTATGTGATATTTCTGCTGAAGCAGGTGCTTAGCATCAGTGAAATCGCAGCTCTGCTGCATATGCAGCAGAGCAAGTATGAGGCATCATATGCATATGGCCGCTTCTGCGAAGAACTGGAGGCGGCCCTGCGGGCAGCATTTGCCACACAGAGCGACGTGGGGGCAGATGCAGCACCTTCTTCGCCGGAGGCCGAGCTTCTGCGCGCCGCAGTGCGCTCTTTCGCCTACAAGGTATATGCAGTGAAGGCGTTGGAGCTGCTGTCTGCCAGAAAAGAGGCAGAAAAAAACATCGACGCGAACGCGCCGGATGCTTGACGGAGGCACAGCCTTTGGCGGCGCAGCGTGCAGCTGGGGAAGTGCTTGTTGCTTTCCGCGCAGTCTGCAAAAAGCCCCGCAGCATGGGTATACTGATGCACAAAAGACAGTTTTGAAACCGGCAATGTTTTGCATCAATATATCTTTGCTGCGGGGTATTTGTATCTCATCTTCTCCCCGGCATATGCAGGGAGAAAAAACGGGGAAATATTGTGCCGGAAAAATGCGGCCCGCTTTTTCAGCACGGGCATCTTTTTCTTCTGAATGGTATTTGCCGGCGCGCTGCCTTACAGGTGCTGCTCGATAAATTCCTGTGCAAAATGTGCTGCCACGGCGCCGTCTGCAGCCGCCGTCACGATCTGCCGCACCGCCTTGGTTCGCACATCGCCCACGGCAAATACACCGGGTACACTGGTGCGCGTGGTTTCATCGGCCACCACATATCCCTGCGCGTCCAGGTTCACCTTACCGGCCACAAGCGCCGTATTCGGCACGCGCCCAATGGCCACAAACGCCCCCTCACAGGCAAGCTGCCAGGTATGCCCGTCCTGTGTGCTTTTCAGCACCAGAGCCTGCAGGCTGCCGCGCTCGCCGCCGGTGACAAAGCCCTCCACAGTAGCGTTCCACACAAATTCAATGTTGCCGGCACGCTGCAGCGCCTGCACCGAGCTTTTTTCGGCCCGCAGGGCATCCCGGCGGTGCACAAGATACACCTTGGGGCAAATCTTGGAGAGATACAATGCCTCTTCCGCGGCAGAGTTGCCCCCGCCCAGCACAGCTACCTCTTTGCCCCGGTAATACATGCCGTCACACGTGGCACAGTAGGCCACACCGCGGCCTGCAAGCGCCTCTTCCCCCGGCACAGCCAGCCTGCGGGGGGTCGCCCCGGTGGAAAGCACCACCGTGCAGGCTGTATAAGTGCCTTTGACCGTCTCCACCCGTTTGGGGTTGGGTTCCAGATAAAGCGCCTTTACCTCTTCAAACCTCGTCACGGCGCCGAAGCGGTGTGCCCCCTGCTGCATTTTTTCGCCCAGCTCAAACCCGTCGGCCCCTTCCGGAAAGCCGGGGTAATTATCCACATTTTCCGTGGTGGCCATTTGCCCGCCGGGCGACAGCATCTCCAGCACCAGCACAGAGAGGCCGGCCCTTGCACCATACAGTGCGGCAGTATAGCCGCCGGGGCCGCCGCCCACCACTATCATGTCATAGTCTGCCTTGCACATTCCCTTATCCCCTTCTTACAGTTGCGGCAACATCCAGGCCTCCAGCGCGTCCTGTGAGGCAGGGTTTACGATTTTTTCGCCCGGCACGCCGTTTTTGATAACGAACAGCGAGGGGATGATATCCACTTTGAACTGCTGCGCCAGCGCCGGGGCATCGTCCACATTGCACTGCGCCACCACTACTTTGCCTTCATACTGCTGCGCCACACGCTCTATTACTGGGGCGATACGGCGGCAGTATTTGCACCAGGGGGCCCAAAAATCCAAAAGCACGGGTAGCTTCGAAGCCGCCACCTCCTTCTCATAATTTTCGCTTGTGATATTCAAAACAGCCATGTTCCTGTCTCCTTCTTCTATTGATTTTGGTTCTGGCTATATTTTAGCAGAAAGGGCTGCCGCTGACTGTGACGGCGTCACACAAGGCCGCCCGTCACAGCTGCAGCGTATCTATTACGCGGCGAAGCCCTGCGGCAGATGCCTGGAGCTCAGCGCTTTCCTGCCCATTGAGCGGAATTTCCAACACAGTTTCCACGCCGTTTTTGCCCACCACAGACGGGATGCTGAGCGCCAGCTTTTTCAGGCCATATTCTCCCTGCAGCACAGTAGATACGGGCAGCACCGCATGTTCATCCTTCACGATACATTCCGCTATGCGCGCCACAGCCATGGCAATGCCATAGTAGGTGGCGCCCTTCTCCTCAATGATGCGGTAGGCGCTGTCGCGTACGTCTTCATAAATTTTCTTCATGGCGGCCTCGTGGTCAAAATGGCCTCGAAGCTCGCAGAAATGGTCTAAATCAATGCCGGAAATATTGGCGCCGCTCCACACAGCCAGCTCGCTGTCGCCGTGCTCGCCAATAACCACTGCATGCACGCTGCGGCTGTCCACATCCAAATGGCGGCTGAGCAGATATTTCAGACGCGCCGTGTCCAGCACAGTACCAGAGCCTATTACACGGTGCACAGGGTAGCCGGAGATGCGCTGTGCTGCATATGTCAAAACATCCACCGGGTTTGACACAATGAGCAGGATGCCCTCAAACCCGCGCGAAGTGATTTGCGGAAGGATCGCTCTCAGAATTCCCACATTTTTGCCAATCAGGTTCAGCCTTGTTTCGCCCGGCTTCTGGTTCGCGCCGGCGGTGATGATGATAAGGGCGCAGTCTGCAATGTCGTCGTAACTGCCCGCATAAATGTCCATAGACGCTGCATAAGGCAAGCCATGGCTCAGGTCCATCGCCTCACCGTGCGCCTTTGCCTTGTTGCTGTCGATGAGCACAAGCTCGGAAAACAGGCCCTTTTGCATCAGGCTGAAGGCAATGGAGGCGCCAACGAAGCCGCAGCCAATCACGGCCACCTTTCTTGGGTTTTGCATGTTTCCCATCCTTTCCCGCAGCGGCCCCTCCCTGCGGAAGGGGCTGTGCCGCCTAATTTGTGAAAAAGTATTTGTTTATGCCGCCCTGTAAGTATGTTATACTGAGAGTGGCCGAACTATGTATATAACCCGCCCTTTCCTGCATGCCGGGGCGGACATTCGCTATAAAACCATGTGCAGGGCCGCGGCAAAGGCCCCAAAGGAGGAAAATGATATGTTTGGATATTTCTGGTCCCGCAATGCCACACTGGGCATGGCTGCCCTGTATCTCGTGCTGGGGGTGGTGCTTACGCTATTCCCCGGCATGTCCGGAACTGTATTCTGCTGGGGGCTGGCGGCCGGCGCCGCCGTTTACGCCGCCGGCGCACTCTGGCGCTGGCATCAGGGCAAAAAGCAGGGCTATTCCCTGCCGGGCCTGCTTTTTGCCGGGCTTCTGGCTGCTGTTTTGTGCCTTGTGTGCATCTTCCGCCCGCAGTCCATCCTCGCATTTCTGCCGCTTGTACTGGGCATCGCACTGCTGATAGACGGCATCGGCAAGTTGCCGCTGGCTGTGGATGCTGTGCGCACGCTGCACACTGCCCTTACGCCCGTTCTTTGGGCGGCTGTGCTGCCGCTTGTGCTGGGCATCGTACTGGTAGCCGACCCCTTCAGTGCCGCCAAAGCCGTGATACGCTTTTTCGGCATCGGGCTTATGCTGGACGGTGTGTGCGACCTTGTCACCGTGCTCTCTGCACGCAGACACTGAAATACGCTTTTTCCATCTTTCAGTCCTTCTGCGGGCAGCCGCAGAAGGGTTTTTCTTTGATTTTGTGAGCCACCGGTAGAGCCGATGGAGATACTCCACAAAATGCCTTCGCTTCCGGCAGCGAGTGAGGCAAGCTTGCAAGCAGCCTTTCGAAAACGGAAAAGCCTTCGCCAAGGCGGCAAACCGCCTCTTTTCAGGCTACAACGCAAGCGACACAAATGGAGGAAATTTCGCCGCCTTTTGAAAGGCTTGCCCGCATATGCTCTTTCAGCCCTTTTACATCCCGCGCATTTGATGTGCGGGTTTGATTTTCAGAGGAACTGCCGGCCGTGCTGGTGAAGGTGCCGCCTAAAAAGAGGACGCTTCAGATGGCGGGTAAACAAGCCGCCCGCCGCACATTTTTGAGGGCTGGAATGCTTTTATCCCAACAGCGGCCCGCCTGTTTGTGGGCTGCAGGGTAGGCGGCGCAGGTGAAGCCGCCTTTCAGGCGCAGGCCTGCAATTACGCCCTTCATGGCCTGTGCATGCCACGCACTGAGCACGTGGTTTTTCCTTTTACGCCCGCAAAGCGCAGCAGCGTGCTTATTTTCCCGCGCTTTCACCGGCCTGAGACTTTCCGGCCTCGATGCGCACCTGCTCCACACGGCGCCCTGCTACCTGTTCCACCGTAACATGCAGCCCCTCAAACTCAAACTGGTCGCCCTGCACCGGCATACGGCCCAGGGCTTCCATAACCCAGCCGCTTACCGTCACCGCGTCAAACTCCCTCTCCCTGCCAAGATGTTCAAATACATCTTCCACATTCGCGCCGCCGCGCACCAGATATACGCCCGGTGCAGGCTGCTCTATCTGCTGCACTACGCGGTCGTGCTCGTCCCAAATCTCTCCCACAATCTCTTCCAAAATATCTTCCAGTGTAACAATGCCTGCTGTGCCGCCGAATTCATCCACCACCACGGCAATGTGCAGCTTGCCCTGCTGGAGTTTGCTGAGCAATGTGCCTATCTTCTGCTTTTTAGTGCAAAACAGAGCCGGGCGCGCCAGCGACGCTGGAGTGGCGCCGGCGTCCTCCATGCAGCGCACAAGGTCCTTCTGGTACAGCACGCCCACAATATGGTCCATATCCCCGCGGTAAACCGGCAGGCGCGAAAAACCGGAATTGGAAAAAACCACTGCTGCCTCCCGCTTTGTCGCATCTGTCCGCACGCCTACGATATCCGGGCGCGGCGTCATGATTTCACATGCCTCCAGCTCGGAAAATTCAATAGCATTGCGTATCAGCGCACCCTCCTGTTCCCCAATGCCGCCGCCCTGCCGGGCTTCGTCCACAATGGTGAGCAGTTCTTCCTCTGTGATGGAAGTATCCTCTTTCGTTTTGAACACTGCCGACAAAAGTCTTTTCCACTGGCGGAACAGAAAATTCAGCGGCGTCAGACATATGACGAACACACGAAGCAGCGGTGCAGAAAACATGGCAAACTGTTCGGGCGACTCTTTTGCAATGCTTTTAGGCGATATTTCACCAAAGATAAGCACCACCACTGTGGTGACCAGCGTAGAGATGCTGGGGCCGCTTTCTTCGCCAAGCAGCCGCACGAACAGCACCGTGGCCAACGAGGCACTGGCGATATTAACAATATTGTTTCCAATGAGGATGGTGGACAGCAGCGTGTCATAGCTTTCGGAAAGCTGCAGCACAAGCGCCGCGCGCCGGTTCCCCTTTTCCGCCATATTTTTCATTTTGATGCGGTTCAGTGAGGAAAATGCCGTCTCTGTTGCCGAGAAATAAGCGGACATGACGATGCAGAAAACAATGATAAGAAGCGACACAGTATGGGCTTGCATGAAAGTTCCTTTCTTTTGACAGGGCTAATGGTATGGATGCGCCGGGGCGGCTTTATCTGCCGCCCCGGCATTGTTTATTTCACGCGGAAGGATTTGGGCGCCCGGATATATACCAGCGTCAGAACCACTGCAATATAAACAATGGTGAACGCCAGAACAGCCAGCGTAAAGACAAGGCCGCCCACATCTATTTTCAAGCACAAAAAGCATAAAAAATACATGCCCCAGTTTACAACATTGAACATGGGGTTCTTTACCCGCATGCTTTCAGAATAGGGCTGAAAGATGTAGTAAAGGCACAGGTGATGCGCTGTGAACAAAAGCGAAAGCAGCAGGATAGCTGCACAGAACAGCCAGAAATCTGCGGTAAAAATGCCCGCGCCGCACGCAAAGCAAAACACAGCCGCCGCGAGGCAAAGCGCCGCAGCCACAATGCCGTTGTACAGCGCCACACGGCGCAGGCGAATGGCAAAGCAGCGCAGGATAACGCCCGGTGTGCGGTACCACGCATAGCGCAAAAGGTCTTTGTCACAGTTATAGAACATTGCACGGCAGGCCTTTTCCGCCACAGTCATGCCATACATGATGAATACGAATGACGGCAGCATCGCCGTAAGGCTGCGGCTCAGGCTGCGGGCCGCCTCCGGCTGCCAAAGGGCAAATGCCAGCGCACTGCACAGCGCCACCCCGGCAATGGCAAGCCTGTACCACACAGGGCGCACCAACTGGCGGCGGTGCCTTGCAAAAAACATGGAGTTCAAATAGTCGTACCCTTTCAGCCTTTGCAGGCGGGCATACTGCCCCGCCTCCAGTTCCGCATCGCTCTCTTTTACCTCTACATCCTTGGCTGGCGCCGCAGCAGATGCTTTTAGAAGAGTAGAAAGCAGGAAGTTCAGATCCAACGAACGGGGCAGCTTGCGCTCATAGCCGCGGTAGCCCCACACCACATAATACGCGCAGCCCGCGCCTACCAGCACACATGCGGCCACAACGGCGGGATGCAGCAGAACACCGGCCAGCACAACAGGCCATTGCAGGCCCAGCGCCGCAGGCAGATAAGCGCCCGCCAGCCCCAGCGCAATGAGCACAAGCCCATATGCCGTGCTGCGACTGAGCACCTTTCCCGTTTTGTCATACAGGTATACCTGAACGGCCTCGCCCAGCATGCGGAAGGCCGTAAACACCAGCCACAGTGCAGTCCCTGTTGCCGGGCCGGCCCCAAGCAGGCAGGCCGCCACAATGAACCAGAAAAGATAATAGGCCAAAAACGGCACATAATGCAGCAGCAAGGCCGCCTGGATGTAGCGCCGCGCATTGACGCGCATGTATTTCAAAAAGGTAACCTTTTCGCGCGTGACGGAAAATACGGTGCTGTCCCCAAACGAGCCCAGAATACAGTTCAGGAAAAATATGATGGCGGCAAACAGCGCAAACGGCTGCCCGGCGGCCTGTGGGTACCCGGCCTGCAGCCACAGCGCAGGCAGTCCTGCAAACAGCAGCAGGTACAGCGGTTTGCCAAAAAAGCCGGCGATCTGCTGCACTGCCACCGCCACATACGAAAGCACCCTTTTCAAAGCCGTGCCGGCATAGACGCTCTCCGGCATCAGGCGGCCCACCAGCCACAGACGGCGGAAGTAATAAAAGAAGCTGTTCAGCCACAGTACGGCCTTCATTTCAACTATTTTAACCAGCATGTCAGCCATTGGCGCCCTCTTCTTTCTTTTCCACCGGGGCGTCTTCTGTCAGAAGCTCGATAATCTGCTCTTCAAAATCTTTGCTCTGCAAAAGTGCATGGTCCACCTGGCTGAGCCGGCCGTCGTGCAAAATGACAATCTCGTCGCACAGATCTGTGGCAAGCTGCAAAATGTGGGTGGAGAACACAATGACATGGTCGTGCTTGATCTCACGCAGAAGGTTTTTGATTTCCAGCGCCACCACCACGTCAAAAGAGGTGAGCGGTTCATCCAGTAAAATAACCGGCGGCCGTGCAATCAGAAACAGCAGCATCTGCACCTTGTTTTTCATGCCGTGTGAATAGCCTTTAATCAGCTTATGCCGGTCTTCATGGTCTATCTGCACCATGTCGAAATAATCGTCTATTGTTTTTCCGGACGCACAGCGTGCGGCGTTGATATCCATATAGAATTTGACGAATTCATAACCGGTGAGAAAGTCCGGCAGAATTGGGGTGGAAAACACATACCCCACCTCGCTTGGCACAAGCGGGCGCCGCGCGCCGTCCGCCTGTATAAGCTCGGCCGTGCCGGAGTCTGCGGGCAGCTCGTCTGTAAGGCAGTTGAACAGCGTTGTCTTGCCTGCGCCGTTGCGGCCCAGCAGGCCGTATATCTTCCCCTTTTCAAAGGTGAAGGAACAGCCCTTCAACACCTCCTTGCCGCCATACGCCTTTTTTATTTCGTTTAACTGTAAATTCAAGGTTTTTCTTCCTTTCTGTGTATCATGTCATTCAAAACGGTTTCCGGCGGCGGGCCGGAGGCCCCCGGCCCGCTGCCGTGGCGGCCGGACGGCCCGCCATGCTGTCAGAAGCAAAAAAGGCAATGCCGCCGCCCTTGTACAAAAGGGCGCAGCAATGCCTTTGTTCCGCTTCACTTTATTCAAAAACATGTCACGCGGGGCAGCGTCACTGTCGTCGGTGTCCTGCATGGCTCCTCCTTGTTTCAATATATCCAGTCTGTTTATGAAATGGATTATAACAGAACCCTCCCGTTCTGTGCAAAGGCGAAAAAAAGGCATAATCTTCCGTTTTAGAGCAAAAAACGCTGTCCTGCCTGCGCAGGGCAGCCCGCAGGCCGTCTTTCCCCTTCGGGCCGGCCTTTCTCTCTCTTTGCTGCACATATGGCTTTTACAGGGGCACTTTATTAAGTAGGCTTTTGGGAGAAATACAATAGATTTTTGCAGCATTCCGCACAGCAATTGGGACATTGCATGTGCACATGCACAATTTATCAAGCGGCATATTGATTTCTTTGTACACAAAGAGCATAATTTTATCTAGAAACTTAATAATGATTATTAAGTTATATCATTTGAAGGAGCTTTTCCCATGCAGAAAATCGCCGGCACCCCCTCTGTTATCAAGCAGGCAAACCGGCTTCTTATTCTGGAACTGATTCAAAAACAGCCTGGTATTACCAAGCCGGAGCTTGCCCGCGCCACAAACCTGAGCCTTGTCACGGTAAGCCGCACAGTAGATGAGCTCGTACAAAGCGGGCGGATAGCCCACAGCGGCTACCAGCCCTCCTCTGGCGGGCGCAAGGCAAAGCAATATTGCATCAATAATAATGCCGGTGTCATTATCACCATCCTTATCCGCTCAGGCAGTTATCATATTACACTTTGCGATATCGTAGGCAATGTGCTGCGTGAATGGACAAAAAGGCATGCCGCTGCCCGCTGGACAAAGGAACTGGTCAGCCTAATCCGCCAGCTTCTGGAGCACATAAAGCAAGAAGTGCTCGCCATAGGCGTCGCTGTGCCGGGCACTGTGGCGCACGGTGTCGTAAGCAGTATTCCCCTTATCCCCGAGTGGGAGGGCTACGGCCTTGCCGATGCTCTTGCCCGTCAGTTTCATACCCTGATTGTGGTGGAAAACGACATCAACGCCTCCACCATCGGGCTGCATGAAAACTACACCAGCAGCCAGGTGAAAAACATGCTGTTTCTATATCTGGACGACGGCATCGGTGCCAGTGTGGTGATAGGCAACAAGCTGTATAAATCGCAGCGCAATTTCTCCGGCGAGCTGAGCTTTATGGACATTGGGCGCTGGGAAAAAGAGCGAAGCGCAACACATTCGCTGGAAGAGCTTGTAAAGCAGCTTCTTGCAGAAGGACGCCGCGAAGATCTGCAGGACATCGTGGCGCGGCTTTTGCTGAATACCTGTTGCGTCCTGGACCCGGACCTTGTGGTGATAGATTCCACCTATTTAAACCAGCAGGACATTGATGTGATACGCCAGCGCTTTGAACGGCTGCTGGGCACCGGCGCTTATACCCCGGACATCGTAGTAACACAGGTGGGCAGCCTTCTGTACACCAAGGGCCTGTTTTCCCTGTGCAAAAGCAGGATGCCGGCCGCCCGAATCTATACCTGAGGCAAAAACGACAAAGGAGGAACCCTCCATGCAAAATGAGCATAACCCAAGCTGCCGTTACCTTGGCATCGACATTGGCGGCACGCGCATCAAGTGGGGCGTGATTGATGCCAAAGGCACCATTGTGCGCCGCGGCCTGGCAGACACCTGCCCTGAAAAAGGCGCAGAGTATTTTCTGCGCACGCTGTGTGCTCTGGTGGAAAACGCCGGCCCCATAGAGGGGGTTGGCATCTGCACCGCCGGCATTGTGGACAGCCATGCGGGCACCGTGCTGGGCGGTATTGAAAATATTCCTTTTCTGAAGGGGATGCCTCTTCAGTCCCTTCTTGAGCAGGCCGCCGGATGCAGGGCGCGTCTTTTGAACGATGTGAACGCCGCCGCCTTGGGCGAGCACTGGGTAGGCGCCGGAATGGGCTGCCGCGTGTTGTTCTGTGCTACCATAGGCACCGGCATCGGCGGCAGCCTGATGATAGACGGGGCCATTCACAACGGGGCCCACTTTCATGCGGGCGAAATAGGCTATATGCGTTATGCCGACGGCGCATGCCTGGAGACAGACTATTCTGCCAGCGGGCTTGTGCGCATGGCAAGGGCGAAGCTGAATATCCCTGGCCTTGGCCCGGATGAGTTTTTTTCCATGGTTTCCACGCAGAACGCCGCCGCGTGCGAAATATACCGGCACTGGCTGGGCGGCCTGGGCAGCGCCCTGGCAGACGTACTTATCATGCTGGACCCGGAAAAGCTTATCATCGGCGGCGGCATTACCGAGCGCGGCACGCTGCTGCTGGAGCCTTTGCGCGGCGCCATTCTCTCGCGGTTGCCAGAGGAAATGCGCAGCCATTACGACATCGTTCTGGCGCAGTGCCAGAACAGCGCAGGCATGCTGGGCGCAGTAAAAAACTTTATCCAGTGCGCCGCCCCTTCCGTCTGAATTGGCATTCGTGCCCATTTATAGAATCGTATTATCAAGGAGGACATCACTATGAAAAAACGTTTGCTCGCATTTGCCCTTGCCGCAGCGCTTGCGCTGTCGCTCATCCTCGCCGGGTGCAGCCCGGCCTCCCCCTCCTCTTCTGCAGGAAGCACAGAAAGCGGCTCCGGCACTTCCACCGCGGGCGGAGAGGCCGTAAAAGCTTACTTTGTAGGCCCCATGTCCGGCGGCGCCGCCTGGGGGCAGGCAGAAAAGGGCTTTATGCAGGCCTGCGAAGACCTCGGCTGGGAGGGCCAGTATCTGGCGCCCCAGAGCTCCAACTCCAATACCGACATGGTGAACCTGGCAGAAACCGCCATCACCAATGGCGCCGATGTGCTTGCCATCAGTGTCAACGACGTAGAAATGTTTGCCGATATGCTGGACCGTGCCAGGGAAGCCGGCGTCACCGTCATTGCCGTAACCGGCGACGACCCCGACCGCTGCGACGCCCAAATAGGCACAGACCCCAGCACAATAGGCGAGAGCGCGGCCGAAGCCCTTGTGGAAGCTATGGATGGCAAGGATATCTATGTTGCCACCATGCAGACGGCACTGACCAATACCATGCAGAACACGGCCCGTGCCGCCTTTGAGGCAAAACTGGCCGAGCTTGCTCCGGATGCCACTATCGTAGAAAATCTGGAGTGCAATTCCAATGCCGCCACAGCCAGCAGCAACCTGGCAGCCCTGAAGCTGGCGCACCCGGAGCTGAACAGCATGATGTCTATTGACAGCTATGCCGGCCTTGGCGCGGCCTCTTACGTGGAAGAAAATGGCCTGGAGAATGAATTCGTCGTGATAGGCATGGACGATGCGCCTGAAATTTTGCGTGCCATCAAGGGCGGCACCATGACCTGCACTGTCGCCATGGAGTGGTATGCCACAGGTTATGACGCATGCACGCTTGCCCAGACTATCCGCGAAGGCGGCACTGTGGAATACAACAACGATGCCGGCGCCCGCGTGCTGTTCGCAGAAGACGTGGATGCCTGGTGCGAAGAAAAAGGCATCGATATCAACGCCTGAACATCAGGCCGGTACCCCCTTCAGGAACCCTGACACCCATGCGGGCAGCGCTGTGCCGGTAAGGCCGGCCTGCCCGCACACCTGTGCCAGGGCCTGTTTCCGGGCTTATGTTCCGCATTGCATGCACCATTTGCAGCCGCAACAGGGCGCACCGGTGCATCCACGCCCCGGCCCGCTTGGGGCCGTCTTGGGCATACAGCCGCCAGAACAGCCTGCGGCCATTCTTACACAATATCAGGAGAACGACTATGAATCAGAACAAATCCAAATCGCACTGGCTTCGCCGCGTGCTGCTGGGGCGGCCTGAAATGGGCACTCTGCTTCCCCTTGCCCTGCTGCTGGCTGTGGTGGCCTGTATCAATGCCAGCTTTTTCAATTTGAACAATATACTTGATATTCTCCGCACGGCCAGTTTTTCCTTTATGATTGCCGTGCCGCTCACCTTCCTTATCGCAGGCGGCGGCATGGACCTTTCCGTGGGCGCTGCCACCAGCTTTGGCGGCGTTATCTGTGCACTGTGCCTGAAGGCCGGTGTGCCGCTGGTGCCCGCCATTCTGCTGGCAGTGCTGGTAGGCGGCCTTGTAGGGCTTGTGAACGGCCTTATCATCGTGCGCGCCAAGCTGCCCGGCTTTCTGGCCACACTGGGCACGCAATATGTGGTGAATGGCATTATCCTTGTGGTGACGCAGGGGCTTGCCATTTCCGGCTTTTCTGACAGCTTCAAGGTGCTGGGCCAGCACCGTCTGTTCGGCGTGGTGCCCATGCCCATTTTATACGCGGCGGCCGTGGGCATTGCAGGGCACATTCTGCTGGTATACACCAAATTCGGCCGCTCTGTACTTGCAATTGGCGGCAATGCGGAAACCGCCCATCTGGCAGGCATCAATGTGACACTCAAACAAATTATCCTGTATACAGCCACTTCTCTGTTCGCCGCACTTTCCGGTGTATTGATGGCATCCCGCTTTGCCACAGCGCAGCCCGGTGCAGGCACCGGCACCGAGCTTACCATCATGGCCGCCGTCATCATTGGCGGCACCAGCATCTACGGCGGCACGGCTACCATCATTGGCGCTGCGCTTGGCTGTATCCTTTTGTCCACCATTCAGAATGCACTGATTGTCATTGGGGTGTCCACCTTCTGGCAGAATCTTGTGTTCGGCGCTATTCTGCTGATTTCTCTGTTCGTGGACAAATACCGCCGTCAGGCCAGCAGCGGCACCTGATGGCAGAAGGGGGCCCGATATGAGTAAAACCATTCTGGAAATGAACCATGTCACCAAGCGTTTTCCGGGCGTGATTGCCCTGAACGACATCTCCATCACCCTGAATGAAGGCGAGATACTGGCCATCTGCGGCGAAAACGGCGCAGGAAAATCCACGCTGATGAAGGTGCTGAGCGGCAGCTACACCAGCCGGGATTATGACGGACAGATTTTGATAGATGGAAAGCCCGTGGAGTTCACCAGCGTCAAGGTGGCCGAAGAAAACGGCATTGAAATGGTGTACCAGGAACTGAACATGGTGCTGGAGGCAAGCCTTGCCGAAAACCTGTTCATTGGCAACCTGCCGGGAAAAGGCGTCTTTGTGGACTATAAAGCGCTGTATGCCCGCACACGCGAAGTGCTGAAAGAAATAGAGCTGGATGTGGACCCTCAGGTAAAAGCCGCCAGCCTTGGCAGCGGCCAGCTTCAGATGCTTGCCATCATGCGCGCCATTCAAAAATCGCCGCGCATCCTGGTGCTGGACGAGCCCACCAGCGCGCTGGACGACAACGAGGTGAATATTCTGTTCCGCTTTTTGGAAAAGATGCGCAGAAAAGGCGTTTCATGCATTTTCATCACTCACAAGCTGGACGAAGTATTCCGCATTGCGAACCGCGTTGTTGTGATGCGCGACGGGCAGTTCGTCTCTGCGCGCGGCGTAGCAGATGTAACGCAGGAGCAGCTTATCGAAGAGATGGTGGGCCGCAAGGTGGAAAACCTGTACCCGCAGGGCCACGCCGAAATTGGCGAAGTGGTGATGACGGTGGAAAACCTGAGCGTCCCTCACCCCACTATCCGCGGGCGGAACATTGTAGACAATATCTCGTTTCAATTGCGCAAGGGAGAGATACTTGGCATCGGCGGCCTTGTGGGTGCCGGGCGAAGCGAGACGCTGGGCGCCGTTTTCGGTCAACTGACACAGGGCGTGACAAAAAAGATAACGGTGAACGGAAAGGAATGCAGCATCCAGTCGCCGCGCGACGCCATTCGGGCGGGCATTGCCCTTTTGACGGAAGAACGCAAAAAATCCGGCTTTGTCGGCGTGTTCAACATTCGTGAAAACCTTACCTTATGCAGCCTGAAAGACCTGCCCCATAAATATTTCATTGACAAAAAGGCGGAAAAAGAGCAGGCGCAGGGCATCTTCAACCGGCTGCGCGTGCGCGCGCCCTCGCTGGAGACGCTTATCGTGAACCTTTCCGGCGGCAACCAGCAGAAGGTGGTGCTGGGTAAATCGCTTTTGGCAAAGCCGCAGATTCTTTTGATAGATGAACCCACTAAGGGCATCGATGTGGGCGCAAAAACGGAAATCTATAAGCTGATGAACGAGCTTGTGGAAAGCGGCGTCTCTATCATTATGGTATCCTCCGATATGCCCGAGCTTGTCTCTATGTCCGACCGATGCATCGTGCTGAGCAACAGCCATATCACGGGCGAATTCACAGGCAGCGACATCACGCAGGATAATGTGATGCGCGCCGCCATTGCCCAGTAATAGTAGAAGGAGTGTACTATGAAATACGGTTATGTAGGGCGTTCCAATATGATAGCCAGCAAAATATGCCTTGGCACCATGCATTTTGGCGACCGCACCCCAAAGGAAGAGGCCTTTGCCATTCTGGACAGGGCATTCGACCTTGGCATCAACTTTCTGGACACGGCCAACGTTTACAATGACGGCCGCAGCGAAGAGATTATTGGCGAGTGGCTGGCACAGTGCCCCGCGCGGCGCGACAAACTTATCATCGCCACCAAGTTCTACGGTCATCTGGAGCCGGGCGAGCCAAACGAAGAAGTGGGCGTTTCACTATATAAGTGCCGCCGCAGCCTGGAGGGCTCGCTGCGCCGCATGCGCACCGACCATATCGACATTTATCAATCTCATCATATCGACAAGCGCATCACCCCGGAGGAATACTGGGAAATGATGCATATGAACATCATGAACGGCAAAATCCTGTATGCGGGCGGCTGCAATTCCACCGGGTGGTCTCTGGCAGAGCAGCAGATGGCCGCCCGGCATCTTGGATACTTCGGCCTTGTGTCGGAGCAATCCAACTACAGCCTGCTGAACCGCTTTATCGAGCTGGAAGTTATTCCAGCCGCCCAGCGGTACGGCATCGGCATTCTTGCCTTCATGACGCTGGCCGGCGGCATTCTTACAGGGAAAAAGAGCGCCGCCCCCGGCTCGCGCACAGAGTTCGTCACAAAGGAATACGAATATGACATGAGCGAAAACGGCCAGCTTGCGGCCTTTTCGAAGCTGTGCGCCGAGCTTGGTGAAAAGGAGAACGTGGTGGCCAGCGCCTGGACACTGCACAACCCCGCTGTTTCCGCCGCTATTGTTGGGGCGCGCACCGTGCGCCATTTGGACGATGTGCAGCGCATTGTAGAATTGAAGCTGCCGCAGGACTTTTTGGATGAGCTGGATAAGCTGTTCACCTATTCAAACGGCAGGCCCCTGCGCCCCGCTACGGATGCCCCCTTCGCCTATTCCGGCCTTGGCTCGAAAGAAGACCACTTCATCGAGTATTACCGCAACGATAAAAAATACGAGCATCAGGCGCTGCACCTGGCGCTTGAATAAGGAGAGGCCTATGAAAAGCAAACACTCGCTGTATGATTTGAAGCTGCTGCCGTTCAGCGCGCAGGGCTCGCTTTCCTCCATCACCACAACGCGCGACGTGCCCTATGAGCAGCGCAACGACGATTTATACCTCAGCCTCACCAAAAGCAACGGCGGCAACCTCACCCGCTCGGGCCTGGCGCGCATCAGCCTTCTGCACGACGGCAAAGAGGTTCCCTATGAATACACAGCTACCTTCACCACCCTGCGGCTCGAGAGCAGCTTCGGCTTCGTGGAATTCTGTATGGAAAAGAGCCTGCTGCATTTTCGCGGGCAGGGCGTCACCCTGCGCTTTGCCTGCCGCATGGACCAGCACGAAGGCGGCTGCTCACGTGAGGACGGCAGCTTTGAAGCAGGCTTTGCCCTGATGGGGAAATTTCTGTTTGTGCCGCTTTCCGGCCGCTTTGTATATGATGCGGCCTATAACTGGCGCCTGTTCAAGCCGGATGACATGACATTCGATTTCTGCCCGCAGGACGGTGCGTTTTCCGGCGTGGTGCACAGCTATATCTCGAACGAATTGCGGCTGGAGCGTTACACCCCGTTTGAGGAAGTGGTGCGCGCCAACGAAGCCGCGCTGGAGGAATGGGCAAAAAAATACCCCAAGGTGGCCCCTGAATTTGAGCAGACGGCCCGCGTGGCCGTGTACACCATCTGGTCGCATGTGATGGAGCCGGACGGCCTTTTGAAAGACCGCGTGGTGTATATGTCCCGCAACCATTTGGTAGATGCCTTCGGCTGGCAGCAGAGCTATCAGGCCATGGCCGCCTGGCGCGATGTACAGACGGCCTGGCAGCTTCTACACAACATGTTCGATTACCAGCTTCCCGCGGGCCAGCTGCCAGACTGGATCAACAGCATGAGCGCCATGTACCTTTGCACCAAACCGCCCTTTCAGGGGTTTGCCGCAACGTGGATACTGGACCACGCAGACCTTTCCAGCCTGACGCGCGAGCAGTGCCAATGGCTGTACGAGCCCTTGGGCAAATGGACGAACTGGTGGCTGGACTACCGCGACAGCGACCACGACGGCGTGCCGCAGTATAACCACGGCGATGAATCCGGCTGGGACGACGCCTCCATTTTTGCCAAGGGTGTGCCGCTGGAATCCGCCGATTTGTGCGCCTACCTCTCCTTGCAAACAGAAGTGCTGGCCCGCCTGGCAAAGCGCATCGGCCTGCATTCTCAGGCAAAGATGTGGCAGGAGAAATCGAACTTCCTGTTCGGCAGCATGATGGCCTTCTGGGATGGCGAGCGCTTTGTGCCCACGCTTTCCACTACGCACGAAAAGGTATACTCTGATTCCATCGCCGTGTTCCATCCCATCATCATGGGCAAGCGCCTGCCGCAGAACGTCATTCAAAGCATTGCGCGAACGCTGGAAAAAGACTATGTCACAGACTTTGGCATTGCCTCGGAAAAGCTGGGCAGCCCGCTGTTCGCTTATACGAACTGCTTTTTGCGCGGCAACCTTGTCTCCCCCGTACAGCTGATGATGGCAACGGGCCTGTATGAGGCCGGTGAAAAAGAGCTGGCGCAGAAAATAGCCCGGCGTTTCTGCCGAAAGGTGGTGCGCGACGGCTTTGCCCTGTGCCATTACCCCTTCGACCGTGAAGACCTCGTTCTGGAATCACCTGATTTCAACCTGGCCTTCGGCTCCGACATCCGCCTTGTCACCTCGTGGACGGCTGCCATTTTCCTGTTCCTTGCAGGCGACATTCTGGAAGGAAAGTGAGCAGGGTCCGTCACCCCGCTGGGCACCCTGCCGGATACACTGCTTCACAAAAAAAGCGATGGCGCAAGCCATCGCTTTTTTGTTTACATAGCAGGCCTATTCCACAGGGGCATGGCCGCAAAGCTCGATGAGCTGCCCGAACTGTTCCAGATGGTATGCCGCTTTCGCATTGCCTTTGGCCGGGCCTATGCCCGCCGGGATGAACCCGCCTGCAAGGGCGGCCTCTATTCCGGCATCGGCATCCTCCACAACCATACATTCCCCCGGCGGCAGCCGCAGTCTTTCTGCCGCCAGAAGAAACACCTCCGGGTCTGGCTTGGAGCGCGTGATATCATTCCCGTCCGCTACTGCGTCGAACCAGTCTTCAAGCCCCAGCCTCTGCAAAATAAGCGGCGTGTTTTTGCTGGAGGAGCCCACCGCAAGCCGCAGCCCCCTTCGCCGCAGCTCATCCAGGGTTGCCCGGACGCCGCCGGGCAAATCTGCCGGCGTCAGCTTCATAAGAAGCCTGCGGTACCGCTCGTTTTTCCGGGCCGCCAGCGCCTGTTTTTCCCGGCTGCTGAAGGCCCGGCCCGCCGCTTGAAGAATGATATCCAGGCTTTCCATGCGGCTTACGCCCCGAAGCCGGCGGTTTATGGTTTCATCGAACGGGATGCCCAAAGAATCCGCCAGCTCCTTCCAGGCAAGATAGTGGCACTCGTCTGTGGAACACAGCACCCCGTCAAGGTCAAATATGACGCCCTTTATGCCCAATGCTCCACCTCCGCCCCGGCCAGCGCATCGGGAAGCGAAACGCCGTTTTTATCCCATTCTATTTTCACCGGGGCCCCGCCCGGCTCTGTGCGGTACCAATAGGCGCCGGCCCCGCCGGCCACAATCAGCCGGAGACCCACACCTGCGTCCATACCATTCCCCACGTCTGTGCCCATCGGGCGCCCGGCAGGCAGATGAAGCGGCAGCGCATAGCCTGCACGCAGGAACACAGGGAACCTGTCCTGTTCTTCCGTCTGTACCACCTGCCCGCCGTCAAAGGCTCTCTGCGAAAACAGCGCGTACCAGCTGCCCTGCGGAAGATAAACGCTGCGCACGCTTTGCCCCTCCTCCAGAAGCGGGGCCACCAAAAGGCTTTCGCCCAAAAGGAACTCATCCTCCCAAAGCAGGCCCTCTGCATCCTGCGGATATTCATAGGCAAGCGGCCGCATCATGGGCCGACTTTCCTGCACACAGCGCAGCGCCTCGCTGTAAAGGTACGGCAGCAGGTTCATGCGCAGCCGGTGCCAGAAGCTCATCTCCTCTGCAAAGCCGCGGCTGCGCCAGGCGGCCTCCATATTCCAGGGGCTGCGCTCATTGTTTGCCTCTCCGCCGCCGGGCATCAATTCGCGGAACTGGCCCCCATCTGGCTCGGAATGCCATTGCATGATGGGACAGAAGCAGGCCAGCATCGTGGCCCGGCGGTACAAATCCACAGTGGGCAGCGGCCCGGCAAAGCCCGCGATGTCGAACCCCCAAAACGGGATGCCCGTCATGGCCGCCGAAAGCCCAGCGCACAGGGCGCTGCGCAGCTCGCTGTTTACCGACTGCTGGTCGCCCGCCCAATGGCAGGGCACCGTATGCTGGCCGGAATAGCCCGCGCGGCTGAACAGCACCCGCCCGCTGCCGATAAACTGTGTATATGCGGCCGTATAGCTCTGCGCATAGCGGTTCACACCCTGACGCCCCGTGCTGCCATCGGCAAAATTCACCCCTTCGGAATAAATGAATTCACCGCCGTCCGTCTTAAAGCCGTCCACGCCCATATCTAGAAGATACTGGCGCTTGGCAAACCAGGTGCGCACTGTCTGTGGGTTTTCAAAATCCGGTATCATGGAGCCTGCAAACCAGTGCCCTTCGGGAATGGTGTAGGGCGTTCCGTCCGCATTGTGAACGCAAAGCCCCCGCCGCACGGCGTCCTCTCTGTCCAATTCGTTCTGCGCGCACACCGGCTCGCCGTCCCCTGTCTTTTTGTAAACGGGAACCTGCCACAGCACCAGATGCACGCCCGCACGGTGCAGCTTTTCCAAAAGAGCCTTTGGGTCTGGCCAGCAGGGGCTGGCGGAAAAGTCAAAATCCTCACAGCGCAGGGGCTGGCCGCCGGGCCTGGGCGTATAGCCTGCCCCGCGGAAAATATAGAACGTCGCCTCATCGCTCCACGCTTCGGCCACCATCACGGTGGCCGGGCAATGATGACTGTTCAGCTCGTCCAGCGCCTGCTCTATTTTCTGCTGGCTGTCCCAATGATTGGCGGAGGCCCATGGGCCGAACGCCCATTTCGGCGGCAGCTTTGCCGGGCCGAAAAGGCCCATGTACTCCTGAATTATCTGCGCAGGCGTGCCGGAAAACAGAACGACGTCGCAGCTCTCCGGCATATTGATTTTTATTTTGTCCTTCCCGAAGGTAAATTCTGTCGGCTCCAGTGTGTCCACATACACGCCCACCCCAGCATCTGTCCAGAAGAAAGGAGCCGGGCAATAGGTCTTTTCACCCTGAAAGCAGAATTTTTCCTCCACGCGGTTTACCGCCGTTCTGCCCTTCTGGTTGACGGCGTTATATTTTTCTCCCATGCCGAACGCCGCGCGGTAGGCAATATGCACCGTCAGCAGGGAGCGCCCGCCGCCCAGCCCCTCCTGCACGATATTTGCCGTGCCGGAGGGCGCCCGCCAGGCCAGCGCCCGGTTTTCTGCGTTGAATCTTATCCGTTTCATAAGCTTTACCCTTTTATGCCGCCTGCCATGAGGCCGTTCTTGAAATATTTCTGCGCAAAGATATAAATAAGGATAATGGGTATCATCGAAATCAGGCTGCCGGCCATCAGCACATTATATTCCGTGCCATACTGCCCGTTCAGCGTGGAAAGCGCGATGGGCAGCGTCATTTTGGAACGGTCCGTCAGCATCAGCAGCGGCCAGAGATAGTCGTTCCATGACTCCATGAACGTGGTGATGGCCAGCGTTGCCAGCGTAGGCACGCAAAGCGGCAGAATGACGTTGCGGTAAATGCCGAAGACGGAAGCGCCGTCTATTCGCGCGGCGTCCATGTAATCACCGGGGATGGTACGCATCTGCTGCACCAGCATGAACACGGCAAAGGGCTTGAAAACAGAGGGCAGGATAACGCTGGCATAATGGTTGATAAGCCCCATCTGGTTCATGACTACGAACAGCGGAATCATCGTGACCTGCGTGGGAATCATCATTGTCGCCAGATACACACCCAGCAGAAAGCCGGAGCCCTTAAACCGTATTTTTGTGAAGGCGTATGCCGCCAGCGAGGCGGAAAACAGCGTGATCACCGTATAGCTCACGGAAATAAACAGGCTGTTGAGGATGGTTTGAAAAAACGGGAAGCGTTCAAACACTGTTGTATATGCATCCAGCGTCGGCTCTGCCGGAATCCACTCGATGGGAATGGACATAAGCGCCCCGCGGCTTTTCAGAGAGGTGGATATCATCCAGAAAAACGGCACCAGTGCGATAAGTGCAAGCAGAACGGCCACAGCATAATAGCAAAGCGTGCCCCATGTGTGTTTACGAGTCATAGTTCACCCACCTCTTTTGCCCTTTCATCTGGATAAACGTGCACACCATAATGATAACGAACAATATCCAGGAGAACGCCGAAGCATAGCCCATGCGGTAGTAACGGAAGCCGTATTTATAAATGCGCTCTACCATAACCTGCGTTGCCCCATTCGGCCCGCCGTCCGTCATAATCATGATTTGCGGGAAAAGCTGGAACGCGTTGATGAGGCTGACAATCAGGACGTAAAAGATGGCGGGCGTCATCAGCGGCAGGGTGATGCGCCGGAACTTTGTCCAGGCGCCGGCACCGTCCAGCTCTGCCGCCTCGTAATAGCCGCGGTCTATGCCTATCATGCCGGACAGCAGAATAAGGCCGAAAAAGCCCATGTCCTTCCAGACGGAAACAAGCACGACAGCGGGCATGGCCCATGTTTCATCCAGCAGCCACCCCGGGCCTTCAATGCCGAAGACGGCAAGCAGGTTGTTGAGCGCGCCGTATTCCGGCGACAATACGGTTTTCCAGATAAGGGACGCAGCCACCCACGAGGTCAGCACGGGAATATAATAGATGATGCGGAACGCCGTCACGCCCTTGCGGCTCTGGCTGAGAAGCTGTGCAACCGAGAGGGATGCCGCCAGCATGATGGGGATGTACAAAACAATATAATAACAGGTATTTCCCAGCACCTGCCAAAACTCGCTGCTGGAAAGTATATTCTTAAAATTGTCAAGCCCTATAAAATGCTCCTGAAACATCCCCGGGGCCAAAAGCTGGTCCAGGCCGTTCCAGTCCGTCAGGCTGATAAACGCGGAGATAACAAGCGGCAGAAGTGAAAACACAAGCATGCCAATCAGGCTTGGCAGCAAAAATGGCGCCGCCAGCTTCAGCCCATCCTGCTGCAAACGGCTTTTCCTGCGCTTTACACGGGAAGACATTGCGGTCCCTCCTTCATAAAAAGAGGGGGAGGCTGTGCCTGCCTCCCCCTGCTATTCCGGATTTACGAGAGAGAAATTTGTGCTTCACACTCGCTCTGCGCTTCATCCAATGCCTCCTGTACCGTCATGGACCCGGAAGCCGCTGCTGCCAGCTTCTGGCCGATGATATCGCTCATCAGGCTGTAATCCTCAATGGTCGGCGGCAGCACCAGATATTCCAGAGAGTCAAACACGGCCTGACGGTTCTCCGGCGGTGTCTGCTCCAGATACGGGGCCAGTGCCGCTTCATCGTTGATAGCGGGCAGGTCCCAGCCGGCGTCGATGCGAAGCTGCGCCGCGGCATCGCTGGAGCACAGCCATGTAATCCATGTTGCGGCAGCTTCTTTGTGCTCGCTTTCTGCGTTGATAACGCACGCATTGCTGAAGAACGCAGTCGCCTTCTGGTCTGCGCCGGGCTCCACTACAACATCCCAGTCAAAATCACAGCCGTCGGCAAAGCTGCTGAAGGCCCAAATGCCGGTGGGGATCATGCCCAGGCGGCCGCTCATGAATAAATCCCAGTCGCCCATGCCGCCCAGCTGCACTTCATTGGGCTGTACATTGCTCACCAGAACACGGTCCACCATCATCTGTGCAGCTTCCACGTTTTCCGGCGAATTGATGGTAAACTGCGTACCGTCCTCACTGAGCAGGCTGCCGCCGTACTGCGCAGCTACCTTGTAGAACTCATTGTAAGTAACGGGCTGATAAATGCCGTAAATGTCGTCGCCCAGCGCGCGGATGGCCTCGGCAGCCGCCTGCACATCCTCCTGCGTCCAGTCACTGGTGGGGTAATCGATATTTGCCTGGTCAAACAAATCTTTATTATACACAAGCACAACGTTGGAGAAGTTGCCCGGCAGGCCGTACTGCTTGCCGTCCACGTTGAACGCGCTCAGCGCAGTTTCGTCGATGCGGCTCAAATCCACATCCGTAATCTCGGCCAGAACGCCCTTGTTGGCATACGCAGAAAAGTTTTCGATATTCAGCTCATAGCAATCCGGCGCAGTGCCGCCCGCAACGCGCGTCTGCATCTGCGTAAAATAATCGTCAAAGCCGATGGTCTCAATCTCCACTGTGATATTCGGGTATTCCTCATGGAACGCCTCATACATCTTCTGAAGCGTCTCTTCATTTCCAGCTGCGGAGTTGAAGTTGCAGTATGTAATGGTGACGGGCTCTGCCCCGGCAGACTGAGAGGCCGGGCCGCTGGCGGGCGGCGTGCTGCTGGCCGGGGCCCCGCCGCAGGCCGTCAGAGCCATTGCAGCCGCCATAAGGCCGGCGACAAATGAGAAAACACGCGACTTTTTCATCTTATTTTCCTCCTTTATTACGTTGCTTTTCCGGCCCGTTTCCCCTATAATAAAATATTGGAAAGAGCCAAGGTGCCTTTCTAATGGGGCTTGCATGTGTTTTTGACCGGACTCATGCAGGCCCCTTTTTAATATACAGCCATCCCCCCTTATCCCAGCTTGCGAACGGACCCGCGCTCTATCAGGCGCAGCGGAAGTATTTCTTCCTGCTTTGTGAGGTCCGGCTGTGCAATATGCTTCAGCAGCAGCTCCACCGCGCGCTGCCCCTTCAGGGAAATTTGCTGTTTAATGGTGGTAAGGCCCGGCGTAAGATACCGGGATATCTCTAAATCGTCAAACCCTACAATAGAAATATCATCCGGCACGCTTCGCCCCAATTCATAAAAGCCCTTCATGGCGCCTATTGCCAATATATCTGCCGCAGCCACAACTGCCGTTGCGGGAATCTCCTTCTGAACCAGCGCCCCGGCCATCTGAATACCGCTTTCGTAATCAATTTGCCCTTCGAATACATACTGCGGGCGGTACGGCACGCCAAATTCACTCAGGGCCTTCTGATACCCCGCCAGCCTTTTTTTCATAACGCCGTTCTCGTGAAGCTGCCCCACGAAAAAGGCAACGTCCCTATGCCCGCACTGCAAAACATGCTGCGTGGCCAGGTAACTGCCATACGCATCGTCAATGCGGATATTGTGATAATAGTAATCGTTGCAGTAACTGTCGATTAGCACAATGGGTATTTTGGTTTTCTTCATCTGCTGGTAAAACTCGCTTGGATACATTCCAATGACGATAATGCCGTCCAAGTTTCTCTGCTTGGCAAGCGTCAGATAGCTTTCGTTTGCATCGGTGGCAGAGATAAGAATGTGATAGCCCTGCTGGCGGGCATAGTATTCAATGCTGCCCAAAACCTCGCTGTAAAACGGGTTTTGAAGCATCAGCCTGTCACCCGGCTCTGTCTGGGGGACAACCACGCCTATCAGCTTGGAATCCCGCATACTCAGGCCGCGCGCATTCAAATCGGGCACATAATCCAGCTCTCTCACTGCGTCCATCACGCGGCTGCGCGTGGTTTCTGAAATGGAGCATTTTCCATTCAGGACATAAGACACGGTTGCGGAGGACACCCCCGCAAGCTGAGCAACATCCTTCAGTGTAGCGCGCATGGGGCCCCTCCTTTCGCAGATTTAATTTAAGCGGTTAACTTGTTTCTGATTTCATCATAGCTTGGTTTTTTCGCTTTGTCAAGAGTTATTTTTGCCTTTATAACAAAAATTATTGACTTTTATTTATTTTCTGATACACTTTTCTTAGATAATTAATTAACCGTTTAAGTATCGGAGGCCTTTTTATGAAAAAGTATCTGCCAACCGGAAATGAACAGCTCTCTCTTCCCAAGCTCAACGAAGAAAACATCGGGGTGGAGGACGTCACTTTTCTTCACATGGGCTGCAAGGGGCTTATTGAGATACGCGGCGGTGAAAGCCTGCCCCTTATGCAGCCGTTTGCAGAGGTGGACGGGCAGAGCTTTCCTTTGAAAAACATCCGCTGGCAGAGGCTTGGCTTTTGGGTGCCCGCCTTCACCTGCTCGGCAGGCCCCATTGAGTTGGAGGGCAGCGTGCTGGCCCCCCGCGGCGAACGCGGGTTTGCCTTTCAGCTTCGGCTGCGCAATTCCGATGCAAGCCCGCATAAGGTTTGCTTCGGCCTGCATGGCTGCTGGGGCTCTGCATGGCATTGTGTAAATGAAGACAAGCAGATCACCGGCACACAGCGCTGCCATGAAAGCCTGTGGAACAACAGCCTTATTTTTGAAATGAGCTGCGGCACGCCGCTGTTTGCCTTTGCCCCCATGTCCAGCGACGGCAGCTGCCAGTCTGCCTTTGCCCGGGAAAAGGACGGCCTTCACTACAAGCTGTCCCATCTGTACAGCTTTGAGCCGGGGCAAAGCCGGGAGGCCGTGATATACTGGGGCTTCGGCTATGAAGAAGTGGCGGCAGCCACCAGCGCCAAGGAGATGCTGCGCCAGGGCTGGCAGCAGGAGCTAGGCCGCACGCTTCAGTGGCTGACCCAAAGAAGCGCCGACCTGAAGGATGCAAAGCTCACTGCGCTTTATAACACCAATCTCTTTTTCTGCATCTTTTTCTCAACCGGCGTCACGCTTGACACAGAGGAATTCGTCATGGTGACCAGCCGAAGCCCCCGCTATTATGTAAGCGCCGCATACTGGGACCGTGACAGCCTGCTGTGGAGCTTCCCCGCCATTTTGCAGGCCGACGCTGGCATCGCCAGAAAAATGCTGCTCTATGTGTTCGGGCGGCAGCGCCGGAATATCGGCGTACATTCCCGCTTTATTGACGGCACCGTGCTAGAGCCCGGCTTTGAGCTTGATGAGCTGATGGCACCCGTTTTGGCGCTGGAGCGCTATGTTTCCGCCACGGACGACCGTTTTCTTCTGCAGCGCCCGGAGGTGATGCAGGGCATTGAAGAAATCCTGGAAAAGCTGGCGGAAAAGCGTCACGCCCATATCCCCCTGTACGAGACCTTTCTGCAGCCCACGGATGACGAGCGCGTGCACCCCTACCTCACCTATGACAATGTTCTTGTCTGGCGCGGGCTGCGCGCGCTGTCGAAGCTGTACCCACAGTACGCGCATCTGGCTGCCGAAGCGGAAAAGACCAGGGAAGCCATTTACAGCCACTGTGTCAAAACCAATGCGGACGGCAAGGCATATTTTGCATGGAGCGTTGACTTAAACGGGCACAGTGATGTGTACGATGAGCCGCCCGGAAGCCTGCAGCTGTTGCCGCACCTTGGGTTCTGTGCTGCGGACGACCCTGCTTATACAGCCACGGTTCAAATGATTCGCTCCCCTCAGTATCAATACAGCTTCTCCGGTTGCCCCATTGCCGAAATAGGCTGTCCGCATGCGCCGCACCCCTGGCTGCTCAGTATTGCCAACAGCCTGATATGCGGCCGTGTGGAGCATTGCACCAGCATCCTGCGCCGCATTCAGATGGATAACCTCATTGCCTGCGAAAGTGTGGACGAGTACTCCGGCGAATGCACAACGGGCGAGGCGTTTGCTACCTGTGCCGGTTTTTTGTGCTATGCACTTCGCCTTGCGTTGGAAGGAGGCGCACACCATGCGTAACGATGTCCGTCTGGACGGATGGCTGCTTCATGCTGACGGCCCCTGTCAGGATGATTTTCTGGAAAGCATCTTTTTTACAGGAAACGGCCGCATGGGCGTGCGGGGCTATGTAGCCGGAGACCCTTCTCCCCGCCCTGTAAAGCAGGGCCTGTTTCTGGCCGGAATGTTCGACGAGATCAAGCCCGGCATTACCGATTTCATCCATCTGCCCACCCCCGTCTGGCACCAGATATCGGTGAAGGGCCGGCAGGCACGCCTGTGCGGCAGCGTCAGCCGCACACTGGACATGGCGTGCGGGCTTCTTTCTATCCGATACGACCTGCAGCACAATGGCGGAAAGCTTCATATTCTGGAAGAACGCTTTTTTGACCCGGAGGCGCCGTCCGCCCTTTACCAGCGGCTCACCATAGAAAGCGCCGCGCGAACGGAGGTGCAGGTGCAAAGCGGCATCTACTGCGCCAGCTGCAACTGCCCTGTGCCAGATGACCAGGTAAAAGAAAACCACGAGACCGTTCAGCTCATGGCAGAGCAGGCACCCGACATCTCAGGCACGGCCATTACCGGCCGGTGGCGTAGCCGTGTCACAGGGCTTGACCTGAAGATACACCTTCAGCTAAAAGTACCGTGCGGGGCCACGTGCAGCTCTGTACAGCGGACGGGCGAGGCCTGCGGCATATGCATTTCCGGCGAAGCCGCACCCGGCAGACCCTTTACCCTTGAAAAGTGCGCGTTCATTTTTACCAGCCGCGACAAGGACCCGCGCATTGCCGGGGTGGAGCCGCCGGTTTCCTATCAGACAGCCTTGCAGCAGGCAAAGCTGCACTGGCAGAAAAAATGGGCGGTCGGCGATATTAAAATCAAGGCCGAGGGCGGCAGCTCCATGCAAACGGCTCTGCGCTATTCCATCTACCAGCTGATGTGCAGCTATTCAGGATATGACGATACTGTCAGCATTGGGGCAAGGGGCCTGACACACACGCGGTATAAGGGCTGCTACTTCTGGGATACCGACCTGTTCATGATGCCGTTTTTCCTGCTCTCTGCCCCAAAAGCCGCGCGCAGCCTGGCGCGGTACCGCATCAGCTGCCTGCCTCAGGCCCGGGCACACGCGGCCAAAATGAACAGCGCCGGGGCGCGCTACCCCTGGATGGCCTCTTATGACGGCACCGAGCAGTGTGAAAGCTGGGATATCGGGGCAAGCGAGCTGCATGTCACTGCGGATGTTGTATATGCCCTCAATCAATATGTGCAAATGACAGGCGACCATCAGTTAGAGACAGAGGCTGCCGATGTGTATATTGAAACCGCCCGATTTTGGAAAAGCCGCTATTCCCCCGACCCGGGCACCGGGATGGTAAATCTTCTGTTCTGCAAGGGGCCGGACGAATACTGCGGCATCACCAGCAATAATTTGTTCACCAATGTCATGGTGCGCCACAATTTGCAGCTTGCCGTTGCCGCGGCTCGAAGAATGCGCCGGGAAGCCCCCCGGCATTTTGAAGAGCTGGGCCTCTGTGAAGCAGAGATAGCAGGCTGGGAGGCTCTGTTTAAAGCTATCAAAATACCGCGCGACCCATGCACGGGGCGTCTGCGCGCAGACGATACCTTTCATCTTCTTGAGCCCGTCCGCATATGCGATTTGAAGAACGGCGCCGAGGCAAGCTATCACCGCGCCTGCTTTGACAGGCTGCAGCGGTATCAGGTGATAAAGCAGGCAGATACGCTTTTGGTCATGTCGCGCCTGCCTGAGCAGTTCACACAGGAGGAAAAGCAAAACGCCTGGCAGGATTTTGAGCCCAAATGCCTGCACGATTCTACCCTGAGCTTCGCCAGTCACGCCTTGTTCGCAGCCCAGAACGGCATGCCGCAGGAGGCGCTGAATTACTTTCAAAAGGCAGCTTATCTTGACTTGCATGAGATCATGGGAAATACGGGAAAGGAGGGGCTGCATCTGGCCGGTGCCGGTGAAACGTGGCAGGCGGTGGTATTCGGCTTTGCCGGCCTTCATTTTACCGAGGACGGGCCCGCCCTTGCGCCCTGCCTGCCCGAAGGATGGGAAGAGCTTCAATTCCGTTTTTTCTGGCACGGAAAATTGTTTGAAGCCTGCGTTGGGCAAGCCGGGGCCTGCGCTGTCACTCCAGTACAGCAATAAGGCTTCCGGGGCTTTGGCCTCTTAATAAAGAACAGCTTATATAAAAAGCGCGGAGAACACAAAGGCGTGTTCCCCGCGCTTTTCGCCCCTCTAGCAAAAAATGCAAAAATTTCCCATACATATTTGCTCCACCCATAACAGTTGTTCTTTCCCCTTTTCCTTCCGTGTACAATAAGTTTTTTGCCTACCAGTTCTTTTAAGGCGGAGCAGAGCGTTTTGGGCAGCTCTGCTTCGTCATGGTATTCTCTTGTTTTAATGTCCTTCAGCGGCTTCCCTCCTAAAACGAAAAAGCAGCGCCGAGAGGAATTCACCCCAGGTGCGCTGCCTGTATATAATTTGTCATGCGTGTTTTACGCGGTCTTTCAATTCCGCTTTTTTGCGTCATTCCAACGGTCCACCGTGTCCACAAGATAAGCTGTAATACGGCGGATGCGCTCAAACTTCGCGTCGTTTCCGATACACACTCTACATTGCCGGTGTTATTGTCTTCCATATCTTTTTCAAGTTCATCACAATGCATTGGGCTTTCTAGTCCGAACTAGAGTTAGTTAAATATTAGAAAGGCTTGCAGCGAGGCATAAAAAAGCCACTGTCCACTTTGTGCAGACAATGGCTTTTGTGGTGCACTTCCAGGGACTCGAACCCTGGGCCCGCTGATTAAGAGTCAGCTGCTCTACCAACCGGGGCAGTTTCTCGCTCAGAGCAGTAAGCAACCGAATTTTTCCTTGATTTTAAGCTACTTCTTCGCCAGCGGCATTCGCTTGAGTGATTTGCCGGATTTCATCCGGTTCGCCCAGGTTTATGAACTGCCGGTAGCTCATATTTACATGGACAGTCACTTCATAGCCTTTTCCGACCTCTATTTTTTCAAACAGCTGGCCGAGTATGACGCGTTTGCGCGGGAGAGAGGCCAATTCAAATTCTTCAGCCCATCCGCAAAACTGCCGGTAACAAGCCTTGATTTTCTGTGCCGCCTCCTGTTCATCATTCTCTGCCGCGATCGCTGCCGCATATTCCTGTCGGGCAAACTTCAGCTCACCTTCAGCTTTCGCAATCAAACGCGCCAGCATCCCCTCTGTGAAACTACTCTGCCCATCCAGACATTTGAGCACTTCGTTTTCATAGCGTTCAAGGGCGTGTTCGCAGTCCGTTACCTTCTTTTCAAGGATGCGCTTTTGCTGACGTTTCTCTCTATACTCCTGTCGTATTTTCTGTTCCAGGCGCTTGTCTTTGGGCGAACGCTGAATACAGCTGAACAGCTCGCGGGCTATTTCCAGTACGATCGCGTCGACCCTGTCAGCCAGATATATTGCCTGTCCATCACATTTTCTGAGGTGCTGCGCACGCTGAAAGCAATTGTATTTTGGTTTCAATGCTTCCACTACTGTTCCGTCGCGCCGTTTGTAACGGTCCTTATGCATAAAGCCCGACATCTTTGCTCCGCAATGGGCACAGTACACAATACCGGCCAGCAGCGTTCCATTTGCGGCCTTGTGAGCGACCTTTCTGGCCTCTGCGTTTGCACTGCAGCGCAGATCCGCCATTTTATTGGCTTCTTTAAACAGTTCCGCATCTATGATCTGCAGTTCTGGAATGTACTGTGAACGCACGCTCCGCGTGATGATGTACCCTGTATATCCCTCGTGTCGGATAATACGCAGGATATGGTTCGATGTGAATTTCGCACCGCTGTGTGTGCGTAAGCCGCGGCAGTTCAACATGTCTGCCAATGCGTAGGAGCTCTGGCCCTCTTGGGATGTTTTTTCAAAGATCTCACGAACGATGGGCGCTTCAGCCAGCTCTATTTCCAAATCCTTTACCGGCAAGCCTTTCTTATTCGTCCGACCCTTATGTACGGCCCGGTATCCGTATGGCACCGTGCCTCCGGAATAATATCCGCTCGAATTCAGCTGCTGAATGCGCATTGATACACGTTCCGAGGTCTTTGCTGATTCTCCCGCCGCCTGCCAAAACCGAATGTAATTCAGCAGCTTGTCTGTATGGTTTTCGATGCGCTGCTCGCCCTCGCGTGTACTCCACACCTGGACGCCGTGCTTTACAAACCACTCCAGAACAAACGGCGTTTCGCTTTCGATGCGGCCCAGCCGGTCAAAAAGGTATACCAGTAAAATATCGATCCCCTTTTGCTCGGCCAACATCTTATAAAATTGGATAACATCCCGCTTCTCGGCTGAAACCTTTGAGCCGGACACACCCTTTTCTGCCTTTTCTGCCACCACGCGCCAGCCTTGCTGCACACAGAATTTGCGGCACTCGATTTTCTGCATCGGGATATCGTCATGCTCCACCTGCCCTTTGGTCGACACGCGGTAGGCGAGTCCCGCGCACGGCGCATCGGGCGGCAGCTTGGCCATCTCCCTTGCAAAAAATTCATCGTCCAGCCATACTTCATCAGCTACTGGTATGGCGATAACTTCTCCGTATTGATTGGTATAATCCACTGCTCTGTCCTCCTTGCAGGTAGTGCCTGCAATTCAGATCAGCTATTCTGTTTTCAAGGTACCTGGAGAGCGGCGCTCCGCTTCCCTATTCAACACTACCTTATCATATAAGGAAAAGCTATCACCAAAACGGAGAAAAACGCCCTTAAAAGCTGTATGAACTGCAGCATTTTACCTGTTAATATAAAAGTAAAGCCGGACGCTGTTTGCGCCCGGCTTTGTTGTCACATTTCTATTTCAAAGTGTTTTCTCTATTTTTTGTTTCTTCCTTCTTCATCCTCTGCTTTGACAACGCCCTCGATCATGCCTGCTACAACTGTGTTTAACTGCACCGCATTTTTTGACGTGATAACAGGCTTTCCGGTACGTTGCTCTAATGCCTGTCTGGCAATCCCAGCTACTTCACCGCCCTGTCGCGCTACTTGTACATTTTCCTCAAAATTTTGAGGCTTTGTTTCTTTGGAAATATCTGTTGTAGAGGTTTCTGCAAGCATATTCAAAACAATTTCCGTTGTCGTCATATTATCTCGCAGATTTTCCTTTTTTAGGCCTTTCAGCTTTTTGTATTGCCGCGTCGTCATGCCTGACCATGCACGAGTGATCTCGTCAGTAAGTATCGCAAATTCGACGCCTTTTTGCACACCTCTATCCTGCCACTCATCGGTGAGCTCCTTGCGCACCTGGATTGCCTGCAGGCGCTGATTGATCCACTCGCGTGAATAGCCTTTTTTTAAATAGGTTTCGAGGGCACGGTCTATGGTCAACTCGGGATCTATGGTTTCTTCTATACGTTCCCTGCCTACCTCTGCAAGCCACAGCTTGAATGGTTCTGCTTTTGGCGAAGGGATGGACTGAATGATCCGCAAAAGCTGTTCTGTTGTGGCAACGTCAGTTAACCGCTTTTTCCCATCGGCAGCAGTCATTTTCAACTGCTGACAATTTGTCAGCAGTTGATCCGCTCCCTCCGTTTTTAGGCGCTGCTTCAGCTTCGCCCAGTAATTACTCGCCCCTCGTTGCGTATTCTGATTGGTTAAGACAGCGACAACATCAACGACAGAAAAGTACCATTCTTCCTTTTCTTCGTCCCATGCTGTACGGATTTCTTTGTTTTCAAAAAGTTGCAGCTGACTGTTCTCCACTGGAATTCACCCTTTCCAACTAAACCCATTTTACTACAAGAGGGTTCCTTTTTCTACTGAAAAATACTATCTTTCCTGTTTCGTTACTCCACTTTCGCAGTGGATATGAATGTAACATTGGAAGAATTATACCGGGTGAAGTACTTTACAGACGCTACTCACAAAATGCAACACTCTACTACCTCATCTGGTGTTCGTTTATCTCACAGTTTCATTTCTTTATATTGTTACTTTTATGGGCAGCACGTTTCCGGGCTTTCCCGCCCTATTCTCTGCCGGTAACTCTGCATAATGGCATCCAACAGCTTTTCCTCTGCTTCACACACATCATCCTTGGCAAAGTATATCTTCACATGATATTTGTCATATTCTCGTTCGAGCATTTTCACCGGTTTAACAGCCTTTTTCAAAACTTTTGCCCCCTGTCCACAACGGCATCCCTAAATTTTTCCGTGCTGCCCGTTGAGACAGGGCTTGCGACAAGCCCTTGATATGCAATTCATACCGCACATCGCTCTGTGTACAAATCAGGACAGCGCCGTAATCCTGTAAAAATTCAAGAATTCGCAGTACTGTATGATAGTCATGACTTATTTTCCCTACATCCTCCACCAGCAATGCATTGGCCTGCTGCTGTCGGATTGCCCTCTGCGCTTCCCGCAGGCCCATTCGGGCTAACGTACGGCCTGCACTCATGTCCTGCGAGGCTCCAACGATCCTCCCCCCATTTTGTTTCGCCTCTGTCAACAGCCCTTGCATCTGCCGGATTAGCACTTCCGGGTGAGGAGAGCTGCTGCGGGCGTATGCCCATAATCTCAAATTTTTCATACACATTCATCCTTTTACAAACAAGAGAGGCCGATTGGTTATTACCAATCGGCCTCTCTTGCTTTATCGTTCCGGTGCTCTGTTCGACTTGGCCGACCTGCCGCGCTGCTGCAGGTCGGCAGCATATCCTTCATACCCCTCTCGATCCAATTCTTTCAAGCGCCTGGCATCGAAGCGATACTCCGGATAAACGCAAAAGCCACTCCTTTGCTGTCTACCTGTAGCTTTACCCAAGCCGTTTTTCTCGATCCACTCACAGAGCTCCGGCATCCCTGAGTTATTGATGTCGACAAAGGCATGATCTTTCTCACATGGCACGCTCAAATTTACGGTGATCGTGTCCCAATCCTCCGGCTCCTTTTCCTTCCATGATACCAGTTCAAGAGCAAGGCCGCCGCCATCTTCATATTGGCCAATGCGCAGCTCCATCGGTATCTTTTCGCCGTCGAACTCATAGTCGAGCAGCACGCTTCCGTCCATGATTTTTTCAAATTTCTCGTTGCTATATCCATCCCACCGCAGATAATTCCAATCCGGCTGCGGGCATTCTTCATCCAGTACGCTCTCACGCGGTACGGTTGCCAGCGGTATCTCCTGCACCTGGCCCATTTGCATTGGCACAAGTGCCGGCAGCAACTCCTGCACCAAAAATTTTTGATCCGGGCATGTATTGATCATCCCCCTGCGCGCAGTCAAAAACATCTTATAATCCAATGTGCAGACTAATAATTCCGGCGCCATTCTGTTTTGGCTGATAAATGCCGCCACATTAGGCGCTGTTGCTTCAAATACAACTGCTTTACTGCCGTTAGCGGCCATCCCCATTAAATATTTTTGATTCATGCTGTTCTCTCCCTATATATAATGTAAAATAAAAATATTTCAACAAAAGTATTCTGGTGTCTTGTGCTTTTGAATGAACTGGGCCACCCGCTCCATGCTGTCCGTTATTCGGCACTCCGGCAGAGCTTCCAGCACAGCTCTGTGATATCTCTGCCCTCTTGCCGCGCGCCGATCCAGAATTGCCACCACACAGGTATCCGTTTCCGTGCGAATGGCGCGGCCAAACCCCTGCCGCAGCTTGCGCTGCATGTCCGGCACTACCACAGCCTGGATATAATCCCGCAAGCTGGGATATTGCTTTTCCTCTGCTTCACTGACGGGGTCTGGCACCGGGAACGGGAGCCGTGCAATCACCAGCAGGGATACCATATCGCCGGGGAAGTCCATTCCCTCCCAGCACGGCCCCGCCGCAAACAGCACTGCATTGGGCATGTTTTTGAACTGCCGCACGACCTGCTGTCCGTTCCTCCATGCTTCCAGCAGAGGAAAAGCCAGGCGTCCGCGCAACCGCGCATAAACCGCCCCCATCAGACGATACGAGGTGAACAGCACCAGCGCATGTCCGTGAGCAGCCGTCACCAGCTTCTCGATGCGCTGCGCGAGGGCTTCCGCCTCATTTTGATCCCGGCTGGGCGGCATATCCTCTGGAATATAGAGCAGGCAATTCTGCTGATAGTCAAACGGCGACAGCGCCATAGACTCCTTCACTCTCCGGATCTGCTCCAGCCCCAGCATCTGTCTTGCACGCACAAAACTTTTGCCGGAGGCCAGCGTGCCGGATGTGAGGATCACAGGCGTACCTCTTGACCATAATGCCTGTTCGAGCTGACTGGGCGTCTCTCTGCTCGCCGCGCACAGCACAGGCTCGCCAGTGTGGTCATATTGGATGTAAAGGACCCTGCGCGGGTCCTCCCTTTGAAAAATAGCAAGCGTATCTGCCATATCGTCCAAGTAGACAGCTACCCAGCGTGGAAGATATCGTTCGACCTGTGCGGTGATCTCCCGCAGGCAGTGGATGACGCCCTCCAATGCTCGTGCACGCGAAGGCGTAAGGATAAAAACGCACCGTGTTTCTTCCCATAGCCGGTTCTCTCCTGACAGGCTGGCGCAAAGCACCGCCTGCGCTTCTGCCAGCCGCCCTGCGGCACGGACAAAATGCTCGCGCTGCAGCAGGCGGCATGCGTCTCTCAGGTTCCCCTGCGACACACTGCGGCTGTACATCTGGCGCGCTGCCTCCGGCAGTTTATGCGCTTCGTCTATCACCAGAACGCGGTAGTCCTTCAGCAGCGGCTTCATCGCCTGCCGCCGGTGTTCTGCGTCGGCCAGTAAATAATTGTGGTTGCAGATCTGCACTGTCACGTCTGCGCCGCAAGCCTCTTTCAAATACTGCCGGTACCTGCACAGTTCCTTTGCAATGCAGTTCTTCGGGCAAAACGGCGGTACGCACACATGGCGGCGGTCAAAGCCGGAGATCCCCAGTGTCTCGTCAAGATCGCAGGTTTTCTCCAACTGCCGCAGTGCGGTGCTCTCACGCCTGCTGTTCCTGTGCAAAATCTGCGCCCGTCTCTCAGCCAGCCGGATTTCACACACAAAGCGTTCTTTCCCCTTTCTCACCATAGCACGGACAGGCTGTTTCAAGAGCCCAGCCTCCAAAAACACGCGGGATAAAAAGGGCAGGTACTCTGTTAAAATCGCATTTTGCAGCGCGATACTGGACGTTGAGATCGTCACTGTGCCCGGCAGGTGTTTTGGACGGTAACTCTGCCATAACAGGCAGGCCACCAGATAGGCATAGGTTTTGCCTATGCCTACGCCTGCATCACACATTGCAATGCGCCCCCAAAACAATGTATCCAGCATTTCATGGCACAGTGTGATTTGTGCTTCTCTTACCACAAGTCCGTTTTCCGGCAGTAGAGCGCGAAAGATATATTCCGCTTGGGTATGCGCCTTTTCATAAGAGGTTTTCTGCTCCATAACCAGTTCACCTTCACTTCTGCACATCGTTGACGGCAAACTGATGCGGCGCAGAGCCTCTCATCTCTGCGCCGCACGGATCTGACGTCAACGACATTACCGTTTTCATCGTTTATTTAGTTTTCTGTGCCGTATTTGCTGCTCGCCCCCCGCGCACATGGGAACACGGCAGGCGGGCTGATCGCTTACAGCCGCTCGCTGGCTCCCCAAGGGTCTTACTGATTACAACCCAAGGTCGGCCACCCGGTCTGTTGTGCCGGGCAACAGGCGTGTCATTATCCCCCGCTCCATAGTCCAAGGCAATAGGGCCTGCTTTGGCCCCTTTTCGGACAAAATGGATCGCTCGATACAAGCTGGCGCGCACCGCTGTCCTCTGTTGAGGGCAGCAGCACGGTCGCTTGTACGTCATGGCGCTTTTCCCGGTGTCGCTCGTATGGGCGGGAACGTACCTGCCGTGCTGGTATTCAGTTGTCAAGCTACAGGTGGAAAGGTGTTTTATAACCTCTCACCTTATAGCCAATGACAGAGGGGGTTTTTAGTCGCTCCTAAAAAATTTTTTTAGTTTTTCTTTGAGACGTTTGATCCGGTTGTAATAAGAATACGCTGTTACATTAAATCTGCGGCATATTTGCGGTGTTGAGTAGCCCAGCATTTGCATTGCCAGCATTTCCAACGTGAGCTTGTCCACTTTTTCTAGAATAGTCAGAAGGTCCTCATTTTCAATGTTGTTCAGCAGATCTTCGGCATTTTTCAGCTCCTTTGTATCCATTTGCGGCATCCATTCCAGATTCTCATCATAATCCGACTGTCTCTCATAGAAGCTCCTATCCGCCTTGAACTGCTGCCAGTCGTATGTATGCAGACGCTGAATGACATCTTCGCTCACTCCTAGTTCCCGCAGTTGTTTTTCTTCTTTCTCTTTCCAGTTAATCCATTCCAATTCTGCCTTTCGATGGTTATATGCCATCTTCGTTTCCTCCAGTCGGTTTGAAATCTGAGTTCCAAACCGGCTGCGGAGGCGAGCGGCATCGAGTTATCCTTGTCCCGGACGAGACTTTTTGCGCTCGTTCGCGTCCAATAGACAAAACCCTGCAAAGTGTCTTGTCTGCTGAACGCGAACCAACACAAAAACAAACGAATAAAAACGGGGCGCAAACCGTTCGCACGGCTGCGCCCCGTTCTTCGGGTGCATCGTTTGTTCTTTACATTTTCTAACTACAACAAAAGGGCCTAAACGCTGGCATTTTTATTCCCTCCGTATTTTAGCGTGAGGGTTTATAGTTCTAGCTTACAATGTTTGTTTCTCTATATCCCCCTTGCTTTGCCTTTCTCTTAAATCCATGGGTAATCATTATATAAATACAGCGGTAGGAAAATTTCCTGCCGCTGTATTTGTTAAAACCTTACACTCGCCCATATCGATTGCACATCACATAGATATGCTTTGCTAGTCTAGGCGTCAAAAAGTCTGCCTCGCAGCGCCAGCGCCAGTTGCCGCCGCCTATGGTGCCGGGAGTGTTGATGCGCCCTTCCTTGCCAAGGCTCAGCCAATCCGCCATGGGCACCACGGCCAGCCGGGCAGGGCTTTGCAGCACGCCGCGCAGAAGGCCTGCCTCCTCGCCCTCTTCGGCGGAAAGACCCAGATATTCCTTTGCGTGGCGCTTTTCCTTTGCGCGGGCGGTGCGCCACCAAGCCCGCAGGGTGGTGTTGTCGTGCGTGCCCGGGTATGCCACACAGTTCTCTGTGTAGTTGTGAGGCAGATGGTCGCTGCCAGGGCCCGCGCCGAACGCAAACTGCAGCACCTTCATACCGGGGAAGCCCGTCTCTTTCAGCAGCGCGCGCACGCTTTCGAACAT
>PPYE01311284.1_pt1 | contig 38221 bp, 52 predicted proteins | sample 1559881 | NCBI WGS metagenome assembly PPYE01 (sample SAMN08240022, study PRJNA423297) | Human gut metagenome, whole genome shotgun sequencing project. | reverse complement strand
ACGCATATTGTGGTGGGCAGCGTCGAGATTTTCTACCTGGTGTTCAACGGCACGCTGCCGTGGCAGGAATTCATCTGGCCGTTCGCGCTCCCGACCCTTGCCGGAAACATCTGCGGTGGGACCTTTATTTTCGCGTTATTAAGCCATGCTCAGATCCGTAATGATATGAGCCACGAGAAGAAAGCCCGTGCGGCTGAAGAGAGAAAAAAGCGCTAAATGGCTATAGATTAAGCAGTTGGGCCGCGCAAGCTTAACGTGCGCCGAAAATAACGCTATAATCCCGGCGCCATGTCCCCTTAGTTAAATGGATAAAGATAAAAAAAACACTTAATCATTTGATTTTTATAGAATTTAATAACTTAAAAATAAAAAATGTGTACTCATAAAGGTACACATTTTTTATGATTTATGGATTTATGACAGTTATGTAGGATGCTTTGGCATTAAGCATATCCATTAACTCTACCGCCTCCGCCTCGGTTACATTCGGTTTTAACTCTATGTACAGACATCCAGAATCACTCACAAATGGGTGCTGCTTAGTTTGGGGGTAACCTTCCAATGCCCAGACCGCCCCCCCTTCGTGGGGAAGCTCTTTTACTATGTAGCGGTAATCAGCTCTGCTTGTAGTCATTTTTTGTTAATCCTCGCTAGATAACGAATTCTAAACCTAATCAAAAAAACAACCTATAGAAACCCCGGACTTCTCAATTATGATTGCTTACTATAGAACTGCAATACCTAGTATGTAATCACGTTAACGTCTGTTTCCGCTGTTTCGGGATAATCAGGGAGTCCAGAATCCCTATCAATTACTCGAGTGATCGGAGCAATATTCCCCGCAGCATGATGCCGCCTAATGGCGCTGTGTACGGCTCAATAGACGTATACAATTTTTCATCCAAGCTATGCCAGAGCTTTCGTGCACCCTGGAGCCATCACCTGTTTTAATCCGGTACTGTCCAGCACTTCCGCCTCTGTAGCCTCACATTAAATGTACGGCTGCCATTTGGCAGTATTACCGGTCACATGCGACAGATAGAGCGATTCGTTATACGACACCACCACGCCAGCGTCGTATCCGAAAGCTACACCATTGTTGTTAGCGGTAGTAATCCATTCAGAATAGCCGTTCGTCTGATATTGCCGGATAGCGCCAGTAACAGCGTTTGAAACGCCATTCATCACGTCGCGCTCTTTGGCGTCAGTTTTCGGGTTGTGCTGATAATCCGGCCCTCAGCCGCCCGGATAACTCACTGAGCCGTCAGCGGGCGCAGTTTCGGATATACTGATACGATCTTGCTGGCTGCCAAGGGGACGCGATAAAATTTCTATTCCGTTTGTTACCCATACGTTATTTGATAAAAAAATACTCTCGTACATATGATGGTTCTTTATGAGTACCCGAAGTAGTATATTCAGGTAAGCCAGAGGTAATTGCGTCAGGACTTCTAGTTATTTGTAAAACTTCTCCTGTATTGATATTCAGTAAATGACTTGGTGCCGACTGACATATTAGCCAGATTGCAACCTTTGGTATGTTATTTGAAGTTGCCTCTATGTAATCGGTAATTACCGAATGAGGAACAATCGCGCCATTTTCATCACATGGAAGTTCACGTAACCAAATTCTGACATGAACACCCACATCACCGACTGGCGCAGCACTAAGCGTAATTGTTGTCTTCCAGTAAACACCGTTTCCGAGATGGCCACAGGCATTTGCCGCGGATTTCACATCAGGATACCCAAACGACCAACTCCCTCCCCCTGTTCCCCTACTGAATGCCGCCTTTTCAGCATAAAGGCCATATTCATTTCCTGCATCAGCATAATTCAACAACTTCAGATTATTATTTTCTTTATTGCTAACCCTCACGCTTATACCAGCATTTTTAGGATTCCCCTGATAAGAGGGTGTTTTTTTGATCGAATCATCTTCAGCAAAAAGCATGGCGCTAATTGGACGGGCATATAAACCCGGATTAGTATCATCTTCCAGAATGAATAATTCATTCTGAATATCTTTAGACACCAGCACTTTCAAACCGAGCGGGCCTACTGCACTATCAGTGTTATTAACAAGAGCGTTATTTTTCTCAGAACTAACAACTATATCAGCAGCGCTGCCAGCATCACCTTTATCCCCCTTATCCCCCTTGTCACCCTTGTCGCCTTTATCTCCCTTTTCCCCTGGAGGTATTAATTCGCTAATTTGTTCTAAAGTCGCACCACGTGTTGATTCATTTTGCACTACGGGAAAACGTTCATTGCCAGTCAGTTCATCAGCATCCGGCAGTTCTGAAATTGATATTTCATAACTTGACATGTTAAATCCTCTTCATTAACCATAATTATTTGATTAACTTTAAAAAATTATTTACTGTATCTTTTTTTTACTTACGTAGCAATGAAGCTATAGCAATCAATACTTCTGGTAGAGTACCTGCTGGGATATTATTTACTGTATCTGCCGGAATCCATATTTCAGAAGCTGCATTCTTAATATCAATATTTTCACGGGCCTGTTTTTGTGCATCAGTTCCCTTGTCAGCAATTTCAGAAAGCACATTGTTAGTAATCAAATAAGGAGTTGTAACTGTTGCCTGTGTCACTGTTAATGATCTGCTGGTAGTTACTCCTGATGATGCACCTGTTGCAGTAATCATACAGGTTCCGTGAGCCACTGCATTAATAACCCCTTCGCTTGTGATTAATGCAACATCAGTATTACTACTGCTGTAATTAATTGCCTCTGTATAATTTGTTGGAGCAGCACTTAAAATAATCTGATATTCATCACCTTCAGCAATATTTGGTATAGCCGCCATTGCTAATGTAGTCAGGTAACGCTCACTGGTCACAGGTACAGTAAACGCGAGGCCGGTTGAAATTGTCGCAATAATTGTTGCTGTACCTGGCCCCGTCAGAGTTACCAGCCCGGCAGCATTTACAGTACACACAGATGTATCAGACGATCGATAGCTGACCGGGTATTGTGCGGCTACTTCATCAGGTAGCACCGTTGCGGTTAACTGTATCTGCGCTCCAGTGGCTCCTTTAATTGATGAGGGGGAAATTATTAAATTCGATGGACCAGCCGCCCCCGATTCAGATTCTGCCTTATCTGTTTTGATTATGTAAATTGAGACCGCATAAGCTGGATTTAGTAATTCACCATCAACCGCATTAGTCGTCGAAACATACGAACCGGCACCGCCCGCCTCTGGTAATACCGTGTGAACAGGGCGATTATAATCCGCATACAGAGCGCGGGCAGGCATGTTTGGCCATTCCCAGACTTGCGAACGAATCGGAAAACTAATATCGTCCGCCGCCTTCCCCGACTCCCCGTGCAAACGCCCGGTAACGTGGAAATGATCTCGTATATTGTTAGCCACCAGGGAGCCCACTACCTCACCCGGTGAGGCATGTTTAGTAAATCTACCGCGCCAGTCAGGAACATGGCCGGAAGGGTAAAGCGCTGCTAATTTTGGGTTTTGTACTGGATCAAATGCCTGACCGTTCAATTCAAGCCAGCCATCCGGAGGGGTCGGCGTCCCCCATTGGATAATTGCTCCAACAGGTACTAATCGAGGCTCAATATCTGTTACAAGATTAGATAATGATTTACGCAGGTATTGCGTGCGGTTTGCTAGTTGTCCTCCCTGGATATTAGATATTCCACCAGGCCCACCGATCACACGATCACTCTTTTCAATCTGGTAAATTCCCTCTTCCCAGACTTCTCTTTCTTCAATATTTGCCATTGATTAATCTTCCACTATAAATTGATCCAGCCAGTCACGGGCAGGGGCAATAAGTGCCAGGACAGCCCTTAATGCTCGTTCTTCTTCTACGCTGATTTGACGTGACAAAATAACGGTATAAATGGCCCAGGCGTTTTCCTGACCATAAACATAAACACCATCATGTTTTCCGGTTCCGTCATAAAATAATCCGCCAATTCCCTCAATTAACCCGATCTCTCCGTAACCTAATATCCGCATAACCTCCCGGACCGCCCACGGAGTACCTTTATGCCGATGTAATTCGATTGCGCCTTTTAATAGTTGGCGTTTTGTATCATCATCTTCTGCCTGTCCCCACGCGGGCTCATTTATCATTGATAATTGCCAGGCAAGCGTAGTTAATAACGGCTCTGTATGATCATCCATACGATCCCAGATAGTTAACTTGCCGATCGTGTTGGTAATTCCTGTCAGTTCTGCATCAAGGGCACTGGCGGCGGCTTTTATCTGGTTATCGTTTTTTATGCTATCTGGTAACAGGTCAACAAACGGAGTGGATGAAAGCTCGATCATGTCTTGCTGTCCTCAAAACCGGCAAAATTCACACGCGCGGGATTATCAACAAACTGGACAACCTGGCCCCCGCTCAGTCGAGTATATTCCAGACCTTCCAACTCAACGCGCCACGCGCCAGCGGCCCGGCATCGTTCAATCAGTGCATCAGGGTTAGCATCCCGTCCGATCGCGGTGGTTTGCCACGTTTCATAATCGCTAACGGCTTCAGCTACAGCCTTTTCAATTGTAGAAAAATAGCCCTCCTGACTTTTCGTGATATACCACTTCAATTGATAATCAAACGTCTTCGCAGTACAGGGAGTAACGATCGGAGTATCGCAGAGGGGGCGGATTCTGTCAGCGCTGACAATGGACTGAACAGCCTGAATTTCTTTGCTGTTTTCTGCGGGTATAACGCCACCAGTGAGCAATAAACACAGTTGTACAGTACCCGGCTCCGGCGAAAAAACGTCAACATCTAAAATCGTTGTGGAAGCTGTCCGGGCCCAGTATTCATAGGCAAGAGTCGGACCGGCCACAGAAAATGATTCCGGAGCCAGGGCTATACGCTCCCGGTATGCGTCGTCCTCTTCTTCTTCTGCCCCTCCCTCTGAAAGTGTGGTATTTGTAACCTCAACCACGTATGGGAGCGGATCAACCAGTCGGGTAATCTGACCGGGGATCAACCCGTTTCCCCCTTTGCCTGGCGTCAGGCAGATTGCGTTAACCGTAGCGGACAGCGATCCGGCCTCAATGATCAGCACTGTATCAGTTGCAAAATAAACGGTTGAATCACTGGTAACGCGAGTTCCTGCCGGAATAGAAAAGTTAAACGCCAGTGCTTCCTGTAGCGTGAATTTTATCGTTGTCTGAGCCGCTACCGCATCAGTGCGGTAACAGTCCACCAGCGCCCCGATATGATCCAGAAACAACCTTGTTGCATACCGTAGAAGATTCATTTTTCCCGTGTGATTTACCTGCGCTTTCAGTTGTGAGAGTACCGCCGCCAGCGTTGACAGAAACAGACGCACCGGATCGGCGGGATACAGTACGGAATTAGTGATCCCCTCATAAACCGTAATAATGTTCTCTTCTGTTTTGCCTGTATCGGTATCTATAAATTCAACGTCAGGCAACAGCGCAAACAAGTCTTTTGCAGTGCTCACAAAAGCACCCCCTCTTTTATTGTGATCCGCACGCGGGGCCGTAAAACTCCCTCTCCGGCCTCGTTGATTGTCTGCTGAAATTCAACAGCCGTAACTTTCACCCGCGTTTCCTGCTTTTCTATTTCTGTTATTACGTGGCTTCTGTAGCGGGCAATAGCCGCGGGAGTAGGCTGATCAATCAGCGTGCCATCAACCCCAAAATGGCGATCAAGAAAAACGGTCCCCCGAGTTGTTGCCAGAATGGTTTGCACGTTCTGATAAATTTCACGAACGCCGGACGCGCCGATCTCGATAGTTGAAAACGGCTCACTACTGATAAGGACGGACATACAGCCCCCATAAAAAAAGCCCCTGCATTGCAGAGGCTTGATAGAAAATAATGTTTGCGGGTTAAGGAACTTCCATCCGGGTAACTTCGTCAATCTTCGGTTTCAGTACCCGTGTTTGCGTCTTCTCTGCCGCGCCGGGAAGTCGCGCCGGGCCACCCTTGCCGGTTTCAGTTCGCTTGATCTCATCTTCTCGGGTTTTCTGCTGCGCCTGTGTGGGTAACGTATCGATGTATTCAACCAGATTTACATCAGCCACCAGCACCAGAACACGTCCGATCCCCGATGTATGCACCCACTCTTCAGCAATTGTGCGAATCGTGAATTTTCCGAGTGAGTTTGAACCCACGATAAACTCATGCGGTGTCCCTTCCGCTTTCATTTTTCGCAGTTTTTCAACCTCCACGATCGGGGATATACCCAACGAAGCGTTAAAAATCATCCGGTAATCAATTTTATCAAGTTCCTCCCCGGTCATTTCGCTGACTGGCTTTCCCCCAGCTACCTCATGATCTGCAAATACTGCCCCGCTTTCCCGGTTCAATGTTTCAAACGTTCGCACTAACTCCGGACTAACCTGAAAAACTACATCACCAAATGAGCCCAGGCTGATTAGATTGCTTAACGCCAATCCACCAAGCCGGGAAACCGTCACGCTTAAACTGTCGGATTTCGCCACGATCCCCCCTTAGTGATTATGATGATTTGAGTTACCGCCAACATCCATGATCGAGCCACCAGCATTGATATTGCCGCTGACGTCCAGATTACCGCTTATTTTAGCGTTACCGATAATTTCCACGGTGGGCGCATTTGCCACAATTTTTTCAGTAGCGGTTACGCTGGCCGTTTTCACGCCTGACGCCACAAGCGCCCCGCTTTCACGGTCCAGGCTGACGCTTGCCCCGCTTGTGGTTGTCCAGTGAAAAACTTTGCTCTGTCCGCTGCCCTCTGGCGGTCTGTCCTGATCACTGTAGACACTACCGAGTACAAAGCCAGTTTCATCACCAGACGGGAGAAACAGACAGACAACCTGATCGCCTATATCGGGTAGTCCTCCAGCATCCTTATCCTGGCTAGTCCGCCTGAAAATCATTCTCAAGTCGTGTGAAACAACATTATCCAGATCGGGAAACTGGACGCGGACCGATTTACCATTATTGCTTGTTGAGACCACGTTACCCACGCGGATCAGGTCTTTCAGATAGTGAATAATATCGTCCATCAATACCCCATAATTCCGCGTATACCTGCCTGGGTGATTAACCCTTGCCCCTTACTCCAGTTATGCGTAACCTCCTCTATCGCGTATCTGGCCGTATCCCAGCGCCCAAAGCCGTTCACGGCGATCACCATTCCGGCACGTAATGCCGGATTACCCATCAGATCAAGTGTCCCGCTCAACTCACGGCGGTTTTTATTTCGTAGTGACGATTTAGCCAGTTTTTCAGCCTCCGCCAGTGACGAACAACGCCTGTGAACTTTTAAAACCTTCCCAACATTCGGTAGAGAAATAGAAACATCCTCTTCTTTCTGGCCTGTAATAGTTTTCGCCGGGATAACCATTCGGGTTTTTTGATCAATCATCTGGGCCGTGGTTGTTCCGGTGGCTGAAACGCTGGTTCTTTCCAGGGTTCCTGATCGGCCTTCAGGCGCATACTGATATGTAAGTAAACGGCGGGATTGCGTGTCGAGATACATCACATGACATGCGGTAAAAATATCGGAGCTGGAAGCGCGGAAATGGTGGCCCAGATATCCATCGTAGTTTTTACTGATAGTCAGGGCGATTTCCTGCTGATCGTAAAGACTGTCTTGATAAACAATTAATTTCCCGTGAGATAATCGGACCTGAAGTCCGGCGTATTCCGCAATTTTGAGGATAAACGCCAGATCGGATTGCTTCTTCTGGTCGAAACGGTCAAAAATCGGGTCATATTCACTGTCAAAATAAACATTAAAACCGTGTTTTTTTGCCAGTTGCCCCACGATTTCTGACAGTTTGATGTTCTCCCATGCCCGCGTAACTTCTTCGCCGCGAATACTGGACGTAACCCCGACTGACAGAGCCCCAATTACAAAAACTGACGGCGGGCCGCTATCCGTCAGATCGTCTATCTCAAACGTTCCACAGTCGATCTGATATGCATCACCGGGCTGATACCAGTTTTCAACCTCCAGTTTGGCCGATACAGACGCCCCGCGCTCCGGCCACCAACCGTTGTTCCACAGTTGATCAACGTTTTGAAAAGCAATGCTCAATTCATCAGATTCACCGTGGCGGGCCCGTTCAGTGAACGCAAAACCGATAATGTACGGTGATACGTCTGCTGTAATATCCACACCGTCATACGTCACGACAAGACGGGAGCGCCTTACTTGGTCACTCATCATCATCATCCTTAAGCCAGGGTGGCGACGGGAGCCGGGACGCGGTAACAGGGGTATCAGGAATTGTTAAAACCAGCCCGGCGGGGAAAAACAGCAAGTGCAAATAGTCAGGGTTAGCAGCCTGTAACACATGCGCCAGCGTTTCCGATCCGTAAATATCCAGCGCCAGCACGTCCCAGGTATCGCCCTGAACTGTTTCATATGTCCATTGCATCAAGTTACCCCCCGCCGTTGTAGCTGATACTGGTACTCGCTCATCTGGCGCTTAAAGTCATTCAACGCATCAGACAGGGCGCGGGATACCTGATCCCCCGTGGCCTGCGGCGATTCAGCGCCGATTACCTGGATAGAAGGGGAAAATGCAGGGAATACGATTGAGCCTGGCGACTGTGACACGCTGACAGCATCAGCCAGGGCGGCACGGTCATCTGAGAAACCCAGCGCGCCAGCGGCCTGGCTGAGTAGCTCACGCCCGCGCTCACGACGCGTCAGGGGGATAATCATTTCAGCACCATCCTCGCCAACCATCGCCATTTGTGGGCGTGTTACTAGCCCCCCATTGGCAAAAGCCGGGATTTTTTTATTGTCGCTATTGCCCCCGCCGGTCATCCAGTCAGGTAACCAGCCAGTCACCTTATCAACAATATTTCCCTTGATAGATTCCCATTTATTTAACAGCCCCTGACCGAATTTATTAATAAATTCAGCGCCAGTTTTTGCTAAATCAACGCCTGTTAAATATTTAATTACCGCATTAATCCCTTTTGCCACCAAAACAACCGGATTAAATTTATTAAAAATTGTAGTCAGTCCATTTATAAAACCACTGTCAAACGCATCAATAACCTCACTGATTGCGCCTGTAAAATAATTTTTAACGGATTCCCACACATTTTTAATTCCATCCGTTATCGTATCCCAATTTTTCCAGAGCAGATAACCCGCCGCGATCAGCCCGCCTATCGCCGCAACAACTATACCGATCGGATTTGCCAGAAGCGCCGCACCGAACCGCGCAATCACTGGGATAGTTAATATCAGCGCCTTACTTACACCTAATACGGCTCCACCAACGTTTACCAACCAGGCGGCAAACTGAATGCCTTTTATTGCCACAAATCCGCCCACAATGATTTTAAGCAATCGCGGCCAACCACCCAGCGACTGAGCAAAATTATCAGCGATAGTCCAGGCTGAACGGATATTCTCAATCAGTGCCGGTAAAAACGATTTCAGACCATCAATTGCCGCACTGACTCGCGTAATTGTTTGGTCAATTTTGGTGTTAATCAGCCCCCGGTTAGCTGTTATCCAGGCGCTAATCTGACGAATAACCGGGAGTAATACTGGAATTAACCGCCTCCCGATAGTTTGCCCGACTCCAGCGACGGCATTTTTCACGTAATCAAGCCCGCTGGCAAACTCTCCGGCCAGCTGCGCTTCAGTATCGCTGAAGACGTGTCCTAACTCCTTTCCCTCCTGTTGCAAGGCCAGAATTTCAGCCCGCCCTTTCTCAAGGAGCGGAACCATTGCCGCGCCGGACTGACCAAAGAGAGCTATTGCGAGATCGGCCTTATAAATCCCCTCCGGCATTTTTTTAAACATGTCGGAGACTTCCAGTAAAACCTGATCTGTTGATTTAAGCTTTCCGGTAGTGTCCCGAATTTTCACCCCGGCGCGGGCAAAGGCAAGTTGCGCTGTTTTTGAGCCCTGCGCCGCTGCGGAAATATTAGCGTTTAGTTTTTTTGTGGAATCGGAAAATTTATCCTGAGATATCCCAGCCGATCCAGCGGCGTAAATCCATTTACTCAGGCTTTCACTTCCCACCCCTAGCCGTGAGGACAATTTCAGCAGTTCATCACCCGCGTAAGCGGCATTTTTCGCCAGCGCCAGCATACCAGCACCGCCACCGGTTAACGCGCCGCCAGTAAGCACAGCAGCCAATTTACCGATCCGACTGGTAATCCCGCCGACTTGTTTTTGTACCTTGCTTGCGGCCTTGCCTATATCTGAAATTGAGGTCTTAGCTTTCTGCGTCGCCGTTTTTAGACTGCCGTCCATTTTGCCTGATAATTTCCAGGCTAATTCCATCATTCTGGACATACACTATTCCTTCGGCTTGCTCCGCTTCCATGCTTCTGACGATGCACGGCACCAGTCGTTAACCCGGTTTAATGGCATCATCATAAAATATGAAATATCGGAATGTGAGAAACGAGATAACAGAAGCGCTGTAACGCGCAATTCAGAAGGGGTGGTGAATGCTACGCGAGCAAAAAACCCTGCACCAGCAATGTGATCGCGCTCGCGTCCTTAATTGGCAATTTTCGCAAATATTCAATATTAATTTTTGCTGCGCGGGATGCTACCGCCAGCAAATACGCTTTACATAATTCATGGGCTGACTCAATTTCAATCCCTGACGCTCTAACCTGCGTTTCTGCCGCCTCCATATCCTCTCCGGTCAAATCTCCCAGCCGTAATTCAATGGTGGTGTATTTTGTACCATCAATATCAAGAGGTTTTGACAAAGTAATAATTTCAACTTCAGAAATGATTTTTTCTTCTTTTTTCGTTGCCATGTTTACATCCCCGCCGCTTCACGCGCGGCCTGTAGTAAGTCTTCACCATCAACCGTATAAATCATGTTATATTTATCGACCTCCATAATAACATCTTTACCAAAGACCTCTTTTAAATAAGTCACTTCGAATTCGAGTGCCCGATCCTGAGTTTCCCCCATAGCCATTTTGCCAGGCGTCAGATTTTTCGGCACTGCGCGGGTAATAATTTTATGTTGTGTCACACCATATTTACCGGACGCTGGGTCCATAGTTTGAACTGCTGCCCATAATTCGATATGGTGCGCTTGTTGTTTCTGGATTTTCTTAAAATCCGGGGTCACAGTACGAAAATTCAGGGTCATACTCATCGCCTGAAATAACCCTTTAATTGGGCTATCTATTGTCCCGGCGATTCCTGCACCTTTAATTTCCGCTGTAATTGATTGTAGGTCAGGTAAATCTACCTGACTGGTTCCGATTAAATTATATCCATCGAGAAAAACATTATAAATAATCGTCGCTTCAGTATGTGACATTATATCCCCCATCACTCAAAGAGGGTTGATAAGTAATCGGGGTCATATTCAAGCGCAAAATGAATTTGTTCCGCCGGTGACGCCGTACCAAGATAAACATGAAAAACAGTAATGCCATCCATTAAATCAGCAGTACTATTTTCTTCGGAATTAAATTCAATACGCCCGCCAAGTATATAACCGTTAGCAGTCATTGTGTTTAGTGTAATTTGCTCACTATTAACAATAGTCTGAACAAAACGCCGGGTAATTGCATCATCAACTTTTTGCCACCAGGTCAACGTGAGATTATTTCCATACCAGCCAAACATTCTACGGTTAGTCAGGAAATTATCTTTAACATCAGTCACGTCAGGATAGCACGCGGTACGGTTACCCCAGAGTTTCCAGCCGCCGACAAAATTTAGCCCGGTTGCAATGCCATTTTCATTCAGATAGTTGGCCTGTTCCAGCGTCAACCACAGTTGATCACTGCCGTCTGTTGTCAGACTTTGCATCTGTAATGATTTATTCGATGGGCTAACATACGGAACATCATTATTATCAGCGTCTGTTTTTCCGATCAGCCCTGCGGCCTGTGTCGCCATCCTCATCACGCGTCCACCGAATACACAGCGCGGCCAGCACAGATATAAATCCTCCTGGGCTAAGTTATTATTATTCTTGTAGGCAGGAACGCGGGTGTAGTTTGCCAACCCCTCAACCGGCAGATCGGCTAGTGCCACGCCGCGAAAAACGGTATTCATCGCCCCGGCCTTAACCGCCATAATCGCCGCCACGCTCGGATCATCACTGAAACCAGGCGCAATAATTATACCTGGCACTACCCGAAATTGCGGAAACACCCGATCAACAAGCTGAAGCCCTGTAACCTGCCCTGTGTCATAGTCAGCCCCGCCAATCGCATCCAGCGCGGTTACCGCTTCAGGTCGAGCATAGGTATAACTAACGGTAAGTTGCCCGTTTTGCGGCAGTGTCCCGCCATCTGCGATCAACATCTGACCTTTAGCATGATTCAGTGTGAAATCTGTCCCCTCAACGGCTCCATCAACTGAAAGGGTTGAATCTTCCGTGGCAATGGGGTTGCCGTTTTCAGTAGTGATCAGCCCCTGCTGATCTCCTTCAGCCGCCAGCAAAATCCGGGTAACAGCAGTAACATCAGTGACCTCAATCACATCTTCATGTGCAAGCTGTCCAACTCCATTTTTGACTGTAACCAGTTCATCAATTACAGCTGCCTTATGCACCTTTGGATCAAAGAGATTGATAAAGATTGCCGGAGCAGTAGCAAACATAATAAATGAACTGTAAGCCGCTTCAGACAAGCCCCAACGCTCAAAATCATCATCCTGAGAACAACCCAGCGTTGCCGCCGCTTCGCTATATTCATAACAAAGCGCAATATCACCGTTTTTAGCAGCATTACCTTGATTTTTGAGACGATGAATTGGGGCACAGCCAACCGCAACCGGGATTGCGGCGCTAATCTGACGCGTTGGCACCAGCGCTGTAGGGTTTTGGCGACTTTTAGCGCCGTGGTAAAATGCCATTATTTCACCTCTTTATTACGATAATCGGCCAGTACACGCGCATAGCACGCACCAAGAAACGAGTTAGCCTGACGGATGTCGATTCGCGCTTTACCTACACGATCCGGCGTGATAAATAGCGCCTTAAAATTGTTATCTGACTCCATTTTTTCAGTCACTGACGGGGGAAGTGTTCCGTTATAAATGGTGCCAGTGGAAATAGTCAGGGCGGCTGTTGCCATTGTTGGCCCCAGATAGATAACCTGCGTCATTTTGAAACCTCGATTAGTCAGGAAATAAGAATAGGCTTTGAGGGGATGTTTACAGACCGTTCAAACGGCGTCATACAGACCATATGAAAGAAAGGACCGGCTTCCTGAAGGCCCGCATCATACGGGCCCAGCGCACGGGGAGCGCCAATCGTCCATCTAATAGGCTGCGTGTGTTTAAACCGGTCGTCAGCCCAGAAACGTTTCCCCGCTATCGTTTCCAGAATGCGATCACATAAATTCATTACATCCTGGACACCAGATTCATAACATGTCTGGCTTTCATGGCTGTATATTCCGCAAACTATCGCAATGTTAATTTCATAATCTGCCTGGGCCTCCCCTTCCAGCGTGCCATCAATTGGCCGGATCAGAATAAACGGCGCGTCAGTTTCACTGTCAGCGGTGGCCCCTACACCTGCTGGCTGCGAACCACGCCGAGGGGGTAACTGACCAATAAAAATTGACGGAAACCGATATTTTTCATCATGACCAGCGCCCCGATCTGACGTTCTTAGCGTCCATTCACTAAGCCCGGCGGTCAGCGTATTACGAAGATCATCAAGTAATAGAAACGAATTCACTTAACCCCCTTTGATTTGAGAAATCGATTAACCTGCTGATCGAAACGTTTACGGAAACGCACACCAGCATTCTCCATAACCGGATTTTCAACTTCTTCACGGCCCGCAAGTTGTGGAATAGAAGGCCCGAATTGCTCATCTATCGCCTGACGGTTTTTATTCTTCGCCATAAAGGTATCGTTAGATCGTTCAAAAACCCCCACGTGTCCACTCTGCATTTTTGCAACAAACGCGTGACGGAATTTCACGCGATCCGCATCAACACGGAATGAAACACCACCGCGGCTTTTGCCGGTCATGGGCGCTGTTGGGCGGGCTCCGTATCTGTAACGCGGAACTGGAGCACCCATAATTTTTACAGCCGCGCTGGGGGAGGATGATCGGCCGCTGGCTTTAATCAATGTGAACGCCTTAAAAACGTCAGGCCGCTTTAATCCTGATTGTTTTACAATAAGCCGGGTCGCATCCGTGCGCATCCCTGCAAGTGTTCTGTTCAATGCGTCAGCCTGGGCTTTACTGCTGTTTTCACCCAGCTTTTTTAGAATATCGTCAGATACTCCTAATTTTTCCGCCTTGATATCCAGCTTGACAACCATTTCACCCCCTGCGCCGCTCCAGGGTTATTAATAAGAATCCAGGAGGGTTACGCACCTCACGCACCAGCCACAATTCATTATTAATATCAACTTGCTCAAATGAAACAGGGTGCGGTGATATATCTCTATCACCACACACCAGCCGCCTTATTTCCAGATCAACACCCTGTGCATATTGCGCATCGAGCGGGATATTTGCATCTTCTACAACAGTTAACAGATTGCCATTCCAGTAAACATCCCCTCCTAATTCATCCTTATTAAGAAAAACGTTTACAATATCCCGCTGTACCTGCTCACGAAACGGACTCGTCATTATTTGCCTCTTTGCGTAATTTCTTTACGCGGGCAATTAATACTGTCCGGCTTGCACCGTCCCTGAGTTCAACACCCGCGGCGGTTAATTCAGCCTCCAACTCTTCATCAGTCATATCCTTTGGTTCAATCTGCGGGATAATATCCGCAAGTGAACCGGCGTACCCGGAGCCATTATCAGAATCATCATCCGGTTCACCAGAATCATTATCAATTTCTGAATTATTTTCCGGCCCACCAGCACCGGAATCATTAACAACATCTGAATTATCGCCCGAACCATCGGCGCCGGAATCATTATCTTGATGTTCATCATCAATCTCAGAAATAATAATGCCACATTCTAGCCGGACAATTTTTAACGCCGCTTGTTTAGATACAATTATTTCATCTGGCGGATTTTTGGTTTCCCCATCATGATCCACGGGGTGAGTTAATTTAACGATCACATTATCAGTCATCTTTCCCCCCATTTTATGACAGCACGTGAGCAACAGTAAATGCATCAACCTGGTATAAATTAGGCATCGGCGCGGATTCAAGCTGAAGCCAGCGGGCGGCCCCGTTGTTTTCTACCCACGAGTGCGGGAAACGCGGCATTGCATCCAGTGCAAACATATTTTGAATCATACCGTATTGCATAAGACAACCGGCGCGGGTACTACCCAGCAAAATTGCATCATCAGGAATTATAGGTTCATCCTGTCCGGTTTCAGGGTTAAACCACAATTCATCATAGGAATATAAATCGATGTTAGATGGAGCAAGACGGCCATGCCAGATCACCCCGTCCTCTTCTTCGTTAAATCCCTGAACCGGGCCCATCTGACCGACAAAGAAATTACGAATATCAAGACGCTCTTTAATCAATTCATTATCCAGTAGTGACCAGACAACATCTTTCCCCATGATCGCAACGTTTGGCTTTAACCCACAACGAGCCACTGCGGCACGGCTCCAGTTATCAAGATCGCGCATCGGATCACCGGTAGGCGTATCCCAGCAACTACCGCCCGTTAAAACGATTTTATGTTTACCGGTTTCATAGCCAAAGTCGACCACATGATCGAGCCCCTCCCCCAGCACATGCACACGCCCCTGAACTAGAGCCTGTCCCGCCATGACTTCTTCACGTCGAGCCAGACGGTCATCAAGCGTTGTGAGGTCTTCACCCAGCAAACGAGCCGCCCGCTGTACTGGCGTTAAAGGCTGGCTGTAGTCTTCACCAAATGAGCGCGTTACCGTATCACCTGGGCGCATGGGGATCAGTTCTTTCGTATAACCCGGTTTTACTGTGTTAGTGGCAAAACCGCCGCGCTCAACAACTTTACCGTTATGCAATGGATGAACCATCGCCGCCACAGTGCGCTTGCCTTTGCGAATATCAAGATCAACCGTTTCCGTAACGTGCGTTTTAACGTTCCCAAAAAATGTATTTAACAGAAAACGCCGAGGGCGCGGAATCTGGCTAAGTGCAGCCGCCAGCATACGAGGCTGGTAAATATCAACCTTATTTGACATCGTGTGTGATCCTTTTATTTATTCGGGGAAAACGGAGGTATCGAGGAAGAAAATCCCGACAATGCGGGCGGCGTCTTCGTGGTCTTCGTAAGTGTCAGCACCGCCAAACGTCAGCGCATTACGATTAAATTCACCCGTCAGGTACAGCACCCCGGCGGCGTCTCCGTCTGTAGCGTCAACCTCTCCGGCCAGTACACCAGAAAGCTCAAGACTTGCATCAGCACTGTCCAGCAAAACGCCCTTGTCGCTACCATCAATAGCCACAACTGAGCCCGCGGGGTAAATCTGACCGGCTTTCATCGTGACGCCTTTTGTGCTGCGGTACATTTCGCCAGCCAGTAGATTTACTGGTTCAAACTTTCCGATCTGAGTTGTCATTTTTTCGTTACCCCTAATTTGGTTTGTGCGCCCAGGACGATTTGATCGATAACGGATTTTTCAGCTGCAGCGACGGAATTAGCGCCTTTAGTCAGTGGGGCGGGCGGTGCGGAAAAACTGGCATCAGCCCGTAAGTCCGACTGCATATCGTCCCGGCGTTTTTTCTCCGCGCGGAGAATTGATCGCATCGTGGCGCTGACAGTCCGCGGGCGCTCAAATTTTGCAGCCCTGAGAATATTTTCACGTCCAGGACCTGCCAGATCGTCCAGGCTTTCAATACGGCGACGTTCCCGGCGGGCACCACGGCGCAAAATGGCGCGATAAAGATTTTTATGAGTGCGGGCAAAACGATTTACGGCCTTATGCGCGGCTTTCGTCTCTTTTTCCTTGTCTTCATCTTCCGCGTCCGGATCGCGCTCTTCCTCGATCGGCTCTTCGGTTTCTTCATCTTCAGCCATCTCATCTTCAGGTGTGTCATCGTCCTGAAGGTCTTCAGGGTCCTGGATATCATCAGGGAGTTCATCTTCCTGATCGTCAACGTCTTCAGGGATGATGTCTTCAGGCGGTAAATCTTCTTCAGCACGGCGGCGCGCACTGGCGGACGGCTTGTTACGGTTAAATCTTGCCATGTTGGTTTTATCTCCGGTTGTTACGGCAATATCATTGCCAGTCAAAAGCGCTACTACATCGCGCAAACTGCTTAATTCATCAGCCATCCCGGCGTTTATTGCCGGTTCAGCAAGTAAAGTCCCGCCCCGACCAAAATCGGCCATAACGGTTTCAGAGGTAGTCCCGCGAAACCTCGCAACATCGCTGATAAAAATTTCTGCGTACTGATCAAGCTCTGCCTGTAACAACGCCCGCCCTTCATTGCTTTCAAGAGGTAAACGTTTGTTAGGCGACTGAGAGGAAACTACCTCGTAATCTTTCAACCCCTGTTTTTCGCGGGCTGCGCTGTCATCTGTCCACGCGGCAACCACGCCGATTGAACCCAGCGCGGCGGTGCGGTCAGTGAAAATATGGGACGTTGCCGCCGCCAGCCAGTACGCCGCGCTACAGGCTGCGCCGCTGACATAGGAAACGATAGGTTTCACGTCGCGGGATGAATAAATATGATTAGCGAGTTCATGAATCCCGGTGGCCTCACCGCCGGGGGAATCAAACCTCATTACAATACTGTCGATCGTCGGGTCAGCCAGAGCGTCATCAAGCGCCAGCGTGATCCGGTCTGTGGCGGCGGCTCCGCTGATATCAGAAAAAAAATCGGCCCGAGCAAATATCGGGCCGGTGATGTCTATCAGTGCAATGGTTGAGGGGGGCGGGTCTTCCAGACCACCAGCCTGATATAAATCAGCCTGTTCTGCCGCACGGACAGGATCGCTGTATTCCCTTCCGGCAATAGCCAGCAACGTTGATAACATTTCAGGACGTATCGCCCAGGGCTGGCCCGTCATGCGGGCAATTACCCGACTGCATGGCCTTTTATTCGTCGTCACTATTCCCCCCTTCATCCGGATTTACACCGGGCTGAAATACTACCGATCCAAATTGAATACCGTGTTTTCTGCATAACTCCTGTTCCTGAGCCTGAGCCGTAACAATGAATTCAAAATCCATGCCTGACTGTTCTGCCGCTTCAACCGTGCGCGTAGAAAATCCGCTTTCGACTTTCATGTTTGCAGCCGTAATTTCTTTTACCGGATCAAGTTGGCCCTGAGTCGGACCAACCCAGCGGGCCACGCAGTACGCCTGGCGGATTCTCTGTGAATCCAGAAAACCGGGCGCGTGAATAACTCCCTTGCTGACGGCTTCCCACAGGAAAGCTTCATACACGGGGCGGCATAACGTGGTAACAAACCAGTCACGGCGAACCTTAAATGCTTTCCACGCTTCCAGCAGTGCGGCCCGGCTGGCGCTGTAATTGTTTGTGAATTGCTTCATTAAAACTTCATGAGGCAACTCAAGCGCCATACCGATCTGTTTCATGGTCGCCGTAAAAAACGGATCAAACTGGCTCGAGGGGCGCTTAGGGTCCAGCACCTGGGGTTTTTCGCCAGGGGCACCTTCAATCCAGATGCCAGCCTGAATTTCAGGACGCGGCGCGGGCTCTTTCTTCTCGTCTGAATAGGCGGATTCGGTGTCCAGCTCGTCGGGGTTTTCGCGCTCGATGAAAACCGCCATCATCGCGTTAATTACTGCCGCGGTGAGTTCTGCCTGAGAGTACTTTGTGATCTGCTGTAAAGGTTCAATGACGGGAGCCAGTGCCGGTTCTCCACGGGCCTGATCTATATATTCGTGCTCCATAATATGGAGTACGTTTAAACGACCTGTTTTTTCTCCGTAGTACGGGACACGCTCCCATGTGGGGAGTTGAAAACTCAGTTGATCACCGGGGTGCGGTGTCCTGATGTGAATTGCAACCGGAATTCGTGTATCAGGGTCATACTCGATCCCCCCTGCTATATCTTCCGTATCCTCCATATCGTTAGGATTGCAGACGCGGGCCGCATCGATCAGCTGTAATTTCAGCTCATACTCAGTACCGGGGCGCTTAACCCAGGGCATCAAAACGAATACATCACCTGACAGTTGCTCACTCTGATTAGCCAGACGCTGAATCTGTAAAAACGTTAATTTCCGATTGAAATCACAACTGAGGGGATGCTCTGACCAGAGTTCAAACTCACGTTCAGCGGTGTTAGCCCACGCCCGCGCCTCTTCTGCGGACATGTTAAGCATTGTGACATCCGGCGTTGACCGCATCAGCAGCCCTGATCCAATCACGTTCGCCGCAATCGTTTTAACCGCACCACGTGCCGCGGGCGAATTTCGATAAAGGTGTAATGATCGAGATCTTAAAACTTCAATATCAGGTAGTAGTGTGCTATTAGCCGTAAGATTGTTTGTGTACCAATTCTCCATCGTGTCAGCATTAGCCACGCCACGATAACTACCACCTGAAATCAGGCCGCTTGCCTGCATCTGGCTTGCCATTGCCTGGCGGGTCTGTTGCGCCACAATGTTTGTACGGGCCTTTTCACGTGACAACGCCCAACCGGGAGAAACCGCCTTGATCGCCCGCTCAATAAAGTTCATAGATCACCATTTATTACTCGGGGAGAAATTAACCCGCGTCATCCTGCGACCACCTGCCAGCGTCGCGATTAATGAATTACGCCATCTCATCAAATCGGCCAAGCTGGCACGGGTAAGCGATTGCCCCGCGATAGAGTAGGATTGCGCTCCGGTCATGATTGCCATGATTGCCCCATCCACCAGCGCCAGCATATGCTGATGTTTTTGACGCGGTGTCATGCCTACCGTTTCGTCATTCAAGGCAGACTGAGCGGCCTCTAATTCGGTTTTGCCTTCCATAAATCCCCCGGAAATCAGGCACAAAAAAACCGGCTATGCCGGGTCGGTTAACGTCTGCCGCGCTGTGCGGTACCCGGTGCCCGAGGGGCTTCCGGCATTACATCGCGCTTCGGTGGCTCTTTTGGTGGTGGTTCAGGTGGTGGAGGTTTAGGAATACCAGCCAGTGATTCCCAGCGCGGCTTTAAAAACCTGATCGCCGCCGTCCCGTACACTCTGAGATCAAACGGTTCGTTTGCCGCATGGCTGGGCTTTTCCCATACCAGCACAGTACGCCCACGCACACGGCGTTTAATCAGTTTTTCGCTGATCATTCCTGCGTAGTATTCAGGGGTATAACCGGACATAGGATCACGTGGGAAATGACAGAAACCACCGCCGCGCCGGTCCTGGCTGAGACGGCTGTAAACCAAATGCTTACCCTTAGTTACCCCTAACGTAAAGAGCACTGCCTTATATTTGTTGTTACGAGTAGGCTTAGACAGCAGCGGGCGATCGGCCACGCTGCCGCCCTTGATTGAAAATACATACTGACGTTCACGGGCCTTCGTGTATTGATAAACCGTATCGGTGTATTTACCGCCGGAATCCACAAACGTTATTGAAACCCGCATAGGTCGCCCGTCCTCACGATAGAAGGTGGAACGGCGGATCATGTCCAATTGTTCCCACGGCGACGGGCTGAGAGGATCACGGCTGATCAGTTGCGTCAGGTCGCCATAAATCGCACCGTACTGAATCCCCCATGATTCCTCATCCACTCCCCAGCCGCACACCTCATATTCTAGGCGATCATGCTGCGTATCGACCGCCAGCGTTAACACAAGCGCGTTTTGTGGTACCTCTGCGGCGTAGTCTTCTTTACGGCGATCGAAGTATTCCGCTGACAACGATTCGCCTGACTCGTCGTAAGGCAACCCCAAAACGGTGTTAGTGAACACTTTCATTTCATCGGGTTTGCCTTCCGCGTCTTCAAACTGTCGGGCTACATCAGCCCAGGACAACCAGCCCGGCGGAGAGTAAAGGGCAGACAGATGGAAACCCGCTCGCCACGCCCCCGGATTTGAAGCGATCCACACTCCCCCGGCCAGCATTACGCGCTTGTGATGCTCTTCAATCATTGTGCCGCAATGAATACAGGCCAACGCCGCGCTATCTGGATCGCCTTTATCCCAGAGAAGATTTTCGAATTCGATTACCTGTAATTCGCCACAGTGCGGACATGGCACATGATAACGGCGCTGATCAGATGTTTCCCACAAGTCCCAGATTCTGGATGCGCCTTTAATTGTTGGCGTGGATGAATAAAAAATTTTTGCATTCGGATAGGTAGAGGTACGCATCAGCGCCAGGCCGATCGGGTCGCCTTCCTCACCGGCTGACGCGGGGTAACGGTCTATCTCATCAGGGTACAACGCACCGATCGGCATTGACGCCAGAGACGCCGGAGAGTTAGCCCCACCAAGGATCAGAGTACCGTTCACGAAATCTTTCTGTAGCAGGGCATTACCCGTATTCCGGTATAACTTCCCCTTTAATTTTTCACACTGAAGCAGGGACGGCCCTAAGCGCTGTTTACTCCATCTTATTGCTGCCTGTTCTGTAGGCTGAATAGCCAGAATCGGGCCGGGTTGTTGATCTATCAGATACATCAACCAGTTTGTACCCGCTTCAGTTGCGCCGATTTGCGCCCCTTTTGGAAAAACAACCTCACGCGTAGGACTTGATGCGGACAGTTCGTCCATGATTTCACGTAGATATGGCGTCCGGCTTGTTCGCCACTTTCCGGGCTCCGCGCTTCCAGTTTTGGGTAAAATACGGTAATTATCTGCCCACTCACTGACGGTCATGACTGAGAGCCGGGCGAGTCCTTCACGAATCCGGCTACCCAGAAATGACATTTAGACCTCGCTTAATCTCTTTCCTAATTGATCGATCAACTTATTCACCTCATCGATCAGAAACTGTTTTATCTGATACTGGTCATCCATTACAGCCAGTTCAGGGGAAAGCCGGGCGGGCCAGTTGTGCATGATTGCTGTAATTTCAGCGCCTATAGTTCTGGCCTCATTACCGATGATTTCTCTTTCAATCAATTCCCCCTGGGCTTTCCTTACCTCAATATCTGCAAGCGCTGCCATTCGCGCTTCACGGACAGCCCGCGAACGAGCAATTTTCCCCGCATCATTTAGTTTCGAAAATCCTTCACCCAGTAATGTTTGCAGCCACTGATCAACGTCAGCAGTGATCGCTTTTACCTGATCAGTTTCTGGTTCTTTTTTTTTGTTAACCGCGGCTGATAAATTAACATTTTCATCAATCCCTGATGGATGTTTAGCATTTTCAGCGATGGCCTGACCAGGTTTGTTGATTACCCGATTATTTAAAAATGACAGGGCGAAAACCTGTTCCGCGTCAGATCGAGAATAAAGGGGTTTCCCGCTTTCTGTCTGGCCTGCGGCAATTAACTTTCCCGCTTTCACGGACTGAGAAACCCGAGCCCGGCTTATGGAAAACTCACGGGCGATCTTCGCCTGAGTCAGTAGCTCATCACTCATAGATAGCCCCGATTTGTTAATCCGAAATAAAAATAGAAATCTATCCAAAAACCGGGAGTCGCAAGCACCCGCAATGTGTGAACGTGGTCACAGTACCTTGACGGGGGGGAGCCTCCGCAGGCCGCATCCTGTAGGGGGTTAATTCAGTAGTCTGTACTTTAAATACCATGTAGCCGGAACTATCTGCATCAACAGCACGCTTACCGGAAAATCGCAGATTCCACATCTTAAATGAAAAATCATTACTAAAATTCTCTCTCCCTTTTAGGAGCCAATACCCCCCCTCTTTCTGGGTTGCAGGAGAAAATCTCTGATAGTTCTGATAATGAATAGTCCATTGCTTTTTCTTTCAGTGGTGAGACTAAGTTCACGCGGATAAAAGCAGCCCACAGAGTGAAAGCATTACTGCTTACCCCTAGACTCACCCCGCAAGACTCTATGGTTGAGGCCCCTTGACGGGCGTTCAGAATATTAAACTGGCACTTATTTACTGAAAGGCTTAAATCCCTGAGATGTTGAACACTTAAAAAATGGAAGTTGAAATAAAACTCTGTGATATGGATTTATTCATCACAAAATCAGCATTAAATAAAAATTATCGAAGCCACTTTGTGAAATGGCTCCGTAATGCAGGATATAAGAAACCGCCCTGAGGCGGTTAGATTCAGTCTGGCAGTATGTTATCTGTGAATGACAAACAGTGATTTGCATCTCGGGCAGAGTAACGCCTGTTCCTTGCGTACCTTTGTAGTCGGATGATTGGATTTATGCCCGCAAACAGGACAAGTCACTGTTATTTTTGACGCAATATTTATACGTTTTAATGCGTAATCGAAAAATGACATGATGATTACCCTTTCAATAAATGGGTCTTATCATATCACCAATAGAGCGTTTTTTAATCAACTTAGCGCTTACGCTTGCTGTTTCCGGGATGACTCCCTGGCTAAAGTGGCTTCGCAATACCATAAAAAAACCGGGGGTGCCCTTTCTGATGGTTATGAAAAAGGCCGCAAAAAGATGCGGCCTTTTGTCATGCACAGTTATCAATTAAATAAACTCTCAGGAGCCATCCGGGAGAGATTACCTAAAAACGAGTAACTGACCTCCGACAGACTGGTGTTGGGACGGAGGTGCAATGATAGTAGTGTGTTTTATTTTTCTTCATACTAATAAACATATAATAATGGCAGTTCGTCTTTTTAACCGACAAATACCATTCAAATAACCTATATATGCAGATGATTGCTCTGAGAGCATTGTCACACTCAACGAAAATCTTTGAAAATGTCATTAGCTGGTTTACTCGCCGTCGAACAGGTGCAGCGGTCTTGCCCTAACGAAATTAGCTTTAGTCGTTCGTTGTCATCTACCACACAAACAAAATAGTCACAAAAAAATAAAGGTTAAAAAGTGAGCTATTTACTGTCCTGTGGTGTATGGTTAGCAATCACTTACGAGGATAAAAACCATGTCGATGCTCAAAGACAAGATACGTACACTCAGGCCTGTGAAAAGCACCTGTCCTCACTGCTCTCGCCAGTCAACACATAGCCTGTCGAGAATAAAAAACGATATAACATTGATCTGTCCATACTGCGGAAACATTTTCCTTCCCTCAGAAAGTAAACCTATCAAGTAACTGATCGAATACTTTACTGAAGCTGACGTTCACTCTTAGGCTTCAGTATACAAAACGACTTAGCAATCAGCGGCAGGACGCGCTACAGCCTGTATCCAGCAGACAGCAAAAATGCCGGCTCACTCCTTTCAGGCGATTCATTCGCTCAAAATCACCAAACGTTAACATGCTTCTTATCCTGCTTCTGATAATAAAAAAACCGCGGATGCGAGGTTTATTTGGTCAATGTTTGGTTTAACTGAACCTAGGAATAATAGGCTGCAAAATGCTCCTCAACCTGCACCCTCGTGTCTACGCTCTCGTTTAATGTCAATGAGTCATAGCCCTTAATGTGAAAAACAGGTTCATATGCATAAACAGTAATCAATGCGTAAATTGTGTTGTCAGTATCAGAAAAAATCTCATATTTCACACGCGACAGGCGCTTATGTTCATTAACTAACATGTATGTTTCGATAAGTTTTTGAGTAACCATAACTATTCCCTGAATGAAAATGCCAAATCTCTTTCACTATACATACCATAACCAATGGATTAAACATGCTCTAAATCGTTGATTTTTTTTCAGAACCAACCTTCAAGTGTCTTCTCAGAGCCTGTGCTTTCGGATTTTTCAACACTTCGCATTTTCTTCATCGTGCTACTATCCATCCCGTAATGAATTGTATTTGTGAACACGTTTCCCGCCTGAACTGGCGGGATTTTTTATCTCAAACACTGCGTATTGATGTATTCCTGCAGCGCCCTCAGGGCTGTCTGGTCGTTGACGATTCCAGCCCGGATACCGAGAACGTTTCGTCCAGCAACTGAAGAGAGTTCGACGGCGGCATCATCGCCCATGCTGGCGGAGCCGGTGGTTTTGGCTGAGGCAGACACTGGACACCTTCCTTTGACGAGCACCCGACCACCAGCATCAAGCCTGCGACGCAGTACATCATTTTCAGCTTTCGCATCCGCTAACTCCTTCGTGTACTTCGCATCCAGCGCAGCAATCTCATGCTGCCGGGTCTGCATGTTGGTGATGGTCTCGTTCGCCAGCTTAAGACTCTGCTCGGCGGTATCAGCGCGCTTCTGCTCCTGCTGGTACTTGCCGTGGTAGTGATTGGCTAGCCACCCTATAATGGACAGGGCGACAATTACAACAGCACACACAATCTCTGCGGATCGGCTCATAACTAACCAGCCAGTTCGACGGCGCTAACAAAGGTATCGAAGCTGTACGGCTGATTACCGTTCTCATGCTTGATGATGGCCTGTAACAGCTTCACCATGAACCGGCTGTCACTGGTATCAATGCATTGGTCGGGAGTAACACCCGTTGCCTGAGCCACGCTGTTGATATACGCCTGTGTGTTGTTCTCATTCGGCGGAGCCCAGCGCTTGATAATGCCGCTTACCGTGTTCAGACCATGCTTACGCTGATAGTTGCGCAGGATGATAATCATCGCCCGGATGCCGTATTCCGGTGACATAAACTGGCAGAATGATTTATCTGTGCGCTGTGCTTTTGGCACCAGCCCCTGCCATTCATCACCCCAGCGGATATTGCCAGGATTGTTGTTGCGTATACCGCGGGAAACATTACTGGTTTTCATCATTCACTCCTGCCCGTTTCTTAAGTGCGCTAATGGCAATTTCACGCAGCTTGTCCACTCCAACGAAACCAATCACTCCGCCAACAAATGGGGATACCGATACCGGAAGGCCGACAACATCAAGCGCACTGGTGATACATAAAGAAAGAGCGCCGCAAAGGACGCCCTCAATCCATTTGTTTTTACGGGTGGCACCGTCATATATCAGGCGTCCATAGGCAATGAGGCCAGCAAACAACGCCCCTGATATCTGGGGCCAGGAGTTTTTCAGGCCGTTCAGTACCTCTGCCCAGAAGTCAGGAGTTTTCTCGTTCATTTTCATAGTCTCTCACCTCCGATAGTTCGGATGGCGCTGTGTATAGATGGGAATGGCCACAGGTGGTTTTACGACAAAGCCTGGAGTGAGTGATGTTCTGGCAGCTAAAAAAACCACGCAGATGCGCAACTCTGGAACTCATAGGGTTCGGATTAATTCAGGAGTGAGTTAAAACTTTTCGCTTCGGGGTGGCAGTGAAGCAATCCTGCAGAAATTGATAACTGACTTTATCCTATTTTGATGGGCTGTGCTCTAATGTGAACTTTTTCAGCTACACTTCCATAAAATGCACAAAAACAGAGTTATCTCCTACCTATTCTCCCGCCTTTCAGTACAGGCGGGTTTTCTTTTCACCTAAAAAAAGCCTGCTCAAAATTAACAGGCTCAAAAATGACTATCGAGGTTGTGGTGCCAGGTGCCTCCCGGTGAGCTTTTAGGTGACCGACCATAGCTCGCGTTCATTAGCTTCTTACTCTGCTGACGTTACCGTCATGCATATCGGGTCATTTCCGCCCCTCCGCATAGGGGGATTCACCACAACTGCAATATGCCTTACTGACTATCTCTTAGTCAAAAAATATCAACATATTTTGTATAATAAACCTAAACGACAGCATATGGGTGTACTATGAGTTAACAAAGATGCTCAGAACGAGGAAATAAGATGCACTTTCAGACTGTCATATCATCAAAAATCAAATCAATTGGGTATTACTCATCAGAAAAAGTGCTGGAGGTGGTTTTTGTAGATTCAGTTACTTATCAGTACATTAAAGTGTCTGAAAAAACCCACAATGCCTTTCTTATGGCAAAATCCAAAGGCCGTTTTTTTGAAGGTGTAATTAAAGGTAAATATCTTTGCCGTAAAACAAGATAAGCCTTTAAACGGGGAAAGTTTCACAAAAACAAAAGCCCCACTAAGAGGCAGGGCTAGTAAGTCTAGAGAAAACTTAAGCTCCAAACTTTGGCACATCGCTACGCGATTAAATCATGCATTAGATCGCAAAAACGTTGCCAGCAGAAGGGCCTTTCTGCCCATCTACAATTGTAAATTCGACCTTCTGACCCTCACTCAACGTCTTAAATCCACCACTCTGAATAGCAGAAAAGTGAACAAATACATCTTTGCTACCGTTATCAGGAGTGATAAAACCGAATCCCTTGGACTCGTTAAACCATTTTACTAAACCAGTTGATTTGTTAGACATAGATAATACCTCAACATACAGAGCCTTGCGGCGAAAAGGTTTTCGCACAGAACTTAATTACTAACGATAAGAAGGCTCAAAACGAAGGATTACCTATGGATAACGCCTGAGATGAGAACAGCTTTACTGAACCGCTTTATCATGTCTGTGTACTAAACCGACTAGCCATTAGTCACACAGCTTAGAACTAATAGCAAGATACATTTTTAGGCGAAACGACCCACTACTGAGAACTACTCATCGCTACATCCATATAGAAGTCCTTACCTCAGTCCTTATAAGCTGGCAGAGCCAAACAAAAAACCACATGATAGCGGGTTATTGTGTATCGCTTAAAACGTCTGCCTCGCATTGGCGCAGCCCTGCCAAGCGTACTTAAACTGTACACTTTTTTTACCAGTTTTCAATACTCAACTAAAGAAAAATAGAAGGAATTCGCGCCTTTTCGCTGCCATTTACTACTTTTCACAGATTTCCCACCACAATTACCAGCATAAAAAAACCCGCGTTCGCGGGCTTATTCTTCTGGATCAGAAGGTTTAGCTGGAGGCTTAGGCCCCTTAGCAGCAGCATCATCTTTCTTGTTCTTTTCACCAGAAGGCAATTTATTAAGGATAAAAGTTGCCAGAATTGTAAGAATCGTTGTTGAACCAATGACTCCTCCAAGCCAGTCATGTCCGAAAAGCCCAAGAACTGCGGCAATTATCAATGCAATAATAGTTAGATAATAAGCGTACTTACGATTCTCTTTATCACGCTCAATCGTCGCATCAACAACCTTTTCATGCATTCTGTTGTCATGCGTTTGATTGTTTTCAAGCATATCAATGAATTGCTTTGTGGCCCCTGGACAGTGCTCTTCATACCCCCGCATAATTTCAAACGGGGGTAGTGGGCCACTGTAAAAACTGCTTTGGCGAACCATGACCATTTTTCGAACTTGCTCATCATCCATGATCCGTTCTAGCAACTCAGGCTCTTTCTTAATAACTTTTGTGACTTGCCCCGCTAGCTCTTGAATCTCTTCATCATCAACGTCCTCAACGTCCTCAACGTCCTCAACGTCCTCAACGTCCTCAACGTCCTCAACGTCTTCTATTATTTCATGCTCTTTCAGCGAGTCGCTTGATGAGGATTGAGATTTCTCTATGGTCATCTCTGGCTCCATTTTCCCCAAGTTCTTTTCCGCCCGTTGAGAAGAAGTGGACATTTTTGTCATCCTTTTCAATACCATGCACACATTTATGTTTTAAATTTTGACGCTCGGCTTCAAGCAAAGCGGCAAAGTGTTTTCCAAGCTGGCTACGTTTGTACCTTCTAGGCGTAGAATAGACGTATAGTTTAATCAGTTTATCATTTAGCTCAGAATCATAATCCTGGTGTTTGCATTTAAAGTCAGCATCGAATTTAACAAGCGTTTTCTTCGCGCTTTCACACAAAATGTGTACCGCGTCACTGAGTTTCTCGTTGTTACTCTTGAGTTCTAACAGTGCGTAATAGTCGGTATTGGGATTAAGGTCAAAAAAACTATACTTTTTGAGCTTATCGGCAATTTTTCTTACTTTTTTCATGATTATACCCTCCGTGCAAGGCGCAAGGTACTCAATACCCGTAGACTTACATCTATGATTAGAGTATGGCATCACCCAAGTTTTATCAATGCTGGGCTGTAAACATTTACAGCAGACTACACTCCCCGACATGCATTGACATCCCAACTTGTAACATTGTTCTAAATCAAAAACCCGCAGGGGTTGCGGGCTGTCACACTAAGAAGACCGAAAAGGCCGAGGTGACCACACAGCAATGATTTGCTCAAGCCTTTCATCCGGCACAGGCTCAACATCACCATAGATGGCGACAAGGTAATACTTCCCATTACTGGCTAAGAATTCCTTGACGGTAAACTCTTCAAGCGCTATCGGATCGATTTTTTTGTTCGAATATGGATCGCGATGCCTTACCAATGGTTTGGCGTACAGCATGACCTTTCCCGTGTTCCCGTCCTCATCAGGTGTCAGAAAAGTTTCATAATCACCTTCTTTTATTGAGCCGTTGTAACAGCCGCCAAAAGTAATGAAATCACACCTTTCAGATGTAAACATTGTTCCTCACTTAACACTGTTTTAACTATCATTCAATCAAGCACTATAATGCCAATGAATGCAAACTATAAAAGTTTTACTAAGCATTCTCTTTTATCGTCTGCATGAACGTAAAAACTTATCGTATGCCGCCTGAAACCCTTTCCCGTCAATATTTGTACTAAGCGTATCGCCTGTTTCAACTAAAATCACATCTAACGTCAATTTGCCGTTTGCCTCCGGAATTTGCTTAATCAGGTCATTAGTAACAAGGGGAGACATTGCCATAAAGAAAAAATCTGGATTGTCTGACGGCTGCGGAGACGTCTTACCACCATACTCCAACCCCACTACGGAATAATTATTACCCATCGCATATTCCCATAAAATGGGCTCATTTTTGCCAATAGTCCATTTTAAATGGACTTCAGGTATCTCCACATTTTGAGGGATAGGCGTGTTTACTGCTGTGATATCAATCTTGCCATTTTTTCCACAGTAGTAGAGAACACCTACCCCCGTTGCTGGCGTGCCATGCCCCAGTAAAAGAGATACCCCTGCTTCTTTCCTAGCATCATCAAAGATCCAACCAGCCCAAGAATAAGGAGAAAAAATTAATAGTGCCATAACAATCAAACTTCTCATAATCATTTCCTTTCTGTTTGTTTGAGTCAATACTAAACCAAACTGATTATATGAGAACCACAACTGTGATAATTCTTAAAATATCATCCAGAAGGATAAAAAGCCCGCGCAAAGCAAGCCCCTCCACGACATTCTACAAACTTGATGTATATCACATTATTTTATTTTTCTTGAGCAGTTAATTGTTTCAATAATTCAAAAATTAGCAACATTAATATTTAACTGTCAATTGCTGTTAAAACGATAACTGATTAAGCTTATTAATTACATTACCTAATTCGGACATAGCATCAATAAATTCATCAAATTTACGGGAAGCCATACCGTAAGCCTGCATTACCTCTAGAACCATGGACAGGCCCGAACGCACATAGCCGCCAGTATTATTATCAATACTGGCGGACATTGATAATTATTTCAATTCAGATAATCGACGGGCACAACTTAACAGCAGTTCAGAAACAGCCCGGCGATCAAGATGCTGTCTGTTCTCTATCCAAGACTGTAACGTAGACACATTACAAACCATTTCATCATTGCCTATCGGCTGCGCCTTCCACTCTCCACCAGCCATAGAAACTATAAATCGTTGTGGTAAGTCTGGCGGGGTAACTGCTGTTGTGCGGTTGAAATAGCAATCCTCAAGACGTTCAAAAACTTCCCACGCCTGATCGGTTTCCAGTAGTTTAGCGTGGCGGGCGGCCCCGCGTTCTGTCCAGAGGATTAGGTGTTTTGCTCGACTCGCGACTAACTTACTTTCAGTCAGGTTGTTCTTGAAAACCTTCAAATCAGCGCCTTCAAGTCTGAAGAAATGCTTACCTTCGACAAATCTCGTTTTGTTGCGCGTGAAATTCACATGAATATTGATCACTTCAGTCCCGTATAGCTGGGATAGTAGTTCAGTTGTGATTACTGGAATTCCGGCATGAAGGATTGGGGAAAGACGTTCTACTGAAATTTGATTGGTCATAACGATAACTCCGTACATATTGGAACTATCACCACCACTGACGCCAATCAGCGGGTGGTGAGACGTGCAGGGTTGGCGTAACCGGGTACGGAGACCGGCGCACCTTTCGGTGCCCCTACACGCCCCACCATTATTCAGATGTGCGTGTTCTTGCGACAATAAAAAAGACGCCAGCGCGTCTATGTCGCTCCGTATACATCCGGGACGCCAATCCCGACAACCGATTTTGCGGCTGTACGGCGACTATAGCCCCGGATATCTAAAAAGGTCAAGGATCGTTATAACGACAACTGGTTTAGCTTCTGGACCGCATTACCCAACTCTGACATTGCATCAATGAATTCATCGAACTTTCTGGACGCCATGCCGTAAGCCTGCATTACCTCCAGTTTGACCGGATCAAGCTGTTTCTTTATCTCTGCTCTGCTTGTCGTCGTTTCTTCTATCGCTGCGGCTGCACGGATCATTTCTTCAGCCTGTCGCCGCAACTCTTCCGGTGTGACCTTACCCATACTATTCATTTGGCCCCCTGTGTACACCGCTGGCATCTGTGCCGGTGCCTCTGGCTGCGATGATGACGGTTTATAGCCGTATTTTGGATGATGAATTATTGTTGCCTTCCCCGTGTTTACTACAATCAATTGACCACTATCACGAATGATTTCGACCAGATGAGTCCGATCCTTACGGTTAAGCTTATGGTATTCGCTCACTTTGTTTGATATCTGCGTTAAGGTTGCCCCCTCTGGTAGCTTTTCAACATAACGCTTAACGCGGGAAAGAATCGGCTGTAAGTGTGGCGGTGTTACTTTCATTTTGTCGCCTCCATTGCTTTCCACTTCTCCACCAGCTCTGACCATATGCCAACAACGTTTGCAGCGGCCTTTATCCCAGAAATAAACCGCTCCTGTGCTTCATACCGGTTAGATAATGTTTCCAGTTTACCTTTCATAACCCGTGTTTGTTGGCGGGCTTCACGGAGGCGTTTAGCGGCATTATTACGGCGCTGCCGGAAAACTTCGTTAATGTCCTGTAAGTGTTTCAACTCGCCAGCCTGACGGCGTATAACGGCATCTTTAGACGCTGAAGCACTCCGCATTTTACCGCGTAACTCTTCGCCTTCAGCTATCAGAGATTCAAGCTGTTTTATATAAGCGGTTATGCTTAATTTCACCTCTTGAGGTTTAGAGGCTGATCGGTCGTAATAAACCGAATCGCTATCACCAGTGAACCCATTGAATTTACTCATGACTTCACCACTTCCGGGACGGCTGGCAGCGGCATCCAGTGGGTTGCTTCGGAGCATCCAAACCCTCGAGTGCCAGGAAATTCATCTGGGTAGATTTCTCCGTCTTGAATTTCAGCGCACCAGACAATCCCTCTCTCGTCGGCAACCAATACAACGGTCTCGCGCTCTTCAGGCATCCGCTCGCTTACCGGAATCCATCTATCCGGAATTACCGGAGAGTTGCCAGCCTGGAGCATGGCGGCGCGGCAGGTGTTCCAGATTTCTTGTGCATCATCGTCGTTGAAAAGCGCATCAGAAAGCGAAGCTATCAGGTCGCGAATTTCTGCTGGGCACTTCTCCGGCACTACCGGCGCTGGCTGCTCTTTGATGTGCAAGCGAGGTTCACCGTCTTTCGGCTCAGGCCATTCGCGCTGTTTGTTCACTGCCAGCTTTTCAACCATAGCCTGGGTAATCTGCTCATCAGTGATACCGGCCCGGCGCTGGGCGTCCCACAGCAGGAAATGCATATCAGCCCATTCGGAGAGGTCGCTAGGCTCGGCGGCGGCTTCCAGCGCTTCTTTGCTGAGGTGTTTTAGCGGACCAATAGGACCGACATTGCCGAACGTAGCCTGTGACCACTCGGCGTGTTCTTGGCGTACCTGGTCGCGTTCCGGCACTGGCTGCGGTATGGCGTAGAGTTGCGCACCAAAGTCAGGAAGTTCGCCTGTGACCTGGACGAACTTTTGTTTACCTCCGTCAATTCCTAGCGGGTAGTAAGCTCTAATCTCTGCCACCGGCTCGCTGTCCAGTGCGGCCAGCGCCATACGCGCCATCTCGCGAATTTCGTCATTAATGTTGCACATGCGCGGATCGTTGGCGTATTGATCGATACGTTCTCTGGTTAATTTGTTTGTCATTGGGTAGCACCTCAGTAGACAAAATCACATTTGAATTCGTGGCCGCATTCTGGACACGCTGTTTCATGATCTTCTTTGCACTGCCCCGCCCGTTTAATCCCGGAATACTCCCAGAAGTCTTGCTCGCAAGTTACATCAAACAGGTGATGACATTTCGGACAGCTCACATTTAGCTCTACCGTCCATTCTGCTATTTCGTTAGCCATCTACTTGGCCCCCTTCTATCATTCGTCCCTGCTCTCTACGTTCGTACCCCAATAAATACCGAGCCTCGATCGGATCATCCTCTTCATAATCACCGTTTACACTACCAACCATGGCAACACAGCAAGCATGGCAACAGCGGTAAGACATTAATTCACCATCGAATTTCCATGTTGCACTTCGATGAATTTCACCCTTTTCAATCTCTTCAGAACAAATATGACAACTATAAACCCCTCGGCTCTTGACGATTTTATTTGATAACTCAATGTCTTCAGGGGTGCCAAAATCTCCCTCAAAAAGATCAAAATCTAAAGCACTTGCTAGATTTACCTCTTTTTTTAGTTCGATATTGTCAGTTGTATTTTTTTTGATTTTCATCAGGGACCTCTCTAAAACTCGCAATATCAGAAATAATAATTTCGTCATTTTTTATTTTTGCCTCCCAAGCATCATCATCAAGAAATTGAGAAACTAAATCATCCTGCATCACATATATTCCACCCAGGATTGGTTCAGGTTCTGCATCATAATGTTCACCGGGAGTAAACCAAGGGACTGTAGAAGTTGTGCATACAATTTTCATTATGTATCCTCTTCTTTCCGAACTTTTGAAACAAGTTCAATCCATTTCACATTCAGTCTTTCTTCTGCTAAACGCTTGCTCCCGGCTGGGCTATCAAGTAATACCCTGTGATGTTCATAAGGACATTTAATACCGCCCCATCTCTTCCCGGAATGATCAGCTTTCAGTGCATATTGCGGTTTGGCTCCACATTTAGGGCAACCAGGTAAATCACTGTATTTAATTTTTTGGTCTGGATCACTCATCTAGAATCCTCATCAAATTATTTAATGATTTTTATTTCATCAACTGTGGTACTTAAATTATCTTTCCGATAAAACCCGGCTCTATATCTATGCTGTTTTCGCACTCATTACCCCACCGATCCCAGCCCGGCCACTCCTGACGCGCAAATAATTCAATTCGGGAAACATCACCGTAAAGTTGCTCTAAACGGTTACGGACCTCCCACGGCTTTTCACTGTGATCACCAAGGCATGAATAAACGACCTGCTTTACTGCCGCACTGGCGCGGACTAGACCGCGGCCACGGGTAGCGATCAGTAAATCCTCTGTATTGCCGCGGGTGTGATTCCCCCCGTTCATCCGGGTTTCGGTGTTCAGCATGTCCAGCAGGTCATAAAACTGAGTCAGTTTCCCGCCTTCCAGTGCCCTGTTAAACCGTTCTTCAGCCAGGGCGTTAAACTTCACCCAGGTAAAGCCTTTCATCGTCCTGATACGGAATCCCCACGCCTCAGCCAGTGCCCGCGCCTCTTCGTTGTGCGTCCCGGTGTACCACATAGCCAGAACCGCATCAGGTTCAGGCAGGAGCCACACAGGGAGACGCTTTAAATCCTCCATGCTCATTGTTTTATAATGATTGTTCGCGGCCCCGTTGCTGATTTTGTTCCCGTAGGTCCACGGCGGATCGACGTAAATCAACTGATATTTCATGCGGTCCCCCTCATTGATTGTCTGACAGATAAAAATACTTTTGCGCGGAATATTTCGAGACACCACCGCGCCCGGTCTTCAGATTGTTTTCTAGTAAGCCACGGAGCAACATTAGTAAGATTTTTTGCTATTTCTGAAATTCTTTTTTTATTGGTGTAATAATCAATCCCAACTATGTAAACGGGATCGTCATGTGTAAGTATGCTCAAAATAGCCTGTTCGATAAAATCATTACTTTCTTTCTTATCACATTCAGTCAGCATTTCTAATAATGACTTTTTAGGCCAAATTATTGCTTGGGTTGCTTCAAGTAACTTTTCGCCACGTAACCCCATAGAATGAAGTTTTTTAAGAGTGTCAGTTAATTTCTGTGCTCTACCATCACTCCACTCTTCATCTTTCAGGCATGACCAGAAACCAACACCACCTAAACAATATTCCTCTCTTGTCTTCCCACCGAATTCATCACCCCATGCCGATAACAGCGATTTTATCCACGCGGCCTGAATATCATTCAACGGTTTGAAACGCCCTAAATACGATTTACGGGGAGCGGTTGCCGCTTTATGAAACGCATTTACTCTGGTTAATTTACGCCTCGACAGTAGCATTATCATCCCCCTGTATATTTAAATCTTCACGCAATTGTTTTAATAAACTTTCTTCCGTTCCATGCTTCCTTTCCCACGCTTTACGCCCGGCGTGAAATGCAACCCCGTAGCGCCCTAAGCGGTGATGCGGCGGACATAAGGGCAAAGTGCGTTTCCAGTCGGCCCGCTGGCTGGTTCCCATTCCCGATCGGATATGATGTATTTCAGGTTCTGAATAAACATTAAATTCATTACGGCAAGCAATACATCCATAATCTACTAACCGCCGGTAATGTTCTTTTTCTGCTTTAGTTGCCACGCGGTTTTCTCCTGAATATCCATTCATAGACAGCCGCGCCATTTGTCAGCACGTCATTAAAATCGCCATTTTCCGGCCAGCGGACAGAAACAGTTTCTAAATCATTTTTTGAATTCAGGTTTTTAAATGCACAATCAAAAGCGGCTGAATGTCCCGCGGCGCTGGGATCACAGTCTGCAAAAATAATTAAATGCTTTACCCCTGCTGGGACAAGGAAGCGACGCATAAATGTTGTATTCAGCGTTGCCCAGGTGTTGCAATGCGTTAGCTGATGCGCTGCGAGTGCTGTTTCTATTCCCTCCGCGATGCCTAATGTACTGGCTACCGGAAACAGCCTGATAGCGACTGACACCGCATGATCCGTATAATTTTCTGACTGCAAGCGAAGCATTTTTTTAGCAGTTCCGCCCGCTGTATACTTGCGTGCATTCTTCAGCAACGTCCGGTGCAGATAGCACAACTCCCCGCGGGCATCCGTAGCAATAGCCCATAGAGCCTGACACACATCACCGTACACCCGCTGACTGTCACAGTAGCGCAGCGCTTCAGGCGGCATTGTGACAATACCGCGGCTCTGTAAATACCGTTCACCGTCAGTACCGCGGAGCGCTGCCAATGTTGCGAATTTTTTTATTACCCGCTCCCGTTTCCGGTCAATGTCTGTTTTTTCTGGTTTTGTTCTTCCGGAATATTCATTTCCGATCAGCTTGTCTATCTCACCTGCCAGCGTTTTAAAATCTTTGTCTTGTGTCAGCTCCAGTAATTTCCAGCCGTCCCCGATGTTGCAAACACAAATAAAACTCCCGGTACCATTTTTATCGTCAATTCTGAATTTTCCCCGGCGTCCGCAGATCGGACAATCGCCCTTAAAGTGTTTCTTTCCGGTAATAGTGGGTAAATTGTAATATTCGAAGACTTCCGACCACCGACCGGCGACCGCTTCACGTGTATTCATGCGTTTTTCCTTTCCCGGCTTTTCGCATACGCGATTTGCCGTGACTTGATATAATTTGCGACCTCTGGTGTTATTTCTTTCGGTGTATATTGCAACCCTTGAGGCCAGACCCCGAATTTCTCCCTGTAAATATGAGCGCACCAGTGATCACTAAGTGGCTTACCTTGGACGGCCCTTGCTTTCTGGTAATGCAACAATTGCGACCACCAGCTTTGTTTGAGTTCACGTGTAATGACAGGTTTTTTACTGCCTATTTTCTTCAAGCCACGTGAACGATCAGTGAGGGCATCTTTCCCTGCCAGAGGTTTAAAACCACACTTAGGGCAAACATAAACCCCCGCAGGTTTAACGTATTTACACTGCTGACATTCTTTCGGAAGGGCTTCAACTTCGTCAGATTTTGTGACGCGCTGAATAGCTGTTTCCATTCCGTCAGAATCTGTTTTTAACTGGTCATATTCAATGTCATCCGGATACCCCAGCTTGCTAACGGTTCCTGTGTGATCAAATATTTTACAGACCGCTTTACCAGGTGCAGTTCGTAAGCCACGACCGATAATCTGAATCCACCGGATTTCCGATTTTGTAGGCCTGGCAAAGATGATGCACCTTACGTCACTATCAAACCCGGCCACCAGCACACCAACATTCACGATAATTTTTGTAATCCCGGCTTCGAACCTGCCGATCGTGCCCTGCCGTTCATCGTGTGGCGTTTTTGCCGTCATCACCTCCGCTTGTACACCTGCCCGGTTAAACTCAACAGTGATGTAGTTTGCGTGTGCCACATTCACACAAAAACAGACAGTCGGCAGGTCTTCGCCATTCTCAAGCCAGTTCCGCACGATATCGCCCACCAGCCTGGCATCAGACATAACCGCGGCGATCTCTTTCTCGTTGTAATCACTCCCGTATGTGGCGTCGCTGTGAGTTCCTACGTTGCTAAGATCGGGCGCTGATGGCGCGTAAAACTCATATGGTGATAGGTGCCCTGTCTGGATCAGTTCTTTCATCGTCGTTGGCTTGATCAGACGGTGATAGAAATTCCCGAGCCACTTACTGAACGGGGAACCAGAAAGACCGATAACTTTTACTTTTTTTTCTTCTGCCAGACGCTCAATCGTTTTCAGGAGCGCTTTACGGCGTAGATGGCATTCATCAACAATTAACAGATCGATGTTTTCCGGGAAATCACGGCGGATCAGTGTGTCAGCGCTGGCAATCTGGATCAGTGCGTCAGGGTTGTAGCTCGGATGATCACGCCAGATATACGAAATCTCATCCCCCGGCAATCCGTATTCCATAAACCGGGTTGCGGTCTGATCAAGTAGCACGGTATACGGGGCAACGAACAAAACGCGCATATCACGTGAAATAAATCCGTCAGTGATAAACCCGGCGATCGCCGTCTTACCGAACCCCACAGGCGCATAAAGCAAAAATGATTGTGATTCCTTCCACACTGCCCGGAGCATGTTTAAGGCCGTGACCTGCTTCCCCCGTGGCTCAATGCTCAACATAATCATTACCCCCCTACACATCTGGACGGCTAAACGTCTACCGCCGCGATTCTGTATGATCTGTTAGATCTGTGATCTAAAAACCTTACTGACTGGT
>PPYE01275332.1_pt1 | contig 38265 bp, 30 predicted proteins | sample 1559881 | NCBI WGS metagenome assembly PPYE01 (sample SAMN08240022, study PRJNA423297) | Human gut metagenome, whole genome shotgun sequencing project. | reverse complement strand
GCTTTCGTCACTACTTACTTTCAATTTCCAGTGTTTAGATGCTAATACGTGCTTGATTTGATGTAGAGGTTGGTATACATGACCAGCGATGGACAGCGGAAGCGATTTTTAATCTGTTGGATAATGCTGTGAAATATTCGCCGCCTGGCAGCACGGTTGCAATTCGAGTGCGGGAATTGGGTTTGTTTGTTGCGGTGGATGTGACTGACCAAGCAGAGCCGATTCCGGAGGATGAACGCAGTCGTATTTTTCAGCGATTCTATCGGGGACAAAACAGCAAGACAACAGAAGGCATCGGAATTGGGCTTTATCTGGCTAGGAAAATTGCAACGGAACAGAATGGACATTTGAATTTGCGTTGTCATTCCGATGGAAATACATTTTCATTAATGCTGTTTCAGAGATAAAAAGGAGCGATTGCAATCGCTCCTTTTTCCTTATAACCAACTACGAAAATTAGTTGCAAATATATGTTTATCCCCAAACTTCTTCTGCAATCTCTTTTACAAGAGCCAACTTTGCCCACTGTTCTTCTTCTGTCAGCTTGTTTCCAACTTCGCAGGAAGCAAATCCACACTGTGGGCTCAGGCAAAGCTGTTCAAGAGGAATATACTTAGCTGCTTCATGGATTCTGTCAATCACCGTCTGCTTATCTTCCAGTTTCGGTGTTTTGGTGGTAATCAGACCAAGAACTACCTTCTTGTCCGGTGAAACCTTCGACAACGGTTCAAATCCACCACTTCTCTCATCATCATATTCCAACAGCAGTGCGTCTACATGTTCCTGTGCAAATACATAATCTGCTACAGAATCATAAGGGCCACTGGTAAAGAATGTAGAGTGATAATTTCCTCTGCAAATATGAGAAGTGATTACCATATCTGCTGGCTTGTTTTCAAGAGCAAGATTGTTTACTGCAAGGAGCTGTGCCTTTACATCTTCAAGGTCAATTCCCAGTGACTTGTATCTTTGCTTTGCAGCATCGCCTACAATTGCACCCCATGTGCAGTCGTCAAACTGGAGATTCCGACAGCCAGCCTCATAGAACTGTTTGATGACTGCCTGATAAGCAAGTCCGATATCCTGAATCAGTTCTTCATTGGTTGCATAATATTTTTTAGTGTTCTCATAGTTTTGCGGAACAATCATCTGCTGGAACGTCTGTGCCGGTGCAGGAATTGTATACTTTGCAACTGTATTTTCATCTTCAAACTGCTTTAAAAACTTGAAGTATTCCACGAACGGATGCAGAACTGCCTTTACTTTGCCCGTCAGGTAAGTATCTTCCAGCTGTGCAACTTCGCCGTTAAATTGCACACCTGCAATGGCTCCCTGATGTCCAACCCCTTCAAATCCCCACATAAAATCGAGATGCCAGAACTTGCGTCTAAACTCTCCGTCTGTAATAATATGATAGCCTGCTGCTTTTTGTTTTGCTACAAGCTTTTTGATTTCTTCATCTTCCACAGCAGTAAGCTGTTCTTTGCTGATGATTCCGTCATTGTAATCTTTCCTTGCCTGCTTCAGATTTTCAGGTCTTAAAAAGCTGCCTACAAAATCATAACGATATGGAGATGGGATGGTTTTGCTCATTTCAACTACCTCTTTCTTTCATGGTGATTCCAGTTCATTTGTAATATTTTTATTGTATCACGCAAGCGGTAGTTTGTAAAATACTTTATTCTGTTACTTGTCCATAGCTTTTATCTATAGGTAGGTTTTTATTTTGCACAAATTCCACACGCTGTATAGCCATACTGTTCTACATCGCCTACTCCAGCAACCCAAACTTCTGCATAGTTCTCGGCATTGATTCGCTTTGCTGCACGACAGGTACTGCTTAAATGATAACACATGGTGCTGGTGTTCAGAATCACAAACTGATTTCCCGTATTCGGTGGAATTACTGCTCCATTTGTATGCGTTTGCAGCGTGGTCACAATAGGAATCACTTCTGTTTCAGTCGTTGTTTCTGTTGTAGTTTCAATGGTTGTTGTTTCGGTTGTTGTGGTTTCTGTGTCCCAAGTTGGCTCTAATCCGGCAGCGGATTTTGCATAGTAAGTCAGAACACCAACTGCATCTTCGACAGAAAGCATCCCATCGCCGTTGATGTCTGCACACTGCAACTGCTCTTCGGAAAGAGAAACATCCCAATTGGCACACTTTTTTGCATAATAAGTGAGAATTTCAACAGCATCCGAAACATCAATCACACCATCGTGATTAAAATCACCTTTTAGATTCGTTTCTGCAAATGAATGCAGCGGTTGTGCCGTTCCAAAAACTAACGAGGCACAAAGAATGCCAGCTGGAATGCGTTTTAAGACCTTGCGTAAAATTTCTTTCATTTTTTCTTTCCCCGATACTTTTACATATTCTTCTAATCAAATCATAGAACGTAACAGAAAATACAGAGCTACTAACAGTCCAATGATTTCAAATGCTTTCATTGCAATTTGAACATTCTCTTTCATATTGGTCATTGAAAGAAGTCGATGTATTTGACTTCCTCGCAATTTTCACCTCATTTTCAAATTTATTGTAATGTTGCTTTGTAGGCATTTCCCCACTTTTCCATTGCATCTAAAATTGGTCGCATAGTTTCTACCAATTCACTGAGAGAATATTCCACGCTCGGTGGAACTTCTGCGTAAACGGTACGAATAATCAAACCGTCTGCTTCCATCGAACGTAAACTTTGCGTTAGCACTTTCTGGCTAATGCCATTCAAGGACTTCTGTAGTTCATTGAATCGCCATGGACGCATTCGCAGATTCCTCAGAATCAATAGTTTCCACTTGTTTCCAATCAGCTGTACGGTGGTTGCCACTGGGCATTCTGGTAATTCTTCTTTTTTCAACATGATATCGACTCATTGTTTTCTAGTAGAATGTTACATTTAGTATAGCATATTAAAGATAAAATTGCAACTTTTTTGAACTTTATACAGAAGGACGATTCTAGAAAATGAATAATCCCCCTGTATGTTCGAAGTGATTTTACTTTTATTTTCCTCCATAGGTAAGCAAATTACAGTTATAATAATTCCAATGGTCATCTTCATGATCGACGGAGAAAAGCTCTCCATCATAAGCCATAAAATTATCCCAAACCGTTGCAGAACAATCCCAAGCATTCAAGAAATACATCTTCTTACCAAGTGCATTTGTTGCAGTATCCATATAAACTTGATTGCCATACACCGAGGCATTTTGTCCCCAGCCATCTACAACATTATTCTGTTCAAATGCACGTTGGATGGCTGTACAACCGTTTCTGTAACCGACATTATTTCTAATAATACAATCATTGCCCTTGATATTGATAAAGCTTTTGGCATAATTTTCACCGCTCATTCCAGTGCCGTCAAAGGTACAATTTTCTACAGTTGTTCCAATGGTATATTCTTTAATGTCAACGTGTTCCGCTGCAACGTTTGGCCCTAGCTTGCAATTTCTGATTGTATTATAATGGCATTCATGGCCGTATTCCGTCGTACTTTCTGCACTGCCAACATAAATTGCTTCTCCATATCCCGGAGAAACCACGCCAGTATCATGAACATTACAACGTTCAATCAGACAATTGGAGCTATCATCTCTCAAATGAATGCCCTCTGAACCAATGTGATACACTTCACAGTTCACAATTTTTGTGTGATTGGAATTGTCAATCATGATGCCTTTTTGTGAATTTGTGACTTTTAAATCCTTGATTTCCCACCAATCACCCGATATGGATAGGACATAATTTTCAGCGGTAGAAGAGCCGGAAAGAATCGCTGGTTGGGCTGGATTTTCAGAGCGAAGAATAATCGGCTTTTCTTCTGTTCCATCTGCTGTACCAGTGAACATATAGCCCTTTGGTGTATCGCCACTATAGATATATTCTCCCTCTGCGAGGATGATTTCATCGCCTGCTTTTGCGTTTTCAAGGGCTGCTTTCAGTTCTTCTGTATTCTTCACATAAACCTGATTGGTTGGGAATTCGATAGCAGTCAACTTTTGTTTCATCCTACAAAGATCCAGTACATTCAATGTATCATCTTCACAGAAATCAGCTGCTTTCCAGTCTGTAAGTTTTGCATCTGGAATGCCAAGCAGCCATTTTTGCAAAAGGACAACATCAGAAACATCAAATGCCCCATCTGCATTGACATCACCTTGCACGGAAGATTTGCGAGAAATATCCTCGAGGTTGCCCCAGCCATCCTCTGGATAGGTTTCATTTTGTTCGGTATCGCCAGCTTCATGAAATGGCGTAATTTTTACAGAATCAATTTCAAAATCAGAAGTTTCAAAATCTGGCGTTCCAGCCCAGCTATTCGGAAACCATAGTCCAAGCCATAATCTACCGGCATTAGTCGGAATATACTCTTTTGATGTATAGACAAGCACATCATCAAAATAAAATTCGACTCTTGCTTCTTCATTTTCATCACCGGTATGCCAGTCAAACCGATATTTGTGAAACGCACCATCTGCCTGATTGATACCGATGTCCGTATACCCCGTTCGATACTCATCTTCATTTTCACCAATCCAAGTGTTACACAATGCATACTGATAACTTTGATTTGTTTTTTCAGCATTTGGTCTGCCAGGCATTTCAATGTCAATTTCATGGTTGGTGATTGCACCAGTATCCCAATTTTCTTCATATTCAAATGTCCAGATTGCAGAACAAACACCGAGTTCCGGAGAAACTTTTGCTACTACCTCATAACTTCCGGATGCGTAGTATTCTTTCGTTGCAATTGCTGCCCCTGTTCTTTTTCCGTCTGTACGTTGAGAACCGTCTTTGTTGACACCTTTTAAGTCCCCTTGATAGAGATTTCCATTTCCGGTTAAGACTAGTTTTCCATTCTGAACAGAAACATTCTGCGGGATTACACCGCCATTATAATCTACTTTTTCTCCGTTCTCTGTAACTTTTCCGCCCCAGTTCTTGTATACAACCAGCCACTTATCTGGATCTAATGTTCCGCTTGAAAAATCATCATAAAATACATCTTCTATTTGTTCTGATGTGGCAACAGCGGTTTCAGAAATTCCTGCTGTATAAAAAGTAACTGATGTGTATGTGATTGCGAATACGGATAGAATTGCTATAAATTTTCTCATGGATGTATCTCCTTTTTATACGCGTTTCGCACAACAAATGATTATTACCATGATTATACCACAATCTGTCGAAAAGTTCAAGTGTATACATTGCTAATTAATTTTCAGATACACGCTTTTTATCTAACGGGTGGATTCTATTACAAGAACAGCAGATGTCTTCGAACAAATTCGTAGACAATCTGCTGTCGTTTCATTTTTATGTGATTTAAAACCGCTAATAATTTTACCTTGTTGCCATCAACAAGGTTGCATCATATACCAAATCCTCTGAAATTATCTTTTTTGGGTTTATTTGGTTGTACAGCAACTGGTGTTACCGTACTTTTTTCAACGAATTCTTTTTTCAGCGTTTCCAAGAATTTTTTTATGATATCTTTTCTATCTGAAAAGTTTACCTCTATTTTATAAGATGCAAACCATTCTTTGAGTACCTCAAAAGACACCAATTTATTTTGACACAGCATGAATAAAAGCATCAAATCAGCAGAAGAACGATGTTCCTTTTCAGATAGACAAGTCTTCATTAACTGATAAATGTACGGAGAAAATACATTTTCATACGGCATACTGTATTTTACATCTAAAAATGTAAAATAATATCCATGTGTATTTAATTGATCTTCTAACTCTTTTGCTGCACTCTGATGATTCGATTTCCATACTCTTTTTCCATTACAATACTGAAATGCAGCAATCACAATACTATCCGAATTTAATTGCTCTTTCGTGCAAACTTTTAACTCCAGGCAATCAGAAAATATTCCCTCGTGAATATTTTCTCTCTCAGAAGGCACAAAAGCAAATTTTAAGTGCCCTGTAAAGTTCATCTCTTCTTCATCAAACTTGTCAAATATATCAAACAAACTCATTGGCTTTTCTAAGAAGAAATATTTTGCGTGATATTTCAGCATTCCTGTGGAGAGATAAAGTTCGTTATTTTCTTCAAATAATTCCAATCCATATAGGATGCCATCTGGATAGTTTTCATACTGCAATTGAAACAGACGACTTTGCATATTCATCTGCTCCAAAATTTCCTTGCTCAACAACATTCCACTTTTAAGGCAGATAGAAGTCGATTTAATTTCTTTCAAAAGTGATCACCTCTTGCCATCAAAAAAACCGGAATGGGTTGATTCATAGTTGTAATACTTTCCATCTGAAACTTTGTATTCCTGCTGTGTATTGGAAATCGTTTTTTTGATGAAGTAAACATAAAATCCATACCCATCAAAATTTCCTGACGGAACAGCAATCATCCAAACACTATTATTTTCTTTTCCTTTGTTTTCATCAAAAGAAATGTTCGCAAGTTTTTCCATTAAGGTTTCCCATTGAACTGCTTGATTGTCATTTTTCAATTTCTCAATTACAGAATCTGCACTCGATAGAGATGACCAAAACTTTTTGATCTCTTTTGTGTCAGTAGAAACGTTGACTTCTCTAACCTTTTGATTTTCTGCATTGCGAACAACGATTGTCACTTCGTCTAATTCCGGCTTAATTGGATAAAGAATCGGAACGAAATTCTTATCCAATGCTGGCAATTCCATCATTAAATCCGAAAAATAAACAGAATAGATTTGTTCTGCTAATTGCGAATGCATGGTAAGTTCAGCCTGCATGTATCGTCTTTTATACATCATAAATCGGATACTGCCACCAATGCAGTATTTTTTTAGAATCATGCTTTCTACATGTTCCGGATTTCGTTCTGTATTCGAGCATAGACCTGCACGCAATTTTTTTCCAGGGATAAACTCTTTCAACAATTCATTGAAAATATTGATTTTACAAGATTGTCCAGAGAGTCGGTAATAGTTATAGGTCGTTTTTGGAAGACCATCCTCCTTTTGGATGTCCAAAATTCGATTCAGAAGATTATAAATATCTCCAAAAATGACTTTACGGATTTCCGTAATTGTAATTTCAAGATCATCCAACGGATTTTCCAATCTTACCAGCATATCATCTTCTATCCGATACAGATAATTCAGTTTCAAATCACCAATTGTCTGAATAGCATCATCCCACTTGTCTTTCTTAACTTCTTTTTCTTCTCGATAAAAAGTGATTTTAACTTGTTCTGCAAATTGCCACAAGTAATAGAAATTCCGCTTTACTTTCGGTACATCTTCATCGAAAAACACATCCGACAGATTGTTAAACTGTGTTGGCAAAAATTCTTCACACGCATCATATAAGTCATTAAATTCCTGATACAAATCTATGACATTATAATCTTCTTCATCATAATTTTCTTTATCTTTATCTTTACTTTTAAGAATTTTATCTGCCTCTTCAAGAATATCGTTCTCCGACCGTTCCAATACCTTATTAAAAGCCTCTTTCGGGAGAAAACCATATTTTACAGCAATCTTCAATTTAATCAACTGCATAATCCGATATGTGATATTGTTACCGCCATAGTTAAAATCGCCGTTTGTGAATTGCGTATCAATTTCGATCTTATCAATTCTTGTAGCATCTTGATTTCTTTCAAATTTATAATTGCAAGTTGCCAAATCGGTTGTTCCACCGCCACAATCAATTACTGCAACATTTCCAGAAAGATTTTCTGGTGACTTTTTTTCCGTGTCTTTTTTCCATGCTACATACTTGTCTGCAATATAATCAAACAAAATTGCTCCGGCTTCATCAATTGCATCTTCCACAATTTTGTATTCTGGCAGAATCTCCTTCAGAATAGAAATAAACTTATATTTCATCTTTACGGGAGCCGTAAAATGCAATTCCTGAAATTGAACTCCGAAATAGTCTTCCGCCAATGTGATTACCTGTTTCAGATATGCACGAACAATCTCTTTTTTCGGAACCTCTGTGGCATTTCCGTTGACATCAAATATTTCAATTTGTTCGGAAGAACTTTTGTCTTCAATTAGCCAGTGTTTGATCTGATAGAATACAGATGCAGAAGATTCGTAATTCTTAGACTTTTCCAATTTTTTAGCATCAAAACCAAATTTATATTTGATGTTGCTTGGATTTTCGCAGTTTTCCACATAGACAATCGTTGGGAAATAATCCACTAACCGATTATCTTGTGTAACATCTGCGAACGATACCAATTCTGGTTCAGTGCCTTGCAGATTCTTTATCCGGTAGCTTCCAGCTGTGGTATTACTCGTACCAAAATCAATGCAAAGTACACACTTTGTTTTTCCTATTGTATCCATCTGAATTTTGATGGGCTTATAAATAATCTCACCTGTTAAAGATTCATTGGCAATCTTCAGCACACCAAAGTGAAATTGTGTTTTATTCTGAAAAGCAGAAAAATCAATATTTTCTTTCTGCATGATAACCAGATGAGCACCTTCTTTGGTAACAACTCTACCAACAGCAATGACATTTTTCAAATCATTGTCCATAATCAGCACATTGTTATAACTAATATCCGGAATGGTACACTTCATTTTAAAGTTGCTGTTCACAGTGACAGACATGTTTTCATGCAGCTTCGGAGCTTTAAACTGCATTTTTCCTTCTACATCTTTTTTTAACTTTCCATGATACTCTTCCAGAAAGTCTTGTGCTTCCTCTAAAGTCAGCTGTTCGATGTCCATAATTTCTGCTGATTGCCGCACAGGAGAAGTGGCAGCTTCTTTTGTATCTTCTGCATCTTCTACCGTATCCGTTGCTTCCGGCGTGTCAGATTCTGGATAGATGACGTCATACAATTCCAAGAATTTATCAATTTTTGAAATCTTATCCGGGCATTCTTCATCCAAATCATCATCGTCCCATTTCAAAATGTTCTGTATCTCATCCGATACATATTTTATGGGCATCGTTTTACGCATCATTGCATCCCGAAATTCCATTTCATTTTTCGGAATTGCAATGGATTTTCTCTCAAACAAATCTTCCCATTGTGACAAATCAAATGTTGGCTTTCGATGATCGAGTACAACCTTCAAAATTCTCACTCCTTTTTCTTAATTGACGCTGGTTATATCTGTATAAACTTTCTTGAAAATTTTTCCAAGTTCGCTCATACTATTGGAAGTATAGAACAACGGGGATTCTCCTACCAATGTATTTGCTGCTGCAACATTCTTGGCAATTTTATAACCTCTCGCAGACGGATTTCCAATAAAAATAACAGCAAGACGCACATTGTTTTCTTTCCGTATTTTTTCCGAAATAATTTCAGAACGATCACCGTTATTTGGAGCACCATCTGTCATCAGGAAAATAATTTTGTCTGTTTTTTTAGACTGCAAAATTTTCTCGTAACTGTTCTTAATCCCCTTCATCATCTCGGTTCCGCCCCAAGCTTCCATTTTATCCACACTTGCAATCAACATTTCCTGATCAGATGTCATTTTGCAAATGTTTTCAGTATTATTTGCAAAGCTTGTGATACCAACTTCATTTGTAGTAAAATCTACAACTTCAGAAATCAACTTTCTGCATGCATTCTTTGCATCGGCTAATGATTCCCCTCTCATGGAACCGCTGCAGTCAATCAGAAGATCAATCGCTGTCGGATTACTTCTTTTGGTTTCTTCTTCTATCATAGCACTACGCTCCACTTTTATGGTATTGGTACTTCCTGTTTTCAAGTCCGTTGCTGTAACGGTGAGTTGTTCACTTGAATCGAAGTCAAAAGTAACTTCAATCTGCGGAACACCTGCTTTTGCATGCTGAATATCACTCAGCATAAAATATCCATAATATTCATGCTCTATGATATTTTCACAATCTTCCTTATCCGGTGCAGCATAATAAATTGCAATGCTAACTGTGTCCTGATTATCATAAGTTGTTGTATAGATTTGGGATCTTTTGCACGGATAATAGGAACCTTTTTCAATAATTTTAGAGAATTTTTCTCCTGCAATTTTAACACCCATAGACTGTGCAACCTGACCACGCATATCTTTTCCAATTGCAGACCAGCTATTTGCAATGATTCCGGCTCCTTCTGCAACAGCAGTTGTTTTATCACACTGCATAGAAGCTGTTTTGCCGATTTTTTTCTCGCACAGTTCAATGACAGAAGGAATATAGCAGCTACCTCCGACTAAAACTAAATGTGTGATATCTGAGATAGAATGCCCCGTTTTTTTAAAGGCAGCAATCGACTTGTCCAATCTATCTTCAATTCTCTTGTAGATACCTGCACACAAGGTGTCGAATTTTTTTCGAGTAATCTTGTACTGCAAACAAACCGGTTCATTGTTATTGTATCCTTCGATAATAAAGCGGTCAAATCGTGCATAACACTCATCTACATTAGAGAGCTCTTCCTTTAAATTTTTAGAGCGGTCATGAATTTCTGCAATAATTCCAAGATAATTTTCTCTTGGCAACTGGGATTTATATTCATCAGAAAGATCAATTCCGATGTCATCTCCAACTTTTTCAAGCAGGTATTCATAAAGCACCTTATCGAAATCATCGCCGCCAAGTTCTCGATCGCCTTCTTGGCTAATAATCTCTGGGTTCAAGTCTTCATCTAGATGTACAACTGCTGTATCATAAGTACCGCCACCAATGTCCACAACGAATACCATAGAATTCGCAGTGATTCCTTCTGCTCCTGCAATTGCAGCCGCAACCGGTTCTGGTCTTAACCCTAAACAATTAAGCCCTGCATTTTTAGCAGCCTTTTTCGTTTCTTCCTTCTGGATTCCAGAAAATGCTGCTGGAACGGTAATAACTGCACAAATTTCATCATCTTCTGTAAGTTTCAGTTTTTTGATAATTCGTGCTTTTGCCGCCTTCAAAACCTCCGTTGCAACATCTGTTGGCGTCATCAGAACGGGCTTTTCTCCATTTACGGGAAGTTCATATACTTTATCTCTACCCATAAAGGTTTTCGCAGATTTTATTCTATTTTCCGGCTTATAGTTTCCATTCCGATAGGCATCTGCACCGATTTCGATTTCCTTTGTGTCAGGATCCAAAAACAGTACGGATGGGAGCACATTTCCGGAATTGCGAAACGATAATGTTGTAATGTTTTCCTTCTTCTTATACGCCACCAATGTATTTGTTGTTCCCAAATCAATGCCAACATATACTTTGTTCTTCATTGTACTTCACTCCTATTTGATTTTAAAAAGAATTATCGTCGTCATCATGAAGTTCTCCTATTGTAGAATCATATGGTTTTATGCCACATTCGTCTCCATTAAAAGCAGAATTCCCATCACATTTGAAATCTTCTGACTCAGTGGATTCTTCCAATTCTTCTCGTTCACCCACATTGTCATCATAATTACAAGATTCACTTTTATCAAAAGCATCATCTTTAGAATTTTCTTCTGATGTGTCTTGTCCATCTGCATTGTCACCATAGTTACAAGATTCATTTTCATCAGAAGTATCATCTTCAAAATTTTCTTCTGGTGCATCTTGTTCACCTGCATTGTCACCATAGTTACAAGATTCACTTTTATCAAAAGTGTCATCTTCAAAATTTTCTTCTGATGCATCTTGTCCATCTACATCGTCATCATAGTCACAAGAATCGTCAATGCCATCCTCTGGTTCAATGAGTTCTTCTCCCTCTTGATCGAACTGTTCGTTCTTGATTTCTTGTTGAAGCATATGAATATCATTCTGCATATTCTGCATCTGTTCTTTTACAGTTTGACTTTTTGAATAAACTGTATCTCTGATAGAGCCATTCAGCTCAAAAAGTTGATTCAAAACTTCCAAAACTTCTTCAAATCTTCTGTTTAATTCTTTACATTCTTTCTCTAAGCGGTCATTTTTCTCTTTTAAAGCTTTGTTTTCTGCTGTTAGACGTTCATTTTCTGATGCGAGATTCTTTTTCTTATTACATTTATTTTTAAGATCAGAATATTTTTCTTTCTCTGATATTATTGTCTCATTTAATGTTTTGATTTCTTGTTTCTGCTCGCTTTCATTCTCTTCGCTTTTAGTTAACTGTTTCTGCAAAAGTTCATTTTGTTTTTGAAGAGATTCATTTTCAGAAAGCAAGTCTTGCGAAACACGTGAAAACTGCTGGATTACCGTTTTCAAATCTTCTATTTTTGAATTCATCTTCTGTTCTCCTCTCCACGAATGAACGACATCATTTCTTGCAACTGACCGTATACACCCTTCATTTTTTCCGTTTGGTTCCACTTTTCGTCTTCTAAGTTTTTATAGTCTGTTGCAATGCTGTCTACAATTGCAAGCCCGACCGCTTCTAATCTTTGAATCTGCTTTTTTGTGATATTACTCATATTGTACCTCCACCGTCAGAAAAATCGGATCTTCAATTACTTGTTTGATTTCTTGCATGGAAGATGTAGAAGCAACAATTCCTGCTGTTGTAAATTTCAGTTGAATGACAACTTCTTCATCTTTTGGATACAAGTCCTTGTTCAGTTGTAGATATCCAGCGTATAGAATCTCCTTTTGGTTTACATCTGTATGTTCCCGTACAGATTTTAACGTTTGATATACTTTTATTCGCCACTTGCTAGATTCCAACTGACTGATGCTAATTTGTTTTCTTTTGCCTGGGATGTTATAAAAAGAATTTCGATTGAGAGCCTTTTCAAAACCTTTTCCAACCTCAATCCCAACATGCATTGGAATAGAATTGCGAACTGTGATGTTTTCTTGTTTTGCATAGTTCACCGCTCCAGAAGATACACAACAATAAACCGTATTTTCTTCTTCGGGATCGCCAATCAATTCTGCTTCCTCAAAAAGAGATTCTATTTTATCCCGGAAATATTGTATCCGAGAAGTGCCACCAACCATCACCACTTTAGAAACAATGTCATAATCATCAGAGTCAAATTCATCAGTCAAATCAAACATCTCAGAAATTGCACTTGAAATCTGATTCCATATTTGCATATCATCTAAAATTTTATCCACATTCGTTCGCTTCAAGACAATTTTATCACCATAGAGTCTTCTTTCTGCTTCTGGCGTATCTTCTTCTTCGTACAACTCATTTTTCAATTCTTCTGCGTACTCAAAAAGAGTAGCCTTTTTTGACTCATCGTCTAACCGTCCAGCTTTAATTTCTTTTTCAAAAATAGATTCATATCGAGTATCTAAGAAATCAGCAATTGCATCGGAAATATCTTTGCCACCAAAAGATAATCCTGTTGATGAAATTGTTTCAATGGTAAAATCATCATCTTCATTCTCAATTCGCATCAAACAAATATCCAATGTGGAAGCTCCAAAATCAAATATCAAGATGTATTCTTCATCATCCACTGCGTCTACACACTCATCAAAAATGTCATCTGAAAAAAGTGCAGCAAATGGTTCTGTAATGACTTCTTTTACTTGAAATCCTGCTTTTTCAGCACACTTTTGCAACATTTGCTTTTGTGCTTCTGAAAAGACAACCGGAACGGTTAAAATGACAGGAGCAGTCATATCATATCGGGATTCATTCATTTTCAGATAAATCTGTGAAAAAATATCTGTAATAATCTGCATTGCAGAAAATGTGTATCTTCCAGAACATACCGAACGTGTATAATGCTCTCTTTGCAGCTCTCGCTTTATATAACGAACATAATCGCTGTCACCGTATTTTCTTGCTTCTTCTGCTTGTTTTGCTCCAAAAAAATATTTTTTTAGAATAGTCGCGTCTTCTTCATCTTCACAATAGTATACTGCATTTCGAGAAGTTTTACTAGAATTTTTCTGATTTCCTTCTAAATCAACCCGTATATTTTTCCTACCGTCAAAATAACAAACTTTTAGATTTTGCATACCAAAATCAATGCCAATATAATTTGCCATTATGTGATTCCTCACTTATTTAAAATATGTACACTTTCCACAAAGCTTTAATGTTTCCTTTTCTCCACAGTCTTCATAAGTCAGAGCAAAAGGTTTTAATTGTATTTGCTTGATTGTATTTGGCGTGCCGCCACTAGCAGGGATTGGTCGATCAAAATAAGAACGATACGGCGTAATGTTATCCCCTGCTTTTACAGGAACTGCAATATATCCGGCTTGTTCAATGTACTGCTCAAGTTTCTGCCAATCATCAATAGATACTTTTGTGTCACTGCCATAGATATACTTTTTAATCAATTCATGTACATCATTCATGATTTCTTCCCCGTCTTCAAAATCATCTGTCCGCAATATCTGCTGAAGACCCTTTTGATAGGATTCATATTCCCACTTGCCAAGATGATTTTTGATTGTCAAAAGGTTAGACACCAATTTCTCTACATAAGCTTTATTAGGAATGATTACTTTAGAGGAAGTAAATGCAACCGTTTTTGGATGAGCTGGTCGAGAAGGCGACTGAGTTGGTCGAGAAGGTGACGTAGGGGCTGGCGTTGTGCGATGCAAATTTTGAAGCGTCTGGATTGTATGTTGTTGATAATTTATCGCATTATTTAATCTCTGGATGTCTTCATTTAGACGATTAATCTCATTTTTTAGTTGATTGATTTCATTGTATAATTGTGTAGCATCATATTGACTGTTTGTAGTAGAACTAGAACGAATTTGGTTGGATTTTATAGAAGAAATTTCTCTCTTCAATTTGGAAATCTCAAAAAAATCCACATTAGGATTACCAGAAAGTTCGTTCATTCGGCTTTCTAGTTCCGAAAGCCTTTTGTCCATATTCTCAATAATATCCTGCCGATTTACAACGCCTTTGTTATTGTGTGCAAATTTTAAAGCATCTCGATATTCTTTACTGCCGACTCCATGTTTCATCAACAATCTGCAATCCACAGCTAAATCCGCTGCCAGAGAAACAATTGCTGGAATGATAATCAATAACCAATCTGCCATTGTATAAACACCCTTTTCTACTTAAAATAGGTACATTTTCCACAAAGCTTTAATTCTGAAATTTCATCGCCATCACAGTATTTCAAGCTATACGGCTTTTGTTGAATTTGCTTGATTGTATTTGGCGTACCGCCACTAGCTGGAATTGGCCGTTCAAAATAAGAACGATACGGCGTAATGTTATCCCCTGCTTTTACAGGAACTGCAACATATCCGGCTTGTTCAATGTACTGCTCAAGTTTCTGCCAATCATCACTGGATACTTTTGTGTCACTGCGATAGATATACTTTTTAATCAATTCATGTACATCATTCATGATTTCTTCCCCATCTTCAAAATCTCCATCTTGCAATATATTCTGAAGTTTCTTTTGATAGGATTCATATTCCCAATCGCCAAGATGATTTTTGATTGTTGAAAGGTTAGACAACAATTTTTTCACATAAGTTTCATCTGGAATGACCACATCTTCTGAAATGGTTGCTTCAATCGAAGATTCTTCTTGACTCTGAAAGCATTCTGAATACCGGCTTTCCAAATCTTCTAATATTTCAGCGAAAGACAAAGTGGAACATTGGTATTTTTGCTCTAAGCCTAGTAATGTGCTTTGAATTTCCATATTACTCACCTACTCTACTTCACTATCTGACATGATTTCCGCATTAAAATCACGAATTGGCTTACCAGAATCGTCGTATAATTGTACCGACAAATTCAATGTACCATCTGTTTCAATGGTAAAAGTTACCTGAATTTCAGAAGGATTTGATGTTCTGTCAATCCCAATTCGATACGTATTGATATGAGAAATTCCTTTATCCCGCTCAGTGATGGACTCTGGATAGTTTTTTACGTCTTTTTCATAACACGGAATTTCTACAGTTCCAACATTTAATATATTCTGATCGATTTTAAATGTCTTACTGCCACTTACCGGTAAAGCCTGGTCTACATCAATCAATTTTTCAAATTTTTTGATTCCAATTCCAGTACGTAGTCCGACACCAAATTGTGTAGTTGTTTTCTCATCTACATGAATCAATCTTTGTTGTTCTGCCATAAGCAGAGCACCCTTGGCAATCAAGTCAAATACGCTATCACTTAAAATGACATCAATTCCTTCTCCTTCAAATTCTTCACGCAACATTTTTTCTGCTAAAGATAATTGAGAGCTACCACCTGCCATAATAATCTTTTTGACATATCGTTTGCTTTTTCTCACTTTATCAACCACACGCCGTGTAATGTCAACAGTGGTTTGAACATAAGGTCTTATGACATTTTCAAACTGTTCTTTCGAGATGGTGAGATCATATGCATTTATTTCTTCATTTTGATGAATATTGATTTCTCCAATATAAGTATCCTCTTGATCAGAAAAATATTCTTTTAGCGTTTCGATATATTCCCGAATCACACGCATATTATAAAGATATTCATCTTCTGTCATACCGGATTCATCTTCATCAAATTCCATATCATCTATATCACTAGAAATTTCTACACCATTTTGATTTAATAATGGCAAAATAATTTCATCTGCAATCGCCGTGGTTATGGTATTTCCCCCTAAACCAGGATCACCATCTTTGTCAAGAGAGGAATAATGATTATCATTTCCCTTTTCAATAACAGAAACATCAAATGTTCCTCCGCCAAAATCATATACCGCAATGACATCATCATTTACCTCAGAATCAGAGGCGGCAATGGCAGCAGCGGTTGGTTCAAAAGCAATGCCAACATTTGAAAACATCGCATTTTGAGCTGCTCTTTTGATTTTAGCTTTCTTTTCTACATCAAACTTTGCAGGAACTGTGATGACCGTTTTATCGGACTCACTCATTTCAGAAATGCCAAAAAACTTTTTAAACCGGACTTCTACATACTCAGATAGCACCTTATTTAGAAACAATTTTGCAATTGCTTCTCCTTTTAATTTGAAAGAAGTACCATCTTCTGATACAATTGGGATTTTTTCCATGATATTTATTTTGAAATCGGTTACTAATGCTTGAGCATGTCTGTAATTATCTGCATGATGCAAAGCATCTTCCCCAATAATATAATCCTCTTTTGACAAAAAGTAAATCGCAGATTTTATGCTTTTTCCACCTATTTTTTTAAGTTTTCCCTTTAAATCTCTGGTATATATGACAGTATTGGTCGTTCCAAAGTCAATACCAATGTTTTTTTCCATTGTATCAAAGCCTCCCTATAAAATTGTACCACAAAGCTGTTCGTCTTCACAAGCAATTACATAATTTGTTTTATCCAGAATGGCAGGATAACTTTTCCAGCGAACTTCCATATGAAATAATATATCTGCAAAGAAATATTTGCAGATTTCAAATATTTCTGAACGTTCTTTTGTATATGCAGCAATAAAAGACACGTACAGTACTTTTTCTATCTTGTCATAATAGAAAGTTACTTTATTATGAAAGATGTCCATTAATATTGGCTTGAAATAACCGCACTTTTGTTCGGATTGATTTTTTAAAATCAAATAATGAAGTATTTTATCAATAATCAAATTGTTTTGGTTCTTTGTAAAAAACGAAATCGGCATATTTCCGTACTTCCCTTGTACGATTTCGGAATATAACTTCATTTTTTCCAGATCATAAGTTGTGTAACCGGCTATTTCATATAGTTTTTTTAAAATATTTGCAATAATATTGAGTTCCTCAGGGTGCTTTTTTAAAAAATCCCATCGTTTTAACTGTACCGCTCTCAAATCATCTATTGGTTCCTGAAATTGAAACAAAATACCAAAATCCGAAGAGAGATTTAAATCTATTTCAACCGCATGTTCCTTTGTCTTTGGACACCTTTTCTCATCTGGAAGCAATGTGTAATAGTAAAACGGAACACTCATACAAAATATCCACCCTTCCAAATATACTCTGGAAATTGCTTTTGCAGCACATAAATCATATAAACCACACGGTCGAAGAAATATGCATCATCTTGTTTTTCAAAAGAAAGATACACTGTTGGTCTTTCTGAAAAACATAAGTAATCGGAATCTAATGGATATTCATATCCCAGTTCATAGGTACAAACTCTAAAATTATCCGGGCATTTTGTAAAAACATCTATGCATTTTGCAAAATTTTGATAAGCATCTAGAAAATGAAAAATATCTGATTTGCTATAAACTCTTTTTAGGTGTTGTTGACGATGTTCCGGAGAAAGATATACTTTTATATCATTAAGAAGAATATCCTTTTTATAATGCACATCCAAAATACAAACTTTTTTCAATTGGTCTTTTGGCACTTCTATGTCCCAAGAAGAAACACAAATATATTCCCGTTGACGCTCCAAATCATAATCACAAGAAATTTGAAATTTGTTATTTTTTCTATCTACAGGAACAATATATTCATCAGGATTCACATAATACCGATAGTGTTGATGGTTTTTCACGCCAGAAGGAGTTCCAGATAATTCTTCTACATTCCATATGGCTCTCCATCCAAACAGCAAGTCATTCAAACCATTTTGTGTAAGCTGCAAATCTGGCAGAGAGAAACGATTTTGAAATTCCTTTTTTGTTTCAATGTAAACAAGTCTTCGGAGCATCGGTGCATAGGGAACGGCTTCATCCATATTATAATATTTTGAAATATCATATAACAACTTTTCTTTGTGTAAATCGTTATTTTTTAATACAATTGCATATTCAAACTCGCCATTTTCGGTTCTCCCTTTATAACATTTTTCTCTACCACAGAGCTTTAATGCATTTTCATAGGAACAATCGAGATAGCCAGTTCCGATAATGAACCAATTTCCATCCATTTTTTTGTTATCATTAGAGCAAATATTTCCATTTGGGAAATCAGGATCACGAATATCATCAGCAGCAGTTGCATAATAAAAATTTTTCTCTGGAGAATCCTGCTTTCTGGATGTAATTCCCCAATGAACGAACATGGATTTTTTCACAGAAGGAGGAGCAGAAGAAGCAATATTCTGCAAAACAGTGTTCTGATAGTCAGTTAAGTCAGAAACAATTTTCGACCAAGTTTCTTTTTCCTCATAATCCAACTCGCTTTTAGAATCAATATAAGAGAGCAATTGTTCTTTGAATTCTCCTATTTTATACATTGCCACTTCTTCCTCCTTTGTATATCGTGCGTTTTTATCGGAATGAGATTTAATTTTTTAAATCAATTGTGCTGCCGGTTAATTCTGTTTTTCCGTTATCTAAAATCAATTTTGATTTTCCACCGATGATTTTAGAACAATTCTGCTTTAGATTACATTGTGCTTTTCCATTTTCACATTGAATTTCATCAGAATTCATTTGAATAGTTGATTTTCCAGATTCTGATTTTATACTATCAGATTTAACTGTAGTCGAAGACTTTTCCAATTTACTAATAATAGAATCACTATTTACTGTGATTTCTGCTTTATCATACACCATTGTGACAACATCTGATTTGATAGAACAAGAAGCTTTCTCGCCTTGTTTGATACATACTTCGCTGTCATCAATGGTGATAATCGAATCCTTTACAGCAATCTGTTTTTTATCAATATCCTTGCAATTTTCAGGAAGTTCGTGTAATCGAAGCGAGCCTAACGCATATGGTTTTCCATCTGATATGCAAATTAGGACTTCATCATCCGTATCAGGAAGCATTATAACGCCACCGTTATTCTTTCCGACAAAAGGTGTGACATAAGGAATCCATATTTTTTCAGAATCGTTATCTGAGAACTCCAAGAATTTCACCTGAATTCTTCCCAAATTATCCGGATCCTGATTGGCAGTCACTTTTGCTGTTGTGAGCAACACTTCTGGAACATAACTCGGCGAATCAAAGGAAGGATTGGTTGAAGCAGCGTACTGGAAATACGTTTCATCGCATTTCTCATGCATATGCACATGAGATATTACATAATTTGATTGATTATATTGTATTGTTGACCCATTTGGAAATTGCTCCATAGTTAAAATGCAAAGCTCACGATTTCCCTTTTGAACAGTGACCTTCTTTTCTAGGATAGATTTCTGGTACACTTTTTTGGTATCATTCACACGTTCTATACTGCTCTGCATGCCAAAAGAAACATTTCCTTCTTCAGTAATCCACAGTCCAGTACCACATTTATTTGCAAGATACAACAGAAAAGAAAAGTCGTCCACATTGTGTTGGTATATAATCTCTTCAACAGAATCCTGAATATGATCGCATTTTCCAACTTCTACTTCCGGAAAAGATTTTAAAATATCTGCATATGTTTTTTTAGGATTTTGAAATATCCGTTCCTTTCCAGTTTCCTGTAACAGCAACGATTTTGAGATAATCTTGACATTTGCTACAATTGCAGTCATACCATACTCAATCGCCACTTCAAACACAAAACCTTCCATTACACAATCGCCTGTATTAGAAGAAACTTCAACTGTCCGTCGTTGTTCAGCCGCAGACAAAAAATCTTCCACTTTTTCAGATACAATTGTAAAGCATACATTGCAAACTGTGTGTCTGCCAACTTGTGCTTCTATTTCAAAGTCCTTGTATCTTAAAAATTCCGGTAGATTTGTAAACTTCACTGTGCTTCACCAATTAAACCAATTCGGTCTTTGTTTCACTAATTTTGTAAGTTGGTGCCTGTGCCATAAACAGTTCAAACTCCAGTCCGACTCTATCATCTTTACAAGCACAACCAGTTCTTTCAAAATAGTCAATACAGAACATCTTATCAAAATGATAAGTTCTGCTGAAATTGTTAGAATCTTCTATGTCAGATGTTTTCATAACCACTGTCACTTCTCGGTAAACATCATCGTTGGACTTTGACCATTCAGCAAGCTGTCTGATTGCGGTCAATGTTTCACGCCGACCATCAAATTTTCCGGATATCACCATTTCCACCCTGCCGTTTCGATCACGTTCTTTGGTGGCGTCATCACTATTAAAACCAAACTTTACGCCAGTAATCGCGTCATTCTTGTTGTCGGCCATTTTGAATTCAATCGAATTCTTTGATCCCTTAATTGTTACATCGTAATGAAATTCCATAGTTATACCTCTTCATTAATATTGACTTCCACTTTTATTGGATTTTCCATTCCATTAAAAGTAAGTAAGAACGTTTTTTCCGCTTCACTGTATTCAAACGTTTCTCCTGGATACAAAAGCGGATTGATTTTATTCGCATCATCTTCACTTGCATTAACCACATTATAAATTTCAGTGGAAAAAGATTTTGCATCCTCTTGCTTCATGCCGAACGGATAAGTTCTCTCTGCACAAAAGCCCAGATAATTCTTTGTAATAAACTGATAAATTGGACGGGCATTTAAAGTCCTTGCCGTAAACACGAACGCATTTTTTTCAAGTGTATCGCTTTTGAAGCAGAATGCATTTCCACTTTTTCCACTTAGCAAGGCGGCAATTTCCCGATCCATGTTCAAGCGACTTTCTGGATTGAATTTCGTTGCAAAGGCACGACTATTCTCTTCCTTTTCCAAGTCAAAACGAATAAATGGCAAATCCTCATTTACGCGTTTGCCGAACTTCTTCTTTTGAATATTTTCGCTCTGGGTTGCCGCTACAATTCCTGCTGCAACATAAGCTGCATCCACATAAATATCCGGCGTATACAATTTATTTCCATCTGCCGTTTTCATATCCACTTGTCGCTTCGCTTTTGGAATAATGGTAAAGTTTGGATATACAAGAACAGTAGAATCGCTATTCTTAATTGACTCAGACTTTTTCTTGTACTTTTTAATAATCTCTTCACTTATCCCAAAATTCCGGAAACTTGTCGAATCACAAGCTGTAAAATTAAAGAAAGATAAAATTTTAAACTCTGATAATATAGAAGAAACCCTGCTAATCTTTTCGATATTTACCGTTTCTTCAGTATCGTCTTCTTTCTTCTGATTGGATGCTTCTGAAAACATATCAAAATTAGAAAGATCATCCATCAAATCAGCATCATCACTGCTATTGCTGGTAGATTTATCTCCACAAATCTCCTCATCATAAGCAGCTGGAAGAACGGCAAACCAAATCCGATTTTCTTCTGTGCTGTTTACCGCTTTCAAGAACTTTCTAATATTCTGAATGTTTTTATCGCTATCCAGTATATCAGAAACAGAACAGTTTGCAATAATTACACCACTTTCTACCATACCGTTTTCATCTCCGGCATGCATGAAAAATTGTTCCAAACTTGCAACCTTCTGCGTCAAAATTCCCACAGCATTACAGAAAGCCTGTTGTGCAGCTACATAATAATTCTCATAAGTTTGTTTTCTTGCAATCAGTTCTTCGGTTGGAACAGATGCCAGTGCAGTATTTTCCTGTTTGGAATAAACAGACAAAAACAAGCTTTTATTTACAGAACCTCCAGAAGCATTGATCTCATCTGCTGTTTCTTTCCAATACTTCTGTGCGATTAAACGAACCTTATTCTCTTTTTGTTCAATGCCGAGCACTTCTGGAGTATTTTCTTTCAATGGAATTGGTTTTAGATTTCCGTCATCATCCCACTGAATCGAGCAAGGCAACAGTTTTGGTGCAGCAGCACCAGAAGCAATCTGCTGTTCCGCTTCTTTTGACACCCCTTTTGCTTCAAGAAGAAGTTCCGTATCTCTTATGGCAACCGGAAGCAATCGCAAAGCACTGCCAGCATATTCATCTCTTACAGATACATAAGTTTGCTTTGCCTTTAGCATCCACTTTTTTACACCATCTGGATTACCATTCTCCTGAGCTTCTAATGCACTTGCAATATAATGCTGCACATCATCCCGTCTGCGGCGAGCTCTGGTATAAATTCGTTTTGGATCAAGTGCTTCATACAAGTCTTCATAACTCATATGATCATTATCCGTCGTGCTTGCCGATTTTTTCATCGCAATGTTGTGAACGGCTCTGTAGAACTCATGATCGCAAAGACGAATTTCATGTGAGCGATTGCCATTCTTTTCAAGTGAATAGCTGACTTGAATTTCTCCGTTTTCATCCTGATTGTATACTTCATATACAACGGGCTGAAAAACTTTCTTGAATTCTTCAAAGCTTTTGACAATCAACTTGTTTCCTGCATCAATTAAATCTGCATCATCCTGACCATCTAGCAATCTGCATAGATTATCTTTTTGATCATTAAATCGTTCAAAGATAATCGTTCTTGCATTTTGAGGAACACTTTTTTTAAAATTAATCTTCAACTTTAATCAACTCCTTTAAATTGAAACGTAGAAAATACACGAAATCTCTGCTGCAACTGCTCAGAAACATATATGGCAGAATCATTAACAGCTGTAGACTTGAAAATATGGTATCTTCCAACGTTTTTAGGCGACAGTTTTCCTTTTGAATCAAAGCACCGAATGCGAGATGGCACAACAATTCTATAATGCTGCTGCTCACCACACATGTCTATCACAACTGGAATTTGAAAAATTCCGTCTGTTTCCATAATACTCAACGCATCTTCCCAGACCTGCCGATGGAAAATCGGTACCTTTTGGTCAATATAATAAAATGCTCGAAAAGAAAATCTGTTGTTAGGTGCAATTTTCCAATATAACGCTTTGCTTTCTAAAAATTGAAACTCGGATTTTAAACAAAACGCCTTGATTTTTTTGACGTAGGGACGAAGAACCTTTTCCTCTTCAGAATCATCATATAACTCATAGAACATCTGCTTCCACAATCTCCATTCCAATTGGTTTCAGTTGCACCAAAAAATCCTTCAATTTTTCCGTGATATAAATATGATTGTTGGAAAAATCTTCTGTTTTAAAGATTTGATAATTCCCGATTCTCTCGCTACTGATTTCGCCAAACGCATCTTTTACAGCGATTCGTGGTGGCAACCCTAATCTGTATTTTTTGGAAATTCCTTGTAGCTTATCATTTACAATCACCTCTTTTGAAAATAAATTGCAAACAGGAACTTGCTTTATTGCCTGATACAAAGGTTCTGAAAAAAGTGGGACTGCATCATCATACATAAAATCTGGAAAAACCATACCGCCCAGTTCCTCAGAAGTTTCGACTTCTATCGGTTCTGGTGACATTTTCTGAAATTCTGAAGACATACATGCAAGCTGGATATTTTGAAACGCATCTTGTCTTAATTCAATAAAATCATCTTCCATTTTATTGTAATGCAACCTGTAAATCATAGAAGTCCACACTCCTTCAACCGTCTTGCAACCATTGCCTTTGGTGCAATATATTCTTCCTCGCCGGCATCTTTTTGTTCTGCCAGCAGTGCTGAAAAATGACTCCCTATCTTTTCCAACTCGCTATTGCAAATATACTGATAATTTACACGATATTGAAACGGCAGTTGAAAAGCCTTTTTTTCATCTGCAATTAGAAAACAAGTGACATTTTCGCAAAACAATGTCATTTTCTTTATGGTTTCAGGTCTATGATTTTCTGCAACTGGGATATCCTGTGCAGCTAAAAAATTCAGTTGAATTTTCTCATTTTTCAGATAATTGGTATATTGATACTTTTTCAAATTCCATTTTGTTGCAGTTTGATAGAGAAGAATCACTTTCCCGCTGCGTGGAATTTCATATGCATACCGTAACGCTTCCATGGATACAAAATAGGGGAAACTATCTTTCGCTCTTCCGCCAAACAAATCTAAATACGCTTCAATCTTCTCGGAAAGTGCATTCATTTTTTCAAGAAACCAAATTTTGTGCACTTCATAGTTTTCTGCAAGGCAACCATCATTAAAACGCTGATTGCATGCACTCAGAATCTTCTTTATATCTTTGTTGATTTCATCATTGTAACAATCTATGGTTCGAAGTTCTGGATACTTTTCTTTTATTTTGTCTGGTATGTTGATGCGATAAGAATGTTGCCCTACATGCCATTGCAAGCCAGACGCATGCATTACTTCATATGCCTGTGCTTTTTTATAATGGGATGATTTTTTTCCATAACCATCCCCACTTTCCCAGCAAGGTAGAAAGTAACAGTTTTCTTCGCAATTGATATCATATCCAAAATAATTTCCCAATTTTACAAGTTCCGGATACCGACAATATGCTGCATTGATGGAAATCATATGATGTGCCTGATTGTTCCAAGAAATTTTTTCTTTCTCCATGTTTCTGTTGGCACGCTCATTATAATCTGCCTCTTTTCGGCTGCTATTGTTCCGTAGCTTTGCAGCGGCTCCATTGGTATTTATGGTACTAGAAGCAATCACATACGGACAACTTGCAGCTTTTCCGCAAGTGTCATAGGAACACAAACACAGATTGATAGCATTTGGTGTTCCTGCCGACTGCTCTTGTAATTCTTTTTGTTTTGGCTTTTCAGTCAATTCTTTCTCTGGTTCTTTCTTTTCAGAAACAGAATTGGCTTGTTCGGTCTGATTGAATTGCTCAGGTTGTTTGGATTCTATTTGTTTCGATTGTGGAGATGCTTTTGATTGTGTGGCATTTCCAGCAACCGTTGCAGCACTGCCACTTCTCACGGCAACGCCTGTCGGTGTTGACAGCATTGCCATGGAGGAAACAGGCATAGATGACATTGGCGGCAATGGTTTCTGAACACGAATTGTACCGCCAACAGAGCATATCATTTTTGCATCTTCATTCAGAAGCGAAGTACCATTGATTTTCTTTTCTTCCTCTATGCCACTTATCCATTTCTTTGCTGTTTTCAATTCACAGGGTTTCGACACACCCTGTGCAGCAGCCGTTAAAATGGAACAAATTCCATTCCCGTTGAGTGCCGTTTCGGTTGTCAGAAAATTTCCGTCACCGTTTTTGCAACGATGTGGCTTTACCTGCGTTTGAGAAATGGTTCCTTGCAAGCATGGACAAGTAAACATACAATTTTTATTCAGAATCCGCTTTTTCATGGTTTACTCCAAAATAATGCGTTTCGGGGCTGACAGATATTCTTGTTTCTGTAAGTCTTCTTCGCTCAACGCTGCACAATATTCCAGAACAGACGGTTCTACTGCACGGATGTAAACCATTGCTTCATCCATGGTTTCATCAATGCGGCAGATTTTCTTAGAAACGCCTTGAATCGACATTTGATTACCGGCAGCTTCTGGCAAGTCTGTGAAGTACAGTTCAAAGTCCGGCTCACCAGCATCTATAAATTCAATCCACTTGCCATACGGAATATCTCGATTGGTTACCACTTCAAATTTCCCGAAGTTGTTATAGCCCGTATAGAAGTTGAATTTGATTTCATCGGTATCCTTTGTTTCATCTTCCACCTTGATTCTGGAACTTTTTCTGCATTCCAACAACCCATAGGCAACACCCGTTTTTCCGGTTGGGCGTGTAATGGCTGTGCTGATTGGCAAGCCTTTTTCCTTGCGAATTGCATCTGCTTCTTCTGTTCCCAGAGGCGGATACAAGATGAAAACAGGTTTTCCTTCTTGTTCTTGCCGTTCCTGCAAAACTTTCTGTGTTTTATCTGCAATTTCTTCTATAAGCTCAGCACCAAATTTTTTCAGTACCAGTTTGATGTCTTCTGGCGTTTCTGCATTACTATACAAGAAGTTTACTATATTCATATTAGGACGATAGTGTTTAAGCACTTCAACCATCTCAAGTATTTGCTTTTTAGTAAGAACGCCTTCTTCCCAGATTTTATATAAGTCATTTACAAGTTTGGAATCTACAAACCCCTTACCTTCAAGCTCTGCGGAGATTCTGAAAATAATAGGATAAAAAACAGATAAGAAAGCACGTCCTGAAAGTTTTTCGATAAACTTATCATCTTTTGGAAGAATATCCTCATCATAGTCTTCATCTTCAAGTTCATCGCAAATATCTTCCCAATATCCCACCTCATAGTCTTCCTCTCCTTCCTCTTTCAAATATTCCCCATATTTTTTCACGAAGTAATCTGGAACAGGTTTTTCTTTTGCGACTTCAATATGCAGCTTCTTGCAGAATGTGTTTTTGTATTTTTCTTGGAAATAGGCAAACGATTCCAGAACCACTTTCGACTTGCTGGAATTTCCTGCAAGGAAAATGTGAATCTCATTCACACCTTCTGCCACTTCTTCGGTAACCGCCTTGTCCATTGCTTCAAAGAAGTTTTCAACGCCGCTATCAATTCTACGGCGAATCAATGCAACCAGTTCTTCTACAGCAATTTCCAACTCTAGTGTAACAGCTTGACCATTTGTGTCTAAAAGATTCAACTTGATTTTCTCTTTGTTAAATGCTTCTCCATACCAAAGCGGCCGCAATTCCTCTACCAATTGTTTTTGATTGAACTTTGCCTGCTGAGAATCGCTAATCAGTGCTTCTCCGCCCTCAAACAATCCGCAGTACTTCTCCCCTTCTGGATGTTGGACGAACTGCACATTGTTTTGTCTGAGAACGGCTTCGTTGTTCTTGAAAACGTGATATGCCAACAGTTCCAACAGGTTTTCGCCGCCGAGAAGACGGTCGCCGCCTGCTCCGAAATGCTTGATGATGTAGCTTTTTCTTCGCTGCATGCTTTTTGGTGCTCTCTGCCAAGTACCAAAGTCGAAATCTGTTGTTCCGCCGCCAAAATCGAAAATACCATACAGTATTTTTTCATTTTCCTGCGGCTGGAATCCGTATTCCTGCAAGGCACAAACTGCATATGCTGCCGGTTCGCTTGCACCTTCTTCCACACCAAACAGCTGCATAGCGTTTGTATCTTCTTGAACAGCCTTTGGCAGGGATTTCTTCAAACCTTTTTCAAAGCTGTCTGCAATCTTTTGTCTGATTTTTCTTTCATAAGTAACTGGGAAAGAGAGCAGGTAATGCAAATAAATCCCATTGTACATATTGTTGATGAATATGCCCAGCAAATATGCATAGTATTCAATCGGGTTCAAGTCTGCATCGTTGATATCTGCAAATGGGCAAAGTTCCCATTCTTTTTCTTCTTTGTCTTTGATGATAATTTTCCGGTTTTTGTCGCTCGCCCACTGCTTCAAATCGCTGAACCACGCATAGTATTCGTTACCAGACTTTGGGGTTTTCATGCTCTCTGCTGCGGTATGGGAAATGGTCAAGTCCACCCATTCGGTTTCTGGACGGCTCTCTGAAGAATGGTAGCGGTCTAAAAAGTTCTGAAGGTTGATGAGTTCCATTACCGTTGGGTTCTCATAGTCAGAAACGGCAACATCTTTTTTATAATCTCCGCAGCCCACTCGCATCGGAACAATCGTGTCATTTCCATCCTGTACCGTTACGACTGTGCTTTTCGTGCCGAAATCAATGCCAACGATGCCATCCATCCGGACATCTGCAAGCGGATTTCTTCCATAAAAAGCGGTATCCAGCTTGATTAGAGTTTCATTCTTTCCTGCTTTTTCTGACCACAAATCCCAATGTCCGCCGTTCGGGTCAGTCAGGCGGCTTTCTTCATAAGGCGAGAGAGCCACACGGACAGTATCTACATTTACCAGACGCTGTACAAATTCTTTCGTGCTTTCCTCCGAAAGATGGATGGGCTTTCCGTCCTTGATATACTGTTCTGCGGAACTTTTCTGGAAACAGAGCGTATCAACATCCGCTACTTCGTCTTTTTTCAACGCAATATAAAAATCATCGCTGAACGATGTAACAGAATTATTATTCCAAACCAGCCAGCCCTTCTTCTGATAATCGATCAACAGCTGAAACAATTTTTTCTCTGACTCATTCAAATCAGCAGGCATAAGGTTATAAATAACAGCATTTCGAATACCTATACAGGTTGAAATTGGTAATCTTAAATCAGCATTACCAAACTTTGAAATATTACTCCAATAATCATATCTACTTATCATAATTGTTCCATTTGACAAATAAGAATAGTAGTCTTCATATATGTCATTATTATATATTATAATATATTTATATGAATTATTGCCATTTTCAAAAAGTACACTGTTAGAACCTAATTTACAGAACGGACAAACAGCATAACAACCAGCAAGGATGCTATATTGATCATAACTCATTATCCTAGTTTGAACACCGTCAACATTGGACGGCATGCCGCCAGAATTTGGCATTGGTTCTCGTAAAATATCTACTACATAGAAGTTCCCAGCTGGAATGAAATAAAATGGCTTGGTTTCAATTTTCGGGAATCTTCCGAATTTCCCATTATAAATATCATTCAGTTTGTTTTCCAATGCGTGAATATCAGAGAGCAGTTTCTGGGCGTTCATTTCTGGCAGTTCTTTCTGGATTTGCTCTGTCAGTGCCTTACTGGCTACGATTGTATCTGATTTTCTTGTTTTTGATTGTGCTGCCATGTTCGTACTCCTATCCAATCTCTACATAAGATTTCATTTTTTTGCTGCCGGTTTGATTCGTATAACCGGAAATAATGATTCGCTTGATTTTACCAACTGGCGGGCTGCTTGAAGTGCGGTCGTGCTTCTCCAGGTTGAATGTTTCACTCTCAAACGTTTCGATTCTGTGGTACTCCGGATGATTGATTCGGAACTGTTCAAATAAGTAATCGAACACGTCATTTAATATTTGCAGCGTGTCGTCGCTGTATTTTTCCCATTCCATGCACACTTTTTCAAAATAGAGCCGAATGTTTTCCAAGTCAGAACCAGAAAGCAAAAAAGTAATTGGCGATGAAGCGTTTAGAATCGACTGAAAAGAATTTCGGATGTTGCTGTCTAAGCGATGGAATTGTGAGAATGCAGCTTCCAAAGCACCATAGGTTTCTTGATAGCGGTCAATTTCTGTTTTGGCTTCGTTGTACTTGCTCTGTGCTTCGTTGCACTTGTTCTGTAATGTAGTGTTAGTTTCACGCAAGTTGGCAATTTCTTCATCAGATTCTTCTAATTTTTGCTGTAAGTTAGAATTTGTTTTGTTCGCCCGTTCCAGTTCCTCTTGTAAATGTTGAAGTTCAACCGTGTTGGTCGATGTATGCGGTTCTCTTCCAAAAATGGAACGTATTTTTTCTTGTATCTCAAGGTCATCCAGCAGTTGTAAAAAAATATTTTTTTCTTTATCTCTATCTTTAAATGGTATTTTAGATTTACCCATAATTGCACGCTCTCTTCTTTTCATTTTAGTCTTATCTGTCAACAGCGGTCTATTTTGTACTCCAAACGCTGTTTTCGTCAAAAAAATCTAAAATATGTACATTTCTATTATAAGCGATATTCGTTCCATTGTCAAGTTATTTTTAAAACTTTGGGTGATGTTTTTCAAAACTTGCAGGTGATTCTTGTGCGAAACGCATTTATTTGCGTTTTCTGATACAAAAAATTCTATGATACTGGTTCTTCTGGAATCCCCCGACGTTCTTTATTATATAGATAGTAGCAGACAGACGCTTGTCTGTTCAAAGAATGTTTCCAATAATCATCAAAATTATTTTCAATTGTTGGTGGGAAACAAAAAAGCAGAAACTGACTGTAACAATCAATTTCTGCTCTTCGTCATTTTTTATTTAGAAGAAAGTTCTTTTTTCATCTCAAGCAGCAACGAATGAAACTGCTCATTCCGTCTTGCCTGCTCTTCCTCATAGGACTTTGCATCTGCAAGATAGATGTCATAATTCTTCTTCTTCAGCTCAGAAAATTCAGCAAGAATCGTATCGGAAATTTGTTTCGAGTCATGACCTGAAACAAGAGCCAGAATCTTGTCCAGCGAAATATCTAGCAAATCATTTACCCAGTTCAAAATAAAGATTCTATCTTCTATCTTTGCACAATTGAATATAATGTTCCGCAATGTACGCTGAAATTCAGATGCAATCTCATAGAGTTTGCATTCTGTTTCAAGCTTATCTTGCAAAGCACCGTCTTCCTGGGATACAAATTTCTGATGAATCTCCTTGCGTTCGTTCAAATAGAAAGAATCAACTGCATTTCGATAAACTGCAAGTTCAGAAATCACCTGCTGTGCAACCGTGATTTCGTCTTCTTCCATCATTGCCATGCTTTCGTGCAGTTCCTTTTCCATGATTGGCTGTACGTTCTGCTCAATCTTAAACCGCAGGGACTGCCAATCTGCATACCATTTCTGCCAGATTTCTTCTTTGATGCCATCGCTTTCGCAAGCATTTTTTAACGCTTCCCGCTGAGTTGTCTTGAAGCCCTTATATTTTTCTGCCCATTCTTCCAAAGCATGGCTTACCCACAGAACATACTGTTGATTTGCCTCGAAAAATTCGATTTTCTTCAGAGCATTGCGAACGATTTTCGCAGTATTTTCTGCAAGAAAGCTGAAACTTGCACGGTCTTCCTTTTCCAGCAAGGCAAGCTCACGGATTGCATCATCTCCGTTATCAATTTCATCTATCCGGGCTTCCAATGCATCTGCCTGATGTTTCACAGCAAGCAGTTTTGCTTTCACATGGTTCATTCCAATAGAAAATTGGCTTGCAAAGTAACGCTGCCGGTTTTGGAATAGAGCGTTTTCTTCTTCTGACAAGCTATCGCAGTTTTCGCATTTCTTGCCCAGTTCCAAACCAATTTCATTGACTGCTTGGATGACATCTTCTTTTTCTCTTTCATAATCATCCAGCTTTCCCAGCAGTTCTTCTGTCCAGTTCTGAACCGCCTGATAATATTGGATGATAGAAGCATCAATTGCCTTGATATTATATTTAGCAAGCAAAGCGGTATAATCGAACGTAGAAGACAACAAAACGACGGTTTGCAGGCTTTCAATTTGGGTTTGCAATTCCTGCAACTGTTCCAACAGACATGGCTTTTCGTAATAAATCTTCTTGTAAAGTTCTGTGATTTCTGCATTATTGAAAATCGGCCACAAATCATTCTGAACGAAAAGGTCAAGGGTAAATTGGAGGCGTTCTTTTTCGGTGTAGTTTGGATTGCTTGGTGACACATTGTTTTCATAATCACCATTTTTTACCAACACTTTTGAGACAGGAATCGTAAGTGCTGATCCAGAATATGTACCCCAGGAATTATTCATACCATCAAAATCTTTGTAACACCAATAACCATTTACCATTGCACCTATAGAATACATTCCTAATATTCTCCAATTATGACCAGAACAAAATGGCATTGTTTTATCATATACTGCATTCCACAATTCATAACTTTCAGGCACTCTAAAACCTGAAAGTCCATCAAAGTCATAATTGTTAATCAATGTTATTGTATCGTTATAATTACAACAAAAAGCATTACCATTATCTTGCTTAAAATATTTTAAGTTAGCCCATAATAACCCCGTATCCCTATCCATTAAAACCTTAGTTTTATTCTTAAAGAAATACCAACGCTGGTTTCTGATGGCTTCTAATATTCTTTCAACACCTGTGCCGGAAAGCTTTGTAATCTCTGAATTGATTGCTGAAAGTTTGGATTCCATCGCAGAGAGTTTTGCAGAAAGTTCCTGTTTCTGTGCGGAAAGCTGTGCGTGTTCCAGGTTCAATTCCTGTACTCGCTGGGCGTTGTGTTCGTTTTCGATTCCCTCGCAGGATTCCTCAATTTCTCTGATTTTTGTAAGAAGTTCCTCCCGCTGCGTTGTTAAGGTTTGTAATTCGTTCATAACGGTATCCTCCATTTTTCAGTTGTGCTTTTGGGTGTCTGATAGTTCTATTTCTATTATAAATCATTTTTCTACAAAATGCAATCCCTTCATGAGAAAAAAGTAAAAAAATTCTTCTAAAGAAACATTGGTGCGATGCTCAGGTGCACCCGATACCCTTTTTGTTGTTTTCCCTTTTCAATGTGTTCTTGATAGCCGTCTATATAAAAAAGAATACCATAAATCAACAGATAAGTTAACCCTAAAAGGAAATAATTGCAATAAAAATCTGCTATATATAAAAGAAATCGCACTGGAAAGAATGCATCTTTTCAGCATCCTTCCAGTGCGATTAAAAAATTTATGGGCAGCGATTATTTCAGTTCTTTTCCGCACTTCTTGCAGAATTTTACACCTTCTTCATGCTTTGCCCCACAATACGGGCAGAATGATGGCTTCAAATTGTCTGAATTCTGAAGATTCATCATTGTCTTGCTACGGTGAATCAACATAATTGCCAGTCCAGCAGAGCACGCCAGCAATAATACAATGCAACCAATTAGAATCAACAGCAGATTGTCAGAAATAAAATGAGAATTTTGCTTGTAATTGGTTGGTGCAATTGCTTGCGTTGTGGTTATGGTTGTCTGTGTCGTTGTTGGTACGGTCGTAGTAGAAACTGTAGTTGCAGTTGTAGAAGTAACTGTTGTGGTCGTGGTCGTTGTGGTGGTTGTAGTAGTTGTTGTTGTAACGACTGTTGTCGGGGCTTCCGTTGGCGGGTCGGTTTCCGGCTCTGGTTCTGGTTCTTGTCCAACTGGTACTAAGTAAGAAGAATCAACCCAACCATAATAAATAGAATCCGGTAAATGTTCATCTTCACTGGAACAATCATACCAAGCAATACCCTTAGAAGAATGTGCAACTCTTGCATAAACAACTTGTCCTGCGTATAGGCTTGATACAACTTCCGGATCTCCATCACTCGTTACATACATAGTAGAGTACCCCATAACGCCATCACTCGTCACTCGATAATAACCCGTGACAAACCATTCTCCCGGACTCAATGCATCTGCATCCGCTGGAATTGCAACGCTGTACAACCCCAATAAAATCGCCAGTAAAAAACATCCCATTCGACTGATTGTCTTTTTCATCTCAATTTCCTCCTATCATAATTACAAAAAATACTGCAAACAAACACCGCCCAGATAAGAAGCTGCATTTAAAATCAAGGAAAATAAATAAGGGTTTTGCGTTCCAGTTAAACATTTGCGATAAATCAATGCCTCTGAAAGCCAAACTGCAACCTCCAATCCACCAACCCAGAGCCACCGCCATGCAATGGTTGCTCCATGCAGCCAAAAGTCCAGATATACAACAACTGGGTTCGTCAGAATGTTGACGAGTATCACCAGTAGAAAATCATGACGGTTTCGCTGTGGGAAACAAGCTGCTGCAAGCAGTTCCAGAACTTCTGTCAACAGCAAAGAGCGAATCAGCCCTTTTATAAGTTGCTGGGCAATCCATGTTTCTATCATTTTATATGCCTCTTCTTTGCATTTCGCAACATTGGTGCATAGAGAATTACTAGAGAAAGCACCGCCAACAGGCAATAAATCCATGGCTTTGCAAAATCATTGATATTGTAGAAATACGATGGAACAAGTCCCACAAATAATGCAAAGGTCAATGCTCCAAACGCCATGCCTTTCGCATGTGGGAACTGCATGCCCAACAGGGAAAGCGTAATTGGCATAGTCATATTAAAGAGAAATACTGCAAGCAATCCGCAGATGGCAAATTGATTTGCTCCCAAGAATAACAATGCACAAGCGGTCAAAGAATCAATGATGGTTGGACGAATCCCGAATCGGTCAGCAAGAATTCCACCGCCCGCCTTTCCCAATACAATTGCAAGCGTTAGGAACAGTGCAAACCAATTTTTCGCCCATGGAAAATGCATCACACTTCCGGCAAAAGAACGAAGCACAACAACAAAGATACAGCAGAATGCCATGAGAAGCGACCAGCTGCCTTGCATCGGTTTCATGGAAAATTCCTGTTTTGGCAAGTTTCGTTCTCCTGAATATCGGCAGAAAATCAGTTGTATCAGCAATGCCATACTTAAAACCACAATCATTGGAATAATCCAGTTCCTACCGTTTCCAGAAATCCACTTTCCGCCAAATACACCAAATGCCCCTGTTGCAACGAAAATACCAACTGGTTGACAGGCATTTTCTTTCCACTCCATTGCAGCTCGTCCACCGCCAACATGAAAACAAGCGTTGCCGATTCCCAATAATAGCACAATTAAAAGCAACGGAAATCCGAACAATGCTCCGCAATAGGCGACGAGCAGGAACAGCAGTCCGACAGCAATGAGGTTCATATTTCGCTGTAACCAATCTCCAAAAATACCAACTGGCAATTGTCCAGCAAAGGCAATGAAATTATAGAGCATGGTATAAAGCAACCAATTGCTCAAGCTAGTAAATCGACAAGCCGGAAATACAAAATACATCATCAGATAAATACAGCAAAAATCTACCAAACAATGCAAAATCGTTGCATAAGAAACGGCAAGGAATTGCTGTTTCTTACGAAAAAGTTGCAACACCCCATCATCTCCTTTTTTCAAATAATATGCTATTTTTATGATACAAAAAGAGCACGACACCTGTTTGTCTGTATAAAAATAATTTCCATTTTATTCGATAATTATTTAAATTTATCAGGAAATCTTCAGCAAAGAAATACTAGAAAGTGTGCAGTTATAGTAATCTTTTCCACCCAGCGGAAATACAATTGCTGCTACAGAATCCGCATCTGCGGTAAATTCTGCTGAAAAATGCGTTTTCTCTGAAACTGCATCAAATTCACTGTTGAAAGAAATTTCTCCATCAGAATTTCTAACCAACACCGGCAATTTTCCATCGTAGGAAGAAGTGCAATCAAATTCCAAACGATAACCACCGCCTTTTTTCAAATTGATACCAGAAATCTCCGCTTCTATTGCATCTGCCGTTTTTCCGCCAGTTACCATGTTAATCCAAAAGGATTTGTCATACCCAACATAAGAAGCAGCATTTCCACCCTTGTTTGGGTCGATGTTTAACAAATATTCTGCATTAGCAGCCATATCAAGACCAACTTGGTCGGACTCCATTCCCAATGCCTGACAAATCTTATCAGCGAGTATATAGGCATTTTTCTGCTGCGTTATAGCGGATGGGTGCCAGTCTGAGCCAATTCCATCTGCTTGATTTTGTAGAGCAGAATGATAGCTCATAATTCGCTCATCTCCAGTGGTATTGCGATATTGCTGAACGGCATCTTCCACATATTCATACAAGTCATCCCCCATAATCCCCAACGTACAAATGATATACGCATCTGGATTCTTCTCACGAACTGTTTTCAAAAATGCAAGATAACCATCTACAAATTCTTTGGAACGAGTTTCAGGGTCTTTCATCACATAGTGAGAATCATTTGTGCCGAGATTGATTACAACAACATCTTGAGAACAGGTGCTGAAATCCCAATCTTTTGCATAATCTGGAAGTTTTCCGGTCAATCCATAACAATCAGGAATCAGACTGTCTGTATTGGCAGTATCACCGGACGAGTATCCGGAAATGACTCCATAACCACTATAAGAAACAGCACTATAATCTGCATTCAGTTTCTGAGCGGTCAAATAGGCATAGGATTTCATAAAGTTTTCGGTACTGGTTTTAAACGGCTCTGAACTCGACTGCCCCTCCACACCGTATGCACAGGTAATCGAATCCCCGATAAATTCAATAGAAAGCGGTTTTTCCGGCTCAGGAGAAATGGGGATTAGCAAATCCGAAGTAACAGAAATATTTTTTACACCAATTGCACCATTCATTGCTTCCGAAAGATGAATGATTTGAACCTTTGCTGTTCTGGAAGCTTCTCCCTCAAACAAAGTCAATGTCTTTTCTGAAGTGCTCATAACTGCATCTTCAATCACAGTTCCATCTACAAGTACTGCATAGCGAGAGCGATAATTTTCTTCATTATTAATGGAGCTATCCCCTGCAAGTGTAATGGTTGCTGATGTTCCAGTGACAGTAAATGCAACGGCAGAACCACTTTGAACCAACCATGTAATATCCTGATTTCGCATGGTTCTTCCAGTTAGTTTGACATTTTCTGCAATTGCAGCATAGTTGTTTGTAACAACTTCTCCAGGCGTTGATAATTTCCGTTTCAGCAGACATAAGTCAATTACATTTACAATACCATCTCCATTGATGTCATCAGCAGCAGTCACAGTAGTTTGCTGCAAAAGAGCATCTCGAAGATGACGCAAATCCGTCATAGTATAGGTATTTTCTGCGGAAACTGATGTACGGAACAATGCTGCCAAAAAACATCCAACGGCAGTTACTGCGATTATTTTATTTTTTATCATATCTTTTTTCCTTTCCAATCTGAATTGCTTTCTGTTTTCCTGTTCCAAACACATTTTGACTCTTTCAGTATACCATATTTTGCATCTCCTTGCAAGGCATTTTCGCCTCCATTTTCTACGTTTTTTTCTTACATTTTGTTGCAATCTGCATAAACTTTTGATACAATAAAATTATCACGAAAAAAGGAGTCCTTACAAGATGAAAAAAATGATTGCAGTTCTTGCAGTGGGTGGATTGCTGGCAGCTTCCATTCTACAAATACCAGTTGCAGCCGCTGAAATACCTGCTCTAACTGATATTGTATCGTTGCAGAAATGGATTTTAGGAGAATCAGAGTCCACGCCAACAGACGGACAAACATGGGATTTAAATGCAGATGGAACGGTAAATATTACCGACCTTTGCCAGATGAAACGGCAATATACCTCTGTACCCGTTCAAAATCCATTGGATGCTTTAATTGGAATGGATTATCAAACAGCTGTTGCAAACGCTTATATTTCTAAATCCGAGTATGGGTATCAAATCGCAGGCAATTTAAAAAGTACAATTGAGGAAAAAATGGGACGGCCATTGGATTATTCCATCGACCGTTTCTATCTGGTTAACAATGAAACATTGGAACTAGACAACAGTACAAAATATCTCTATAATGCAAGTACGATGGATGTTTACCCCGTCACAGAAGAAACAAAACGAAACTGTGCAACTTGGTATTGGAAAGGCTCAAAAGCCGCTGTATATGGCATTGATGACGATGAAGAAAAGCAAAATGAATTTTTAGATGCTTTGGAATGGTATGGAATTACAGAAGTTTACTATTCTAGCGGTGCAAATAAGCTGGTAAACAACAAGGACACGGTAGAAAAATTTGTAAAGAATGCCTATCAGAGAAACATGAAAGTCTACTTGTTGACAGGCGAAAAAACGTGGCTGTATGAAAATACATACCAGACCGCCATTTATCGTGTTTTCGATAAGGTAGCAGAATATAACAGTATGGTGGATTATGATGCAAGATTAGCAGGCGTTTCGTATGATGTGGAAGTTTGGACAAACTCCGACTATAACTGGAAGAACAACGCCGATGCTCGAGCACAGCAAGTAAAGTTTGTGGAAGCGGCACAGCAGTATGCAAATGAAAAGAACCTGTCCGTCATTCATTGTTTGCCGTTCTGGATTGTGCGATATGATTACACGGATGAAGATGGCACAACAAAAAATGTCTACGATTCTATTACACAGATTGCAAACGATACCATTTTAATGACTTATCGGGATAGTGCCAGTACCGTAGAACGGTTAGTGGCAGAGGTGCAAACGAGTGCAGAACATCCTGTGCTATACTACCCTCTCTTGCAAATTGGGTATAAAAATGATATAATGTAGCAGGGTGATAAAGATGGCAAAAAAAGCAAT
>PPYE01275330.1_pt1 | contig 38279 bp, 55 predicted proteins | sample 1559881 | NCBI WGS metagenome assembly PPYE01 (sample SAMN08240022, study PRJNA423297) | Human gut metagenome, whole genome shotgun sequencing project. | reverse complement strand
AAAAAAGCGAACGACGCGCTTTCTTAGTCCTTTTATATCAAGGCTTGAGGGCACTTTGGGGTCAAACTGGGTGCAGAGAAATTAATTTTCAATTGCTTTACTTTGCTCATTGTTTTTGGCTTGTAAATCGTCCAAACCAGAAGTGATTTTTTTGTCATTCGCGTGCTTAAACTCATCGATTAAATATGCATAAGTTCGAGTAGTTGTTGTTATATCTGAATGACCTAATCTTTTTGCTATGGCATAGATATCGACACCTAATGACAGCAAGTAAGCTACATGAGAGTGGCGCAAGCTATGGAAATGAAAGTTCTTACGATTGATACCTAACTTCTTCATATTGCTTTTCAAAGTCTTATTGACGGCTTCTGACGTCGGGACAGTTCCGAATTGAGTTAGAAATACTTGGTCAGATGCTTTAGGCTGCTTTTGTTTTTTGAGCTCTTTTAAGACTTGCACCAGCGTATCACTGATCGGGATGATTCGTTTTGAATTTTCATTTTTGGTAGTTTTAAATTTTCCACCTTCAAAATAATTCCAAGCTTTATTAATATTAACTGTTTTAAAATTGAAGTTAATATCTTTCCAAGTTAACGCTAATAATTCTCCCAATCGAGCCCCAGTAAATATCGCAGCTAAAATTAAATAATTTGAACCATAGTGATAATTTAAATGGTCTAACAGATAATTAGTCAGTTGCTTTAATTCGGTGATGTTCATATAGTCTACTTGCATTTCTTTGTTTTTATTAGAAATGAGGGTAATATTAAAGGTGAAGTCTTTATGAATAACTTCATCATACATCGCACTCTCTACGCATCGCCGAATTAAAGCATGTTTCTCTCTAACTGTTGAGGGAGCGTGTTTCTTTCCATACAATCGGATGAACTTTTGGTACTGTGGTCGGGTGACAGAAGCAAGGGGCTCATCCCTAAAGTATTTGCGTAGTAGGTGCTCAGTAGCTTGATAACGAACCAATGTGATTGGTAAAATTGAACCAACCTTATAGGTCTCGTACCATTCTTTAAAATAATCTGCAAAAGCTATATTTGGATCGAAAGCAACAAACTCCCGATTAAGTTCAGCTTCTTTCGTTTCTGCATATGCTTTTGCGTCATTTTTTGTTCTAAATCCGGATTTTGAGATAGATTTACGTTTGCCGTCGGCGGTGTAATAGTAAACTCTAACTCTCCAACCGGATTTTCTTTTTTCATATGCGGGCATAGACAAACCTCCATTTTATTGTTGGAAGTAGTCCATAATGTTACAATAGTATTGTTAAAGGGGCTACTTCCGTAGTTCTTTGTTATAGGCACACTCTCAAAACTTTGGTCGGGGATGAGGGTGTGTCTTTTTATTATTTATTTATATTTCCAGTCCACATATTATCACCAAAAGCGACTGTAGCAGTATCACTACTATTATGAAGACCGAATCCAATTCTTAATTTTGCTGACTGCCCTTTATGCAAGGTATCCGGAGTATCATCTCTGTTTGAAGATGCAGATCCAGCTGTATCTTTTGAATCATATACGTCTAATTCAGAGCCATCAAAATCGTTTAAGTCGATAGTTCCTTTTACAGCCTTTATTGTATAAGTAACAATTACAAATTGCTTCATGTTAGATTCATTTGAGGATACATCGACGACCATAGAGTCATCAGAACTAACCTGATCAACAGAATCAACAGACATTTCTACAACTTCTGAATCATTTCCTAAAAGAGTTGATTTTCCGAAACTTAATTTTTGAACTTTCTCCTTTACTTTTGCAGGCTTTACAACAAAGTTCTTTTTATTAACAATATTGTCTTTAGTAACTTCTAGTTGGTAATGTCCAGGACTATTAAGAGTTAATGTAGCAGATCCAGTTTTTGTCGTATAAGTTTTTCCAACCTGAGCATTATCATTGTCCTTATCTAGTACTTTATATTTAGCATTCTTTGCTGTTGAAAAATCAACTGTAGCAGTTTCATCGCTACCCATAGTTACTGTAGGCTTTTCAATATGTAAAGCTAAGTGTTGATTAGATGTGCATCCAGCCATTATAAACGCAAGGCTAATAGAGACGATTAAACCTAAAGCTCTTTTCATAAAATTTTCCTCCAAATAAGTACAGCTTTTTATGACTTCAGATTGTTGGTCATAAATTTTTTTATCCAACAAAACGATTAAATGAGCTAATGAGATCTAATAACCAGAGTTTTTTGTTAGCATCTTTCATGGTATTTATTTTTCCTTTATAGCTTTTACTAGAAAAAGTTTGCTTGAGCCCAAAGCTTAAGGATTTGGTCGACTTCAAGCTTAGCACTCTCATAGTTGAAGCGATTCTCGTCAAACATATAATATACAGCTCCAAAGCCGTGATTATTATCAAAAAAACCGCCATTAGCTACAGAGATACCATTTTTTTCTAAATATTCATAAACCGAGTTCAATCTTTGTTTTGTATACATATCGTCATTTAAGTCAGAAAATGTTGCATCGGTTACAATGCCATGTAATTTTATATAGTGTAAAACTTCTTCTTTAGTTTCAATCAATTCATCTTTTTTGAAATATGCCATTTAGTTATAATCCTTTCAAAATAAAAACTATTTTTATAGACACTAAGCTATTGACTAAAAGAAATACACATCTTCCTTTTTTCTAATAATGGATGATAAAATTTATCTTTATCGTCTACTCTTTAGGCATTCCATATAGGTTGACTAGCTCGTTTAATGTATCTGGATAACGATCATTTTCTTCAATGTAAAGTAGTCCGAGCAAAGCAGCAGCAAAAATATCTGCTTCGTGCTCTAATTTTGAATGACCAAATCTAACTCCTGTATAGTAAGTAGAAAGTCCTTCGTGTAAGATAACGTGACCTAATTCATGTGCCATAGTATAGTTGCGTGATGGGAGATGTTTTATTCTTGCGTTAATTAAAACTAGAGGTTGGCCCTTGTCATAAGTAGTTTTAGCAAAGGGCCGTTCTAAGAATAAATTAGTCCACTCAACATCTATATTTAACTTTTCGGCTATAGTAAAGGGATCAGCAGTATTATATCTTTGTTTAATTTTTTGCGCTGCTTCTTTAATCTTGTCATTATTCATAAAACTAAAACTCCCAATTAGTCATGTTTATGTCGTTTCCAGAAAATAGTGGCCATAGCAACCTTGACTTGTTGTTTTTCTTCTTCAGTTAAATTTTCTCCTCCATAAGTCATCCCGCCATCGAGATTTTGCTTTAAAAATTCTTCTAAATCTTTTGTGTCTTGTTCATTAGCCCATTCAGGAGTTTCGTTTTTTTCTAAAAGATAATCAACCGTAACGTCTAAGACATTTGCTACAGATTCTAGTGTTTTACGACTAGGTGTGACACCTTCTGGATAAGTTTTTGATGGTTTCCAAGTGTAAATCGACTTTTCTCCTATATTAGCTTTACGAGCCAATTCTGCTAAGCTATATCCTCGTTGTTTTGAAATTTTTTTTACTCTGTCAAATAGCGTCATTGCAGTACTCCTTTGGGTACGGTATTAATATGGTACTAAAAAAGTATCGTTTATTGTTGACTAAGTACTATTTTAGTATTATATTAATACATGTACCAAGTTATTAAACAAAATACACAAGCGTAAAAAGCTGTTGATATAGCGCCTAAACTATTGAATCAACGGGCTAAATAGCTGTCGTATGTTTATTTACTATGTAATCATAGTACTAAAAAAGTACTATGTCAACATAGTTAATTAACTTTGTTAATTGAGAGGTGATTAATTTGTCAGACATGTGGAAATGGAAAGAAGAATTAGCCAAGGCTCACTTGAAACAAGAGGAAGCAGGAGAGTTCGTCCACATTAGTAAAAACCAAATGTCAGGCCTTGTTAAAAGAATGGTGCAAGGAAGAGGTTTGGCAGCTTCAGAACTAGATAAAAAACGTTGGAAAGCAATTCTTGAATACATTGAATTTAAACAAGAACAGTTAGCAGAAAAAGAAGAATGTAGCTAACAAATTAGAATTCCAGCTTAGGAAAGGAAGTAGTTAAATGAATGAATTACAAAAATTCAATTTCGAAGGAAATCAAGTAAGAACATTATTGATTGATCAAAAGCCATATTTTGTTGGAAAGGATATTGCAGAAGTTTTAGGATATTCGGATTCATCTAGCGCAGTTTCAAAACGCGTTGATGATGAAGATAAAACCACATTGCTTTTACGGCAAGATGGTTCTAATTATAAATCTAAAACAACAGTAATTAATGAATCTGGTATGTACAGTTTAATTTTAGCTAGTAAATTACCGTCTTCTAGGAAATTTAAACATTGGGTAACTTCGGAAGTTCTACCAGCTATTCGTAAGAATGGCGCATACCTAACTAATAAGAAAGCTTATGACATAACACACAACAAGGATGCACTGGCAGATTTACTATTACAAGCTGGTGATCAGCTCAAACAGAAGGATTTGGTCATTGAGGAGATGAGACCCAAAGCGTTATTTGCTGACTCTGTTGCAGCTAGTCATTCGACTATTTTAATTGGTGAATTAGCTAAAGTGTTACGCGGTAATGGCGTCGATATTGGAGCTAATCGATTATTCCAATGGCTACGTCAACACGGTTATTTAATTAATCGCAAAGGCACGGATTGGAATATGCCAACCCAACGAGCAATGGACTTAGGGCTGTTCAAGATTAAGGAATCATCAATTAGTCATGCTGATGGATCGATTTCAGTTTCAAAAACCACAAAAGTGACAGGTAAGGGCCAGCAATATTTTGTCAATAAATTCTTGAAAGAAAACAGATTGGAAAGGTAGGAAGATTATGAAAAAACTTTTGAGCGCAAAAGACGAGTCTGAAATAGAAGAAAATGTACTAATTCTACTTATATCAAAAAAATGTACCTTATCCGACTTTGACCAGTTAGTAGATAAGATACACCAATACTACAGAGATAATGCCATTTTAGCGGATTTAAAAGTTACAGCCAACGATATTGATAAGGCTCACCGTTAGTAACGAATAAATACCAAGTGGTTGGAACTGGAGAATTTGCAATGATGCGGACAGGAGATTGGTTGTAATTACCGCCAAAATAGCTAAATTCCATCCCGGCTTGTTTCTTTCTGAAGTTGTCTTCATCAACTAAAAATACGTCAGATATATGCTGGAGCTTAACTTCAACGCCTACATCTCCACTACTAGATTGCATTGTTGGAATATCCATCATTATCACCACCTTTTGTTGGATTAATTAAATTATACATGGAAAAGCAGAGGTTAAACGAATGGGGAGGCGATTTTTAATGGCACAGGTTGTAGAAGCCACTATTAAATTTGAAATTCCAGAAGACAAAGTTCTAGTTGACCGGATTGAATGGGAAAAAACACAAGAAAAAGCATCTGAACATGAAATTTGGCAAATTGAAGATTTAAAAAAGTACATGTTAAACAGAAAAATAACCTGGATTAATCATCATATACTCGCTAATCCACGTTTGACGCGACAACTGGATGAACTCCGTGAACGAGGTGCGCTGGGCGGAGGTGGCAAAGGTGTTTCCTGGTGGATGTTTGCCGACGAGATCAAAAAATTTATCAATGACAACAAAGAAGTAATTATGAGGGAGGATTAGCAATGAGAATTCTGATAGCAGTGTTGGTAATAGCAGGGATGTTTTACATGTTTGGACGATTTGGATTTAATTCATTTTTCGAGTGAAGGGGGGTGAACAGGAATGAAGTTAGCAGAGATTAAAGAAGATTTGTATCTAAATCCACACAATGTTGTGTTTATTGAATTCGATGAAGAAGATAATACAACACTCATAACAATGGTGAATGGCGCAGTATTTAGTTTAGATTTGCCAATTAAAAAAGTACTCGACACTATTAGTGGTAGCGCGGAGTACTTATGAAAAGATAAGCATTTTGTGCTAGTTAGGGAAAAAGCTAGCTATATGAATAATAATTTTAGAAAACCAAATAATACCTTCGTATGCGGATTTTACAGTACCGATAAAGATGGCAAATTTCCATGCGTAAGAAACTAATGTTGTTGCAATTACAGAAGGAGGCAAACAATCATTAACCATTTCATCATGCATTTGTGCAAATTCTTTAGCAAGATAAATGTCTTCATCAATAAAGTCTTCAGAACTTATATCGTCGTTGCGAGAGGCCTTAGTTGGATTCCGTTTGTCATCTTCAAAAACGGATTCATTATTTTTTAGCTCACCTGTACTTTGATAGCTTTGATTGTCCACTTTTTTCGTCTTCATCAGTGGCTTACGAGATGTATGTACCACATTCTCGGAATCAGTAAATGATGAAGTCATAATTTTCACTAATTGATTATACGCGATCGCTGTTTGTAAGTTAGTTCGAGTAGCACTTGCAATAATATCATTGAGTTCCGTTTGATTTGAAAACGGCATTAAATTTTTTAGCGTATTAGTGGAGTTAATCAGCAAATTGTCAGCAAATGCCTTACTAGCAATCCCTGAACTTCGATTTATGAGCTCCGAATACGAGGACAATGCAGACGCAGCATTTCTAAAATTATTTTGAGGAACATATATTTTAGAAGCAAATGACAAAGAACGTCTAATAGACTCTGTTGCCTCTAAGTTAAGCTTAGCTGGCAACGTAGCTCTATACAGGCTTGAAATAGCATTAGTTCTAGCTAAGGCTTGCGACATAGCAGAGTTTGAAAAAATATCAGAAAAAAATTTACTTTGATCCATATTATTTTCACCTCCTCTCTATATCGATTATACAAGAAAGAAGGAGCTTATAAATTATGAATCAAAATAAAAAGTCAGCTACTGCAATAGCTGACTCGCAAAAAATAACTATATGGTAATTATAACACGGAGGAACCAATAGAAATGATTAATACAGTAGCATTAGTTGGTCGTTTAACAAAAGACCCAGAAATAAGATATACAGCAACTGGTACTCCAGTGGCTAATTTCACACTAGCAGTTAATCGTCAATTTACAAACTCTAAAGGAGAGCGAGAAGCAGATTTTATTAATTGCTTGGTTTGGCGAAAAGCAGCTGAAACAATCTGCAAATATACTCATAAAGGCTCGCTAATTGGTATTACCGGTCGGATTCAGACCCGTAATTATACTAATCAGAAAAATGAAAAAGTATACGTTACAGAAGTAGCGATAGAAGGTTTCTCATTTCTTGATTCAGTAGGAAAAACAAACAATCCAGAAAAACAAAGCCAGCATAAGCCCAATAACACTAATCCTAATGACCCATTTGCCAATGGCGGACAATCAATTGACATAACGGATGACGATTTACCATTTTAGGATTGGAGGTCTAACAGATGGCACAAAGAAGGATGTTAAGCAAACGGATTGTAACAAGTGCGAAGTTTATTCGTATGCCAGTCAGCAGTAGAGATTTGTATTTTTATTTAGTTTTAGAAGCCGATGATGATGGGATTGTTGAAGCATTTTCAGTAATGCGATTAATCGGAGCATCTGATGATGATTTGAGAATTCTAGTTGCTAAAGGATTTGTAATCATGCTCAATGATGATTTGGTTGCCTATATTACGGACTGGACGGAGAACAATCACATTAGAGCCGATCGTAAGACTGACTCAATTTACCAAAAGTTACTATTGTCAGTTGTTCCTAATGCTAAGATCGTGAAACCTAAGCAGAGAGCTGACGTTAAAAAGAAACTGCCAGATAAGAATTCAAAACAATTACCTAGTAGACAACCAGTGGACGTCCAGCGGACAGCACAGGATAGGGTAGGTAAGGATAGTGTAGTACAGGATAGTTTAGGTGAGGTTAGTTCAGGACAAGATAGTGTAGTACAGGATAATCCAGTAGATGTTGATGGTGTAGCAGACCATGAGAGTAATAATCAAGAAGCCTCATCCCCGACCAAAACTGCTACTAAGTCTGTCTACGACATTTATCAAGAAAATTTTGGTTTAGTATCACCGTTTATTATTGACACAATCAGGCAAGATGTTGAGGAATATGGCCAAGACCTAGTGATTGAAGCTATGAAGCGAGCTAAATTGAATCAAGCTAAGTATGTGTACGCTCAGGGCATTCTATCTAAATGGCATGATGCAGGTGTTAAGACGCTAGATGACGTTAAGGCTGCTGACGTTGAGTATGCCAACCAGAAAAAATATAGCCGTAGCCGAAAGATAGTTCAAAAAGAGACACTGCCGGAATGGGCAAAAGATATGACCTCTTCACAACCTAAATCACCTGAACCAGAGATAAGCCAACAAGATTTGAATGAAAAACTTCGTCGACTACGTGAAAATCTCCCCGAGGCCAATGAACACAATTAAATTAATTCTTGATGGTGAACCAGTTGCGGCAAGCCGTCCGCGGGTGACACGGAAGGGATGGGCATATACACCTGCTAAGTACGAAGCATACAAGCAACGGATTAAATTTGATATTCAATCCCAATATCACGGTGAGCTATTAACTAAAGCAGTTGCGGTAAAAGTTGTATTTTATCGTTCAGTGCAGAAGAGTGTGTCAAAGGCTGAACGTGAGCGTCGTTTGTCAAATGAACATCCCCCAGTTATGAAACCAGATATCGATAACTTATTTAAGGCGGTAACTGATGCCTGTACTGGGGTGATTTGGTACGACGATAGCCAGATTGTGAAAGTCAAAATGGAAAAAAGATATGCGGAGAAGCCGCGCGTTGAAATGGAAATCAATGAGATAGGAGAGCTAAATTATGAATCTACCAGATAATATTGAATGCTATTTAAATAAAAATGGAGTGCATGTACTTGATGCGGATGAAAAGGCCAGTCGATTTGTTTATTTAAAAACGGATGATGCACATCCCTGTTATCGGTATTCAGAAATGACGACGGACATGTTACAGCATAATGTTGGAAATAACGGTTGGCATGATATTTGGATTGGTGAGCGGGAAAAGCAGTTATCACTATTTTAGGAGGAATAGATGAGTAGAGCGAAAGAATCAATGATTACAGCCGAAGATATTATCCGTGAAATTTACGGCAATAATTACACAATTAACGATCTGAAAATGATTGAACATGCTCTTCGGGAACAACAAGCGGAGTGGCGTAAAAAGAAGTTTAAAAAGGAGCAAAAAGAATGTTTATAGTTCGAAATACAGCAAACAACAAGTATTATCAACGATTTGCTGATCATCACCACAAATTAGATGTCGAGCGTAGGGATGCTACTGTTTTTAAAACAAAAGCAGAAGCTGAAACTGAAGCTGCTATTGTACACGATATGTTTAGTTCGTTAGGATTAGGCATCAATTTCATAGTGGAGGAAGATAATGAAGAAGATTGCTAGCTGGATTTATTTCCACCGACAAGAATTGAACGGAATACTCATGTTACTCGTGCTATTTGATTTAATTAATGTAATCTTTCGTAGCAAGTTTGACTGGATTTGCATGGACGTTATGGTGATAGCTCTATTAAGCAAAGAGAATGATTATATTCGTGAAATTGATTATCTGACAAACAAGACAGTTGAATTAGAAAGTTTAGCAAAGGGGTTGTTAGATGAGCTGAAGAAATAATAGTGAGGAGGTCTAAAGAATGATTGATAATGCGGTATATGAATTTATGTCCCTATTACCGGGGTCATTTATTAATAGTGAAGGTGAATTAATACTAGTTCAAGAGCTTAATTTGTTTATTCAAATTCAGGATAAGAATAGAGCTGAGTTAATAGCATCCCTTTTAGAGTATTGCAGTAGGGATGCAGTGGCTAGTAGAAAATTCGGAAATCTTATTATGTCTGCGATAAATGAGTTTGTTGAAAGAGATTTTTCTAAAGAAGATTACAAATTAATTTATAAAAATTTGGGTAATCGAATTAACCCCAAGCTTACTTATAAATTTATTGAAAATAATTTTGAAATTAACGTTTTAGAAGACCAAGCAGTAGAGCAAATGAGCTTGGCACTTTAAGAGGTGGAATTGTAATGGAAATAACTATTTATGAGCCGAAGAAAATTGATATTAAGCCACTTCCTAGGCGTGATTACGATGTAATTAATCAAAAAGTAGCTACGGCAATTAAAAGGGCTAGTGATTACTTTGTTACAGGTGATGAGCCACCGTTAGATTATAAATATTTTAACTACGTTTATGAACTCCATACAAAATTAGGATACGACGAAGAACCAGAAACCCATTTAATCAGCCTAGCAACCTTTGATAATGGTGAGGTGTTTCAAGAAGAATTAAATAAAAGCAATCAAATGGAAATAGAGCCTACATTAGTATGGAGTGGCACATGTGAAGGCATTGAAGCAGATCAGTTTCTTAAATTAATAGAGTTAGATCCAAATTACAATATTTACGACATTTTTCAATTTTCAACGCGCGAAATGATGTTTGGAGAGAGGATATAGCTAAAGTTTTATGTGGCAGAGGGATGTTAAAGCAATAGTAACTAGGAGGGATGATTGTGCCAATTGATCTCAGTGATGAAACCATTAAAAAAATTGTTGATCGGCTAGTAACGCGAGGCGAAGAATTTCAAAAAAATGAAACTGAAAAGGAACTTAGAAATACTAAACTATTACTTCAAAATTATAGACTACTTGAAAGTCATATTGATGTAGAGCTACCAAAGTTAGAAGATGATGTTCCACTATCAAAATCGGAATTATCATTATATTCATTACTGGGATATCGTGCGCGCTCTAAAGAAATGATTATCTTCATCAAAAAAGTATTTGATCATTATCAAGCTGTTTGTAAAAGTGGATCGTATGAGCAAAAGCGACGATGCAATGTAATTAAAGCATTATATTTTGATAGTTATCCTCTCAATAGAGCGCAATTAGCAGAAAAGTATAACGCTGACGAGAAGACTATCCGTAGGGATGAGAAAAGAGCTATTAGAGAATTGTCAATTATGATATTTGGTATTGATAGTTTAAACGACTTGTCCAAATGATGTCCAAAACGTGTCCAACAATGCCCGTTTTAAGATGTTAATATGATAGTGTAAAAAAATTGTTACTGGGAACCTCCGATTATTTGATAGACTTACTTAGGTAAGTCTATTTTTTGTGGGAGGCTTTTATGAGAAAAGGAAAGAAATTTATAAGGAAATTAATCAGAAGTAGGTGGGATATTCCAGGATATAAAGAGGACTCTGTGGAAGAAGCAATGATCAAGGCAAGTTCTGTTTTAGAAAAAGCATCTACGATATCAGTTGAAGAGTTAAAAGAAACATTGCCTAACCCGTTAAATTTTATAGCAAAAACTGGTAGCTGGAAAACTGGAGATATATTTCTTCGCTCTAGACTTATGGGAGTCACTATTGATAATTTAAAAAAAGCAGGACATTGGAGAACATCAGCTTTTTGGGAAGCTCCAGCTGATAAGATAAAGAATTATGGAAGGTTAAATGAGCCTGGTGAATCTATTTTTTATCTGTCGAATAATCCTTTACAGACGTTTAAAGAAATAAGATACCAAGTAAAGGAAAATAGAGACCAAGCTGTAATTTTGAATTCATATAAAGTAAAAAAAGATTTTAGTGCAACTATCATCGGACAAAAATTTGAGAATGCGACTACTTCAGATCAAGTTTATGCCAATATGATATATAAACTATTTTCATATCCTTCTGAATTGTATGGGGAAAATGTTTATAAACTTTCTAATTTTTTATCTAACTTTTATAATTACTTGCCTAAAGGCCCTAAAGTTTTTGCATATCCTGCAGTAGGAGAGAGTGATGAAAGTATAATAAATTTGGCCTTTGAACCTAACGATGCTCACGAGTATCTTGAGTACAATGGATCAATTGTAATTCCAGATTATAAGCACACAGATTTAAGTAATTTCACTATTTCATTGGCTAATGATAAATATTTTCAAATTGCAGATGAATCGGTAGATGTTTTGCCTTGGGTGAGGGATAATTTCTTATTAGATTTTACAGGGGAAAATTAAATAAAACTTTACAAAGTCTTGATAATTAATTTTATTAAGGCTTTTTATTATGGAGGTAATCACATGTGGGAACACAAATGGATTGATGCACATCTACTTAGTACACTGCCATTACTTAAGTTACCTAGGCCATTAATGAAAATTAGATTCCCAGTATCTGGCGGTACTAAATGGGACGTCAGTTATGTAGGCATAGATAAACAGGGCAATAGAGTTAAACATGAATATAGAGTTGAGATTGCTAACGCGAGGTAATTAGTTATGAAACGAAGGATAGTGAGAGGATTAAATTACTTTACTCAAAAGGGGCCAACGGTAATTAAAGGCAGTGATAGTCCATATTATATAGCTTGGGATAACCAAGTCGTATTAAACTATCGAACAGTTCAGGCATATTTATTTAAACATGGAGGCAAATAAATAATGAAAACAAACCAAGATAAATTAACACTAAATGTCTCACTCGACATGGATGATTTTAACCAAGCTATGACTGAATATAAGAAGGGCAGTGCTTTATTAATTTTAGAAAAAGGTAAGGCTCCTGAATTATTCATAGATGGTAAAGCTTATCCAGTTGTTCACTTGTCATATCAATATTTAACTGATGGTATTAATCGTGGAGTTAATATGTTGGTCGCTGAATATATGGATGGCGACAAAGTTAAACATATTATGGTCGATAACAATACTGGCAAGATTAGTTCTGGTAATGAATACTGTTTGGGACATTGTGGAGATGATGATATAGAAGCTATTGATGAATTAGTTAAACGTGGCTTTACTAAACTGCAAGCACTTGAGGCTTATCAATGCTTATGCAATCTAAACTAACTAAACAACAACGCACCGCTTTCTATAACAGTGTTGCATGGCGTCAGTTACGTGATTACATCATTGAGCGCGATAATCATGAGTGTCAGTGGTGCAAGGCTGAAGGTAAGGTTACTACTGACCTGGATACTGTACTTGAGGTCGACCATACCAAAGAGCTGGAGTATTATCCAGAGCTTAGGTTTGATAAGGACAACCTGCGTACGTTATGCAAGGACTGCCACAACAAGCGACATGGTCGAATGAACTATCGAAGCAATGGTAATGGCAAACATAAGAACAAGTGGAGGGATGATGAACGTTGGGATTAAGATGTTTAATCAAAGGACATAGTTGGTTTATTGAGAATGATAAGTCGTTAGATGGACATTACCTTTTATCTATTTGGAAATGTAAGTATTGTCATAAAAAGAAACCAATGGTTAGTTGGTATGGCCAAGGCCCAGTAACTTATTTATATAAGGAGTGAAGATGTATGAAGCACAAGTCAAGAGGTCAAGTCATTGTCTACGTGGTCATGAGACAGCCACAAGCAAACATCACCGAAGCTAATCGAGTTTACTTTAGTGAACGTAGAGCAAAATACTACTGTAAGAAAAGGAACGCAGACATTGAGAACTTTGCTGGCTACCATTACATTCAGAAGTGTGTTTTCTTCGATTGGCAAGCTTTTTTAACCAAATTCACAAAATAAAATACCCCCCGGGTTAAAAATTTTTGATCAAATTTTCAAAATTGAGAACCGGTGGGTGAGCTCGACTTCCCAAAAATTTGCTTAAAAAATAAAAAACAGGAGGGGGGTGGGGAGGTTGAGTAAATCAAATGTTGAAAAGTTTTTAAAAGAAAATACGGATGCAACTGACTATGTTTTGCAAGAAAAAATTAACCGTTACCTAGATTTTAGGAAGATATACAACAAATTAGGACAGTCCATCAAAGCTGATGGAGCGGTGATTGTCGTCGAAAATGGTAAACAAAGTTATTCAGTAATTAATCCTGCAATTTCAGAAAAAGAAAAGATTAATAATCAGATGCTAAAACTTGAAAAAGAGATTAGTTTACAAGTGCAACATAACGAAAAAACTACTTTCCAAACCGCCCCAAACCAACCCTCTGATAAATCTAAGGGAGGGCTTGTATGATTCATCAAAAATACGTAGACGACTACATACAGGCCTATGAAGCGGGAAAAATCAAATTAAATAAGCGCCGAATTAAACTTTTTGAACTATTGAAAAAAAACGTTCTTACGAACCCAGATTATTATTTTAATGATGAAATGGTAAATGATTGTATTACATTTGCAGAAAAATGGTTTTTCCCATTTAATGCCTGGGAAAAATTTTTAACTGCATTTGTATTTTTTTATGATCGAAAAAATAAGCGACGTGTGTTTAGAAAGTTTCTGGTTGTTGTTGGTCGTGGTGCTGGTAAAAATGGTTGGGTGTCAGTTGTTTCAGCATTTCTGTTATCGCGATTACATGGTATTAGAAATTACAACGGCTCGATTATTGCCAATTCGGAAGACCAAGCCAAGACTTCGGTTGATGAAATTCATGATGCTGTTGATCGACATCCGCAGTTAAAAGAATCAGAATTTTATGCAACTAATTCACAGATTCATTCGCGTACTACAAACTCAACACTTCGTTTTAGAACATCAAATGGTAATACAAAAGATGGCCTTCGTGATGGTTTTGTTATTTTTGATGAAATCCATGCTTATCTAAATAATGCCAATGTTAAAGTGCATATTTCTGGTTTAGGGAAAATTCATGATTCACGTGTTTTTGAAATTGGTTCAAAAGGCTATGTGCGGGATGGCTATTTGGATAAAGAGTTGATGAAGGCTGATGCTATTTTGGACGGAAAATCTTCTATAGAAGCTATGTTTCCATTTGTTTGTGAGCTGGACGATTTAAAGCAGATGGATGATCCATCAAATTGGGAGTTAGCTAATCCATCATTTTCAAGACCGATGGTTGGTTATGCGAAAGATGTTTTTCAAGAAACATTGGACGATTACCATGATTTGGAATTAGATCCATCTGGATATGATGAATTTGTAATTAAACGTATGAATTACGAGATTGAAAATCTTGAAACTTCAGTCGCACCATACGAGCAAATAAAAGCTACAAACAAACCGATTCCATATGACGAATTAGCAGGAAGAGAGGCTATTGGATCAGTTGATTTTGCTAGTATGCGAGATTTTGCAGCTTGCGGATTGACGTTTAAAATGAATGAACAAATTTATTTTGTTTCTCATCAATTTGCCCGTAAACAGTTTGTTGATAAGTATTATGGTTATTCTGCTAATAGCAATGAAAATTCTAATAACAAAGTTGCCCCTATTGCCGAGTGGGAAGAAAGGGGGTTATTAACGATTGTAGATACACCAACTATAGATCCGTTAGAAGTAGTCGATTGGTTCAGCAAGATGCGCGAAAAATATATAATTAACAAAATAGTACTAGATAACTTCCGGGCAGATTTGCTTCGGAAGTTTTTTGAAGATGCCGATTTTGAAGTTGATGTAATTAAAAATCCGACTGCGATTGATGGGTTACTTGCTCCACGAATTGAGGACGGCTTTGCTGCTAATAAGTTTGTTTGGGGTGACAATCCCTTATTACGTTGGAATACACAAAACGTTTTAGTGACGGTTGATAGTCGTGGTAATAAAAAATACGGAAAAAAAGAAGAACGCCGTCGCAAAACGGATGGATTTAAAGCTTTTGAATATGGGCAATATCGAGTGGATGAACTAGAAGATTTTGATCCAGAAGAATCATTGAGCTTGCTTAACACCCTAGATTTTTAAACAGAAAGGAGGTGCGAGATGAACATATTTAATAGTTTTTTTGATCTATTTACTAAACGACAAGACTCCAGTTTTATTTATGATTTAGATTTATTCGAAGATACTGCAAAAAGAGCTTATTTAAAAAGATTAGCTATTGATGAGGTGATTAATTTCGTGGCTCGTGCTGCGAGTCAAACTGAGTTTCGAGTAATTAAAGGTGATAAACCAATTAAGGACAGCACTTATTATCATCTCAATGTGCGTCCTAATACCGATAAGTCAGCTACTGATTTTTGGGAAGAGGTCGTATATAAGTTGTTGCGAAACGGTGAAGTGCTTATTGTTCAAGGAGATACGGATGACTTGTTGATTGCTGATAGTTTTATTCGCAACGAATATGCTGTGTATCCAGACAAATTTAGTGGCGTAGTGGTAAAAAGTTATGAATTCCAAAGAACTTTTAGCATGGATGATGTAATTTATCTAACGTATGGCAACGAAAATTTAAACCGTTATTTAGACGGATTATGGTCAGACTATGGTGAATTAATTGGACGTATGTTTAATCTACAATTAAGAAACAACCAGATTCGAGCAAAAGTAAAAGTCGAAGCTACTTTGGGTACGCAGAAAGATAAACAGAATGACTTACAGAACTACCTGGACCGTATCTATAAATCTCTGAGCACGAAATCAGTTGTCATTTTACCTGAAACTAAAGGGTTTGAATATGATGAGCTTTCAACTGGAAAAGGAGATTCACAAAAATTTGATGAGATTGATCAAGTTAAAAAAGCATTTACTGCAGAAGTAGCTCGTATTATAGGTGTTCCAGTTGCTTTAATTGAGGGAGAAAAAGTTGAAAATAGTGAAAACACAGCGTTATTCAATCGCTATTGTTTATCACCTTTATTAAAGAAGATTAGAAATGAATTAAACGCTAAGCTTTTTTCGCAACACCAGTTATTAAATAATGATTATTATATTGAAACAGTAGGATTGGATCAGCCAAGCATTCTTGAATTATCCGAGCAGGTTGATAAATTAGCGTCAAGTGGAGTGGTTAAAGTAAATGAAGTTAGAACTGCTATGGGATTGGAACCTCTATCAGATGGCAATAGAATTATTATGACCAAGAATTACACCACAGATTTGAAAGGAGGTGATAAGAATGAAAACGAAAATTGAAGTAAAGGGGCCTGTAATTAATGATGATCAGAGCTTTTTCTACGATTATTTTGGACAGCCATACATTTCACCTGCCAAGTTGAATGAGGCACTTCCAAAAGATGATAGTGATGTTGAATTAATTATTAATTCAAACGGCGGAGATGTGTACGCTGCAAGTGATATTTGGACATCACTTAAGGAGTATCATGGCATTGTTACTGCAAAAGTTTATGGTATGGCTGCTAGTGCCGCATCAGTAATTGCAATGGCTGCAGATAAATTGATTATGTCGCCAACTGCAAGATTAATGATCCATAATTCTTCAACTTATGGTGAGGGCGATCACGAAGAATTTAGTGATGTTTCTAAACTTTTGAAGGGGACTGATAAGTCGATAGCTCAAGCCTACATGGATAAAACGGGTAAAAGCGAAAAAGAGGTTTTGAACATTATGGAAAACACGTCTTACTATACTGCAGAGGAAGCTTTAGAAGCCGGATTGATTGATGAAGTTATGGACTTTAGTGTAGAGGATCCTGTACAGTTATTTGCTGCAAGTAATACTGGAATGATTCCACCACAAGTCATTGATAAGTTTCGAGAAGAAATTATTGATGAAAAAAAGAACTGTCAAACTGAAAAATCATTTAAAATTACTGACGATTTAGTTAATGAAATTGCTGAAAGAGTACAAAATAAATTAAGAAATTTAAATGCAAAACCAAAAGACGAACAGGTCATTAATGATCCGTTCGTTTTTTAATACTCAAAATTACAGAAAGAAGGAAAAATAATGATTAAATTTGACAATTACAAGGCATTTAATGAGGCACGTTCAAAATATGCCGAAGTTGCGCTTGATTCGGAAGCGACTAAGGATGAAAAAGAAGCAGCATTAAATAACATGATGGATGCACTTAACAACGACGCAAAAAAAGAAGTTAAGTCAATTACCGAAAAACAAATGGCGGAGCTTGAAAATGCCCATCAGATGAAAATGACTAATGAAGAGGTTAAATTTTTCAATGAGCTTAAAACTGATACAGACACAAAGGCTACTGGGGAGAAGGTATTACCTCAAACAACAGTTGACGAAATCTTTGAAGACATGGTTCAAGAACATCCATTCTTGTCAGCAATTGGTCTTAAAAATAATGGTATTAGTTTAAAGATTATTAAATCTGATACCTCTGGAGTAGTCGTATGGGGCAATATTTTTGGAGAAATTAAAGGACAGCTTGATGCTAGTTTTTCTGAAGATGATGCAACGCAAAATAAGGCAACCGCTTTTGTAGTAATCCCAAAAGACCTAGAAGATTTTGGACCACAATGGATTAAAAAGTTTGTTGTAACTCAAATTACCGAAGCTTTTGCAGTCGCTGCTGAAGAAGCATTTTTAATTGGGGATGGAAAGTATAAACCAATTGGATTAAACCGTGATGTTCATCAAGGTGTTGCAGTGTCAGATGGAGTTTATCCAGAAAAGTCATCGTCTGGAACATTAACATTCGCTGATACCAAAACGGCTGCTAGAGAACTAGCTGGTGTTATTAAGGGACTATCTAAGAAAGAAAATGGTCATCCTGTAGTAGCAAAAGGTCGTACAGTACTGGCAATGTCACCTGGAGATACTTTGGATGTTGAAGCACAATTTATGATTCAAAACTTAAATGGTCAGTTTGTGACTGCAATGCCGTTTGGTTTAACTACAGTTGAATCGGAATTCGTTCCTGAAGGAAAAGTAATTGCGTTTATTCCTGATCGTTATGATGCTTTCCAAGCTGGTCCATTGCAAATTAAACAATTTGATCAAACATTAGCTTTAGAGGACTTAGATCTTTATACGGCTAAACAATTCTTATACGGGAAAGCACACGATAATAATGCTTCAGCCGTATATGACTTAAAATTAAGTGGTACAGGATCATTACCAGAACAACCAACTAGTGGTGGAGAAAAGAAGTCGTCAAAATAGACGCCCCAACCGGCGCAACAGCTGAAATCAATGCCGATGGCGGGGTTGATGTAAAGTGGAACGCCGTTGATGGGGCCAAATCATACGTAGTACATTATGGCGACCCTGGAAAGACGACTAAAGACGCAATCTACATGGGATATTCTGAAACGACATCCTTTACGCTTGAGGCAAAGGACGTACCAGCCCACAAGAGTGGTGACAAGATTTACTTCTACGTTCAGGCGTACAGCGAGGTCGGAACTGGCAAAGATAATATCGAAAAGGCTGCAGAGCTTAACAATGGTAAGCATCTTGGCTCCGAATGGTCAAAGGTTGCCAGCGTCACATTTTAATAATGGGGTGATGTAATGGCTGATGAAAATCCAGATATGGATAAATTGTTAAAGGCGTACAAAGCCCGCATGCACATCTTTCATGATTCGGAAGATGAAAATTTAACAGACATTCTAAACGGCTCGATAGCTGAAATTAAACGGATGACAGGAAGTGATGATCTAAATATTACTGGCATCCGTAGTTTAGTTCTAGAACGTTCCCGATACGTCTATAACGATTCAGCTGAATATTTTGAGGACAATTTTCAAATCCAAATTATTGGTGTGTCATTAGTAGTGGCCGAGAAAGCAGGTGATTTTGATGATGACGACGTACAAGCGTCCGACAACGTCGAGTGGTGATTTAAGGACGCCGATTGAGTTTTATCGGATGACTGAAAATGAGGGAATTGAACCGGGCGAGATGCCGACTGAACCATTATTTGAATGCTTGGGACAAGCTTATGCACCAAGTAATAAGGATAACGTGATACTTGAATCTCATAGTGTGAAGCGCGGAGTAACAGTTAAGATTCGTGATACCCGAGGTGGATACTTTCCACAAAATAATGATGGTGCCGTGATTAACGATTATCGATATAAAAATGCACATGGTGAAAGTATTGTGTGGAACGTTATTGATGTTCGACCTGATTTTGAAGATGATCGCTTTATTGTAGTGGTATTGGGGGAATCAGAATGAGTGTAGAAATTAGCGGGATGAATGAAGTTCTGGCCAAATTAGATGAAAAGCTTAGTCCATCTCGCCTTTCACGGGTTGAAAATGAAGCCCTTAACGTAGCTGGTCGACTTATAGCCGTTAAATTAAAACGTGCAGTAGCAAGCTATCGTGACACTGGTAAGACGGTGATTGAAGTTACTGTTGGCAAGGCACGATTACGGGGTGGAGTTAGAAATATCAAGATTGGTTGGAGCGGTAATGGATCTGGGCAACGTTACCGTTTGGTTCACTTGAATGAGTTTGGGTATACCCGAAATGGAAAGTCTTATAGTCCGCGAGGAATGGGAAAGATTCAAGCAGTCTATGATTCGTCCAAAGAAGAAGTGAAAGAGTTACAAAAACATGAGTTGGAGAAATTGCTATGAGTAATGATGTTAAGGACATTTTTACAATTATTGCCAATCAATTGCTATCTAATCCAACTATTAATCAGTTAACTAAAAAAGCAACTGGTGGGAATCGAATTAAAGCCTATGATTATCCAGAAACATCAGATCATAGTAAGGCATTTATCTTGATGAAACCGGTAGGCCCGCCTATTACAGGCAATGCTGGTAGTGATACTGATTTGCAAATTCAATTTACGATTCAAATTGCATGTGAGTCTCCAATCCGAATGGAGGTTAAGCAGTTACAACATGAAATTAAAGAAGAAATGAAAAAACTAAATTATGCACAGCTGGCCGATGGCCTCGATGAATATTTCGAGGGCACCGGTCATTTTGTTGATGCACGCCGTTATCGAGGAAATACGGCGCTTTATGACACCAATTATTAAGGAGGAAAAAATATGTTTGTTGGATACAAGCGATTAAAATATCAAAAATTTAATGAAGATGGTACTAAAAATGGTGATGTAGTTGTTATCGAAGGTAACCGTCATCAAGGTGGTACTACAACGGCAGAAATTAGTGGTCTTACGAAAGACGCTACAAAAGTAGCTGCATCTAATATTGAGTATTACATTGCTCGTGGTGGCGTTGGGGATGTAAAAGTACAGCTTGGGATTTTGGATTTACCAGAAGCTGAAGCCGATGCCTTATCTGGATTCCGAGTTGATGAGAATGGTATTAGCTATGCTGGTGAAGACACAATGCCTCCGCTCACTGCGATTGAATTGGAATCTAAGGAAGATACGGGTGAAGTTGCATTGGTTGGATTCTACATGGGAACTTTCGCTCGAGACAAAATCAACTTTGAAACGTTAGATTCGAGCAAGACGTTTACACCGGAAGCTGAAACATGGAATTACACACCAGGAGCTTCAACAGCGACTGCTACCAATGGTGAAGTGATGCAGAAGTTTATTGGAGATGCAAAAACTGACGCGGATGCTATTAAGATTTTTGAAGATCAATTATTTAACCCAGCAGGAAGTGACAATCCAGATGATCCGGGAAAATAACAACGCCCACTGTTGGTAGTGCAATTGTGGGCGAAGCCACGCTTAAAGAATAGGAGGTAGTATGTATGGCATACAGCCCAAAAACATGGACAGAGGGCGAAATAATTACCTCTGAAAAATTAAATAACATTGAACAAGGAATTGCTAACGTAAAAGATGGCATTAACGGTGCGGACGGAGCTAAGGGTGACAAAGGCGATCCAGGGGCTTCGGTCACTGCGATTGAACTTGTAGTTGATTCTACAGGTAAGGTTACCAGTGGGACAGCAACACTAAGCGATAAATCTCAAGTCGCAATCACTGTTAAAACAACAACAGAATAAATATTAGGTAGAGTTAGATCGAGAATCTAGCTCTGCTTTTTTGGAGGTTTTTTAATTGAAAAAAGCATTAAAGATGACGTTAATGGTCGACGGTAAAGAAAAGACCTTTTCTGAAAGATTCATTCCGGCCGCCAAAATTTTAGATGCCTTGGATTTGATTAGTGCAGATCTTAATCAACCGATGGCTGACATTTTTACAGAGAGGGTAAAGTTCTTAGCCAATGTTTTTACTGATAAAGAGGTTACTGAAGAACTAATTTGGGAAGGATTCAACGCACTTGATTTTGATAATCAAACATTCAATTTAATTTGTGGGGTTGCGGGTGTAGACCCAAAAAACATAGCAACGGAACCAGTGAAGGAGTAACGCCGGAGCAGGTACGCAAAGAAGTACTTGCTGCAATTGACCTAGTTGTGCAAAAACTACCAGGTTACACGCTGGGTTCCGTGTTTAATGAAATTGACTATGAAACTTTATCAGAAATAACGGAGGCGAAAACCTCTGGTAAATCAAATGATTCGCAAAGTGTAATAACATCAGAAGGAACAAGAATCACTCCGGGTCGAATGGGAGTAGATCCTGGTAATCAACCAGTAATGAGTTTGGCTGAATTTGCCAAAAAATTCTAAAAGAAAGGAGGTAAAAATATATGGCAGATGAACCACTAGGACGGATGGTCATTGAGCTTGGCTTAGATCACTCGGCATTTGGCAAAGGAATGGCTGGTGTTCGTAAAGAAGTTAAATACAGTATGTCTGAAATGAAGTCGTCAATGGCAGTTATTGGCCAGTCAGGGTCTAAATTTGACGTACTATCTGCTAAAGCAAAAGGCTTATCTCAAGTAATGATGAGTCAAGAGCGTTTAGTTGAAAAGTTAGGCAATGCTTATAAGGGTACATTTGTAAATGGCAAAGCTACAGCACAGACTGGGAAACTAGCTACGCAAATGCAGAATGCCAATGCTAAGTTAGCTGCATTACGGAAACAATATATTAATAATGCAGCTGCAATGGCTAAAGCACGAGTTGAAACGACTGGATTTACTGGCGGTCTAAATAAGGTTAGCAAAGCGGCTATCACAACATCTACTGCAATGAAGAACATCGGGTCGTCAATGACGACTAAAGTAAGTGCCCCAATTGCAGCTGGATTAGCGTATGCAACTAAATCGGCAGTTAAATTTGATTCGCAAATTAAAGCAATTGGGCCGTTATTAACTAATGGAGCTACTGTCACCGCGAAGTATAAAGCACAACTCGACCAGTTAGGCGACGCTTCGAAACGGATGTCGACCAAATATGGGATTTCGACCACTGAAATTAACAATGGGATGACTGAACTTGTCCGGCGTGGTTACACGACTAAGCAAGTTTTAGGATCTATGCCGTCTATTATGGATGCTACCGTAGCTTCTGGCGAAGACATGGGGACTGTATTAAATACTACATCTTCAATTGTTGAACAATTTGGGCTTAAAACTAAATCCACGGCGGGCACTTTAAAAAATACTCAAATGGTCACAGACTCAATCACCTATGCAGCTAATGCAACTGCAGCTGGGTTTAGTGATATGGGTGAAGCCATGAGTTACGTTGGTCCTCAAGCTCATGCCGCTGGATTGTCTGTTCAAGAAACAGCTGCTGCTATTGGCGAACTTTCGAACAAAGGTATTGAAGGTCAAAAAGCCGGAACTAATTTACGTGGTATTTTGACTTCATTGGTAAAAGTTACACCGAACGCGTCTAAAGCATTTAAATCAATGGGAATTTCAACTAGCGAACTAAAAAAGGATGCTAGTGATTTACCAAGATTGATTGATGACATTACTAAAGGTACTAAAGGTTGGAGTAAAGCTGATAGAAATAAAGCAATTGCAACAGCTTTTGGTCGTGAAAATCAATCGGCGATGAACGCTCTGCTTGAAACTGGATCAAATAAATTACGCCAGTTGACTAAGGATACCGAAAACTCAACGGGTGCCACTAAGAAACAAGCAGAGCAATTGAGTAATACTTCGGAAAATAATGTAAAGAAGTTAATTGCTTCATTGCAGGTATTAGGGATTGAAGTTGGTGCTAAGTTAGTTCCTAAACTGATTCCGTTAGTCAATAAAGCTAAGGATTTAGTTGATGGATTCTCTGACTTAGATGACTCAACTCAAAATACGATTATCAAGTTTGCTTTGTTAGCAGCTGCTGGTGGCCCTGTATTAAGTATGACAGGCAAGCTGATTGGTGGATTTGGCAAAGTTGGTAGCACAATCGTCGGTGCAGGGGCTAAGATTGCGGAATGGAAAGCTAAAACACAAGCTACCAAAACTGTATTAGATGATGTAGCGGGAGCTGCCGCAACAACTGGATCAAAAGTTGAAGCAATGGGTACTAGTGCTGCTACTGCTAAAGGCGGAATAAGTATCTTAGGTACGGCTCTAACAACAACTGAAGCAGGTGCCGGGGTACTTGGAACTTCACTGACTGCAGCAGGTGTGGCGGTTACCGGAGTGGGACTTGCAGCGTTAGCAGGAGTTACCTACTGGGAGCTATATGGAAAGCAGGCTCACGAAAGTGCACAACGCGCAAAAGAGTGGGGTTCTGACATTGGCGAAAATGCTGCTAATGCGGCTGGTGATATGCAGAAGTTTGAAACCAAAGCTTCTACAGCACTAGATAGTTTTAATACGAATGTCAAAAAGAATGCAAAAGAAGTTAATAAAGCCTTCCAGAGCATGGTTAATTCAGCAAGTAAAAATGTTGATAAGAAATATAAAGATGCTCAAGAAATAGCTAAATCAATTGGTGGGCAGGCTGGTCAAGCATTACTCGAAGAGGCTGGAAAAGAAAAAATAGCTAATGAAAAGCGAGTTCAGGACATGGCTAGCACGGCTAAGCAAGTTCAAGAAATAACTTCTAAGGCTGCTAAAGATGGAACTAAATTAACTGCTGATCAAGCAACTACAATCGCTAATTTGCAACGTAAAATTGCGAAGGACGAAATTGATACGCTTGGATTAAAGGCAAAACAAAAGAAAGCAGTCCTTTCAGCTGAACTTGGTGAAACTGGATCGATGACTAAAAAGCAGTTGGCAGAAACGTCTAAAGAAATTGGGGACGCTGCTTACAAAGAAGTCGATATCTATAACAAAAAGTACGGCAAGATTAAACAAGCCCAAAAAAGTGGCTTAATTAGTACTAAAGAAGCTAATGTTGCAGAAGAACAATTAACTAAAACTCATAATGCAACGTTGACTCAACTCGGCGAGGATTTAATCCAAACCGAGAAGGAGCAAGGTAAGTCTAAGAGCGAAATTATCCAAGATTTGGAAGCCAACGGTTTTACTGACAAGCAAGCTGAAAAGGCTATGCATGAATACACTAAGAATCTTAAAGAAACAGCAAGTACAGCCATTAAGATTACAGGTGACATGAGCAAGTCGACTCAGAAAGCTGTTAAGGAATGGAACAGTATGGTTCTTGATCCTAAGACCGGTAAATTAAAGACCAACGCGCAAGAAGAGGTCGATAAGGCGGCTAAGAATAAGGACAAATGGAACTCAATGTTGCTCTTAGCCAAAAAAGGTGAAATGAGTACTAATGCTGCGGCAATGGTCGGTGTAGCTGCGGTTAATGTTAAAAAATGGGACAGCTTAACACTTAAAGAAAAGAAAGCTTTGATCGCTACTAAAGGTGGCGATGATTTAGCTGAAATGATTGAAAAGGGGAAGCAATGGAATAAATTTACTCCTGCTGAAAAGAAAGCAATCATTTCTGCTAAGGGTAAGTCAGACTTACTTACAGCATTATCAAGCCTAAAGACTTGGAATAAGTTAAATGTGGCAGAAAAGAAAGCGGTTCTGAAAGATAACGCTTCTCCAGCTATGAAACAGGCTAAGATCGGGCTCGATCAATGGAACAATCTAACTCCTAATATGAAGACAGTTGTCGCTAAAGCAAAAGGAGCTAGTGATGTTGCTAAAGGTGTTGAAACTGTCAAGGATTGGAATAGTCTTCCAACCAAAGAGAAGACTTTAATTGCTAATGATGAGAATGCAAGTAAGATTGTTGGAAAAGTAACTAGCGATTATAAAAAGTATATTAATTTACCGAAGAGTGAAGTTAAAAACTTACTAGCTGAAGATAATGCATCAAAAAATGCTAACAAGGCTAAAATTTCGGTTGATAAATATGGTCGAATTAAAATGCCTAATCCAATTGGTTTGAAGGCAACCGACAAAGCTTCCGGTCCAGCCAAAACAGCTAAAAAGAATGTAGATAATTTTAATTCAACCAGAATGCAGACTAAAACTGCTAAAGGTAAAGACGCTGCATCTGGGCCGATGAAGGGCGCTCGTAATTCAGCGATTAAATATAATGGCGTTAGAATGGCGACTAAAACAGCACATGGTAAGGATGCTGCAAGTGGACCGATGAGTAGTGCTCGAATTTCTCTCGGTAAATATAATGGCGTAAGGATGCGTACTAAGGCTGCCCAGGCTAAGGATTCGGCTTCGGGGCCAATTAAAAGTGCAATCGATTGGTTGAGTAAATGGAACGCAATGAAGACTGTTACTCATGTTGTTAAGACGATTTATAAGAAACTAACAGGACATGCGCTAGGAACGATGGCTACTGACGGTAATCCAATTATGGTTAATGACCAAGAAGGACCAGTGTACCGAGAATTAGTTAAGTACCCAGGACGTCCAGCCTTTATTCCACATGGTCGAAACGTTGTATTGGAAGATGCGCCAAAAGGTACCAAAGTTATCCCAGCAGGATTAACGGCTCAACTAACGGGAATTCAGCAATTAGCTAAGGGAACAATTCCAGTTAATTCGACAGTTGTTCAAGCTTCAAATGTGATTAATGATTCTCTTAACCCTAATGATTCATCGTCTTCATTCCAAGGATTTGACGGAGAAACTAACAGTACATTTATGGCTGGAATGGCAGGGCAAACACAGCAACTTGATTCATTTGAGGAACAATTAATGGCTACCAACCAGATTTTGAGACAACTATTAAAAGTTAGTCAAGCTCAACTAAAAGCTCTGTTAAGCCAAGGCGGGCTTGACCGTAATGCTTTGTATAGACAGCAAGCCAAAGATTTAGCACTTAGCACTTATAACGGAATTAATTAGAGGAGGTGAACCATGTATAAGACTAAATTCTTGATGAAAATTGGTGATCAGGATGAGTTTGATTTAACTGAACGAATCAAGGGATTGACCTTTTTATCTGAAGATTCGGCCCCACAGTTTGCTAATAATTATCAGGATATCTCAAGCTTTGACGGTTCGTCCTTCGCTTATGAAACCTTTGCTAAGTCGACTATCAACGCTAACTTCTGGTTACATTTCACGGATTACACAGATTTAAAACTGGCTAAGCATGAGATTTATCGAATCTTTGGCACCCGGAGACTGATTCGAATTCGAACGGATACCGATCCGGCGAAGGTTTATTTTGTTTATCCAACTCCGTTTGAAATAACGCCAACCGCTGGTGACCATAACATTCAGTTTACGATTCCTTTTGATAATCCAAGCGGCTATCGATATTCACTGTTTCGTTCTGATTCGCCTTACACGTTCGAACAAAATGGCTGGCAGTTGGGGATGAACTTACTAATGGACGGGGTTCCTAGTTATCATTTCACTACGAAGAATTTTAAAGTATATAATGCTTCAGATATCAAAGTGGACCCGTACGAACAACGTCACGATTTGAAGGTAATTACTAAGTTTACAGGTAACTCGGTAAAAGTTACTAATCAAACTAATGGTAGCGTTTGGAGTTACAACAAGAAGTCTGACGGCAAGCAAACAATTGTATTGGACGGAATTAATAGCTTTTTGAATGGAAAAAACTGTAATGTTGATACTAATTGGGGGAACTTAAGTTTAAACCCCGGATATAATTCAATTGCTGTAACTGGAGCGACAACAGTTGATATCACGTTCAGCTTTCCGTTCATTTATCTATCATGAGTAATCAACCGGTATTGGTTCAGGCAATCAATAGCTCCAGTATTGATCGCTTGGTTTCGTTTGTGCCAGACAGCTTTCAGATTAGTTGGGAACTAAATGGGGATTATAAGTTATCCTTCACTGCTTGGGACGATAAAAGTCCGGCATTTGCTAACCTTAACGCGGAAAGCATTATTAAATTTGCAAACACTGATTATGTTATTAAGCAAGTCACACCAACGGATTCTAAAGGTATTGAAACAGTGAATGTTTCGGCAACTCACGTTTATAGTGACATTAGCCGTGTTTTCCAGCGTAACGTGAAAAAGGGTGACGTAAACTATGGACCGGCGGACATACTTAACTTTTATCTGAAAGATAATAAGCTAGGTTATTCATTTCAGGTTATTGGCAACTTTTCAAAAGTTAAAGTGACAGATTTGGGTAATAGTTCAGCGAAGGACGCGCTTTCTAAGATTGTTGAATTGTGGCCAGACGCAGTTATTTATCCAGATGGAAAGCAGATTAAAGTTTACGATCACGATCACTTTTTCAAAAACTATGGTCATCGAATCGATTATTTGAATAGTGCTTCTGAAGTCAGCTTTGATTATGATAGTACTGATATCGTTAATCAGGTTCGTGCCGTTGGGCCAACGTTTGAAAAGACGATTAAAACCGGCGACGAATCTAAGTTAGACGGGACAACCAGTGCCGTTAAGGGTGACTGGGGGCCGGCGATCAGATACGCCGCTAAAATTACTGGTACATTAATTAATGATGATGAAGTAAACAAGATTAAGGATGTTATCCAACACGAATCACAAGGTAATGAAACAGTAGTTAACCATTGGGACTCAAATGCAGCAGCAGGACATCCCAGCAAGGGACTACTACAGTTCATCCAGTCTACTTTTGATCATTATGCGATAAAGCCTTACACGAATATTCTTAAAGGATTCCATCAATTATTAGCGTTATTCAATGATAGTAATTGGCGTGATGATATTAAGTTAGGCGGTTGGGGGCCAACTGGTGGCAGACGTATGGATAAGGTTAAGTTGCCTTCGAAATCGTCAGGCGCTAAGAAAGTAATTGCGGCTGCTAAAAAGTACCTTGGTGTTCCTTACGTTTGGGGTGGCCATAATAAATCTAACCCACGTGCTGGGATGGATTGCTCAGGGTTCGTGTCACAGGTCTATCACGATTTAAGGATTGAAATTCCGGCTTACACAGTTGCTATGGAAAAGTATGGTAAAACTGTAAGTAAGCCACAAACTGGCGACATGTTGTTTTATGGACGGCATGGCGCCAGTTATCATATTGCGCTCGCTTTAGACGAAAAAAATATGATTTTTGAACCGCAGCCAGGGCAGTCTTGTCGGATGGAACCAATTAGTTACTACAAACCTTCGTGGATTGCTCGTAACGATAAGATGGCCAAGATTGTTGCGGAAGGCAAGGATGACAATGGTAGTAATGCAACTACTTCGGTAACCACCACTGAGAACTACTTCGAGCCGTTTATTGTGCAAGATGACGAATCTATTAAAAAGTGGGGGCTACATCCGGGCGGTGATGTTACTAGTGACACGATTAAAAATGCCGACCAGATGAAAAAATGGGTAATGACGCAACTTAAACCCAACCCTAGCTTGAGCGTTAAAGTTACCACAATAGATAACAATGAACCTACTCCAGGGGACATGATCCGTTTGGAGATTCGACCGAAACAGTTTATTACCAACATGGGCGTAGTGGGATATGAATATTATCCGTTTAGCAAACTTAACCCAACGACAGTTACGTTAAATCAAAATGCTAAAACAATTCTGGATTATGAGAAAGCACGGAATCGAAATTTTCAGACAGCCACACAAAATGCAGGAAATCATGCAAACAATAATGCGTCTGGGCAAGAGACCTGGACTGATGAGGAGGTAGGACAATTTGGAGCAGGGGTATAACGTTGTAGTGCTGTCCGAAGCACAAAGCGATGTAGACTGGGACAAGTTGAAAGATGATGGTGTACAAGCTGCTATCATTCGCTTATCTCATGGTGTTACTCAAGATTTGCAAGCTAGTGCTAATTTGGCAAAGGCTAAGCAATTAGGGATGTACGTACACGGATACCATGTTTATGAAGGTGTTGATAATGAGGTTACTTTTTCATTGAATAACGCTGAAGCGCTTGGACTGCCTGAAGGTTCCTACTTCTTTATTCAGGGTGCGCCAGATGATGAAGTGATTGGATTTGCAAATAATTGGTTGTCTGCAGGTTGGAGCGTTGGGATGAATGGTTTATCAGATGAATACTATCAATGGATTGTAAGCGATAGTGAGCCTGATAGATATGATGTTTGGCAAATGGACGATTTACGGTGTCTGGATAATACTGGTGAGCTGGTTAGTGAGCCAAAAAAGAATACGCCGGGAGTTGATAACTTCAATCCTGGTAAACCTCAAGCAGGCGCCTATGTAGGATTTGGCAATGATACTACTGGATTGCTTGGTGGCCAGACATTAGGCTATTCGACCAATGGTAATGATTTCTACGCAGTGGTTACGCCGTTTGGAATTATATTTCGAGATGTTGATGCTGATCGAATGAGCAAATTAATGATTAATAAACTTAAGCTGCAGTCTCCAAACGGGACTGTTTTTAATTTGGTCGTAAATGATGAGGGGGAACTTAAAGTTGAGAAGGAAAGTGATAAATAATGGCAGATACGATTAATACCAATCTGGGTAGTGGCTTGGATGACCATTACCGTGATGATTTAGACGGTAATTTTAAAGTGATTGTCGCTAAGTTTGGGTTGCAAGCAAAACAATTGAAAGAATTAAGTGCTGACCACGCTAAAATTTTAAAAAAACTTGACGAAATCAAAAAACTTGAGCAACAGAATGCAAAGAACGTTGCTCAAAATCATAAGAATATAGAGCAACAAGTCGAAATCCTACACGACTACTTTGATGTACCGATAGTGTGGGACGGCGATGATTTAATTTTGGAGAAGGAGGAATAAGATGGCAGCATTAATTACGTTAGACACGTATAAGCAAATGATTAAGGCTGGCGAAGCGTTTAATATTGCAGAAAGCTTTAACGCGCGTGTGGGCGATGAACAAGTTCCGTTAGCTGTTAAATTTTTGGAGCGAGGTAAAGCTCAACAATTCGAGGATGGCTTAGTACCATTTATAAGTGGTTTCGTTGGCAACCTAGATGAAAAGGGCCGAGTGACTGCGGAGACAGGGGTACCAGTTAGCTACACTGGTACTCGCTCAGACATTGTTGGGCTTGGCATGGTTAAGATGAACCTTCCAGGGACCATGTTTCCACAGGAAGGTTATTTTTATGGCTTCTTAGGCTTAGAAACGTCCGATCATTCGAAACGAGTTTCGACATTCAGCGTCTGGTTCCATGTTTACAACGGGAATCCGGATATGTTCGTTAATCGTGAGCCATTCCGGACTGAATTACAGAAGGAGCTCGATCTAGCCGAAAATCTGCTTAAAAAAGCAGATAGTGAAATTAAAGATAAGCTAATCGATTGGCAAGATCGAATTAATAAATTAATTGAAAAAGGTAATACTGATTTAGACAATTACAATCAGCGATTGAAGCTTGCCGAAGAAAATCTAGCTACATTATTAAAAGAAATTAAAGAAAATGGATTGTTAACCCAAGCTGACTTAGACGCAGCGTTAGTAGATTTAAAAGATGAAGTCCAAGAAGGGCTAGATGAGTTGGACAAATTGGGAGAAGGCTTAGTTGATGTGCCAGATATTGATGGCGGAATTCCTGACTATAATATTGATCCACTTCAAAAATTGAGTGCTCAAATTGATCCCAACAAATTTAACTTGGGATTCGGGACGGACTATCACTATGATATTGGGTCGGACTATGGCATTTTTCCAGGATTCTCATCGGAGTTTTTGGTTCGTAACTGGAGAGCGGGTTTGCGGAAAAGCTTAAATATTTTAAGTCTATCTAATCAGTTAGATGCCATCGTGTTTAACGGCGATAATACTGATTCTCCAATTGTTCCTGATCTTGGAGTAGAGCGTAAATTAATGGTTAAAGAGGCTGAAGATTTTGCCAGCACCGCCTTTCGTTTATCAGAATGCCCAGTGTTTATTTTAAAGGGCAATCACGATAATAACTATAATTTTAAACCTGAGAATCTAATACCTGAAAATGTACTCCTTGATGCAGATTTTAAACGCATTTACCGACAAAACGGAAGCTTCGGCGAAAAACGGTTGAGTGGTAGTAATTATTACTATCGTGATTTTCCTGAAAAGAAAATCAGATTAATTGGCCTAGATTCATCGGACTTCCCAGAATCAACCAATGAAGATGGGACGTTGATTTACGACAAATTCTTGCATTCAGGATTCCAAGAAACACAGCTGAATTGGTTGGCCAATGAAGCACTTCAAGCTCCAGAGGGATATGGAGTGTTAATTACAATGCACTGGCCAGTAAACCATACTGTCTATGACTATGCGGACGACATAATGATTAATCACAGTGTGTTGAAAACCATCTTAGAAGACTTTGCTGCGGGATGTGATGTCAAAGAGGTTACCTCATCATGCGATTTGCCAGTAGATATTAAATACCAATTTAAAGGTAAAGGCAATTTGATCGCTGTATTAAGCGGCCACCGGCATCTAGACCAACAGGTTACCATGAACGGGATTAACTACGTTTTGACCCGTTGCTCATTATCGACTGGAGATAATATGATTCGAGAAAAACGGATGACCTATGAAGGCACGCCGTTAGAAGATGCGTTTGATGTGGTGTCGGTAGACACGGCCGCACGAACAATGACTTTAACACGATTTGGTGCCGGTTCAGAAGATGCCCGCTATGCCACGAGAGAATTTTCGTACTAGAAAGGAGCTGTTGTAATGGAAATTACAGATAGTGTAAATAAGGCGCTTGACCTAATTAAACATCATACTGAGTTGGCAGGCGATCAAGCGCATCCAAATGCCACAAATGTAATCTCAGGATTCATGCCAGCTAACATGCACAAGGCTTTAGATGCGTTTGATACAAATAGGGTTTGGCTGGCCGAAAATACGGATATTTTAAGCTTAGATAAGGGGTTCTATGAAGGAGCCTCTTTAATCAATCATCCAGAATTTGGTGATAAGCCTAGTACTCGAATTTCCTTGATTGATGTAACTCCGGGTTTAGATGGACGGAAGAAGATTGAAGTGACGGATAGTTTCAATAATCATCGTTGGACAAGGACGGTTCACACGGATGGGACACCAGACGATGCTCAACCCGGTTGGTCGAGGGTTAAACAGTACACAACCTTATGGCGCGGTTATAGTGATTTGTCTAAACCGATTACGTTTGCGATGCCACTTAAAGCATCCACGGGTAACTATAATTTTGAGGAACTTGAAATTGTATTTATGAGTGGCTCGAATGAAACTAGGACAGACACAATTAACGTTGCCAATGCAGAAGGTAGTCTAGATGCTACAACTATTGTAAATGGGAGTAGCGCCGATCCGCGGATTAGTTTAACTACCTATGAAGGATATATGAGTTTAACTAATACAACCGCGGTTTTGACGGATAATTGGGGGCTTAACATCTATCCAAATAAAAATGATGAACATGATGCCCGGATCCAACAGATGCCAGGGTCAAAAATCCATGTTAAAGAGATTAGGGGGGTTAGTTAATGCGGTTACAGGTAAATGAAAACAGTGAAATTACTGGCTATGCCAATCTAGGAGATTTAACTAACAGCATTGAGTTTAATGGCGTAATTCCTGATGATTTTGAGGCTAGATTTAAGCCCAACCTTTTTATGATTAAAAATAATGTGATTGTAGACAATCCAAACTACGTCGAACCAACAGATGGCATTCCAGATGACAATATGCCTACTACATCGGATAAAGCTATTGCCGCCTTAACTTTGCAGATGGCCAAACAATCAGAAAAACAAGATGAATTTAATGCGCAGCTTCTGCTTAAGCTTGCTCAATTAGGAGGTGAAACAAATGTTTAGTTTTGTTCAGGATTACTACAGTAAAGGTTTGTACACCGATGATGATTTGCTAACGCTTAAAAACGGTGGAGTAATTACCGAGGATGAATACAATAGTTTGATCGGCGCCGAATCATAGGCGTTTTTATTTTGCGGAAAAATTAAGGAGAAAGAAGATGTAAGAGTGCATACGTTGTTAGGACTATCGTGGGGAGAATGGGCGTCAATAATAACGATTATAGTGTTTATTTCAGGGTTTATCAGCGTCCTATTTAGATATGTAGTTTTTGGATCGTTTTATAACAATATTGAGCTATTAAATCATAATTTTGAAGCGCTCAATAATAATTTAGGCGATTTGAAAACTGACATCGCGAAACTTGATAAGCGTGCCGATGAACACGACCGACGCCTGGATCGCCACCACGAACGGATTAAAGATTTACGGGACAAAATCAGGGAGGAAACTAATGAAAAAGGTTAAATTCACTAAAGTTGATTGGCATGACGGCAAATTATGGGCCAGTATTATCGGTCTGCTAATTTTACTAGCTCAACAGTTGATGCGGCTATTCGGGATTGATTATCCGGCTGATTGGTCTAATCAGGTGATTGGGATTGCTAATACAGTGTTAGCAATTTTAAGCACGCTGGGAATCTTGAACAATGTCACAGAAGTTAAAGGCGGTGATAATAATGCGAAAACTAAATAAGTTACGGTGGGTTGTTGCGATAGCAGCGGCCTTTTTTGTTGACATGAGCACAGCCACATTAGTCAGCGCTAACGCTGGTAGTGCTACCAATAATCAGTACACCAACATTCAGCATAAGGCAGTGGCTAAGCATCCCAATAGCGCTAAAGCTAAGACTGGTCATAAACAGGCTCGCAAAGCTGTTACCTCTGTTCGCAGTCAAGGCGTTGACTGGGCTAAATACCAAGGCTTTAATGGAATTAAAGGTTATAAGAATGACCAATTTGCGATTGCTCAAATTGGTGGGTCTTATGGCGGTACCTTTATCGACCAGCCCACTTATAACAGCCAGATTGCTAGTGCTTTGAGTCAAGGGATGCGCGCACACACTTACATTTGGTATGGAGTTGGCGACAGTAAAGCACTAGGTAAGCAATGTTTAGACTATTACTTACCACGGGTTAAGACGCCGAAAGGTTCAATTGTGGCGTTAGATTACGAAGATGGCGCTAAGGCCACTTATTGGAACGGCAGTCGCTATATTAGCACGTTAGCCGAAAAGGAAGCCAACACTGATGCCATCATCTATGGCATGCAGAAGATTAAGGATGCTGGTTATCAGCCGATGTACTACAGTTACAAGCCTTACACTTTAGACCATGTCGACTATAAGCGGATTGTCCAGAAGTTTGGCACATCCCTCTGGATTGCTGGCTATCCTGATTACTTAGTCCGGAGCACACCATATTGGGGTGTGTTCCCAAGTATGGATGGAGTTGCCATTTGGCAATTTACTTCAACCTATATTCAGGGCGGACTGGACGGTAATATTGATCTAACCGGCATTACGCACAACGGTTATGATGGTAAACAACCTAAGCCAGCTCCAAAGCCAGTCAAGCCATCAAATAAGAAGACTGTAGATGTAACCTACGCAATGCATCAACGACACGGCCACTGGTTATCACCAGTTAAAAATGCTGGTTCGGGTACAAACGGCTTTGCAGGAATGCCATACAGTGCACATGACTTGCTCTACATTAAAGTAAGTCATGGATCAATTAAGTATCGAGTTCACACGATCGAAGACGGTTGGTTCCCTTGGGTACACAAAGCGAACAAGAACGACACAGTCAACGGCGTTGCTGGTATTAAGGGCCACACAATTGATGGAGTGCAAATGTACTACACCACACCTAGCGGCGAGACCTACCAGCAAGCTTACTACCGTTCGCAATCAACGCAACGTGTTGGTTATCTCGGTACATGTGCCGATAACGGTACAGTTGTTGGTTACGATAGCTGGGCAGGCATGTACGGTGAACCGCTGGATCGACTCCAGATTAGCATTAACGATCATAGTAATTTTTAAGCCTGCCTAATAGGAAGTAATTATTTAGCCTCTGTCTTCGGACGGAGTCTTTTTTTATTGAAAAAGTATAAAATTATTTTCGACGAACTTAACTATTTGATATGTTTTTAAATTAGAGATACGTTATTAAATAATAAATATAGAACTTTACCATAGTAATTTTTTAATTTAAAGGGGGACAATTTATTTAATGGATAACGAGTTAATGAAATTTTTGAAGTCCAAACAAAATTTTATAGAGAGATGGGTAGAACAAGGCTTTGATAGAAATGAAAACTGTATAAGAAGAAAGGCAATGCATTCTAATGAAGAATGGAAAGTAATAATTGAGGTTTGTGAAAAATATTGTACTCACGGGAATCCACTTGCTAAAAGGCTTTTATTTAGAGGCACTATTTACCGAGAACTTGATGATGTTGGGCCTGTGATTTTTAATAATAATTATGTTTCTTGGTCAAAAAGGAAGGAGGGACGTACCAGTGGTAGTGCTTTGGGGAAATTAAAGCGATTAGCCGGTTTAACATTGATCGCGTATACTTTAAACAATGACGAGTATGGTTTTTCAGTAGCAGATTATTTCGAGTGGTTATTTAAAGAGGATGTGTCTATTAAGAACAAATACAGTTATGTGTTGGAAGAAGAAGTTGTGTTTCCACTTTTAAAGAAAAATTCAGAGGAAACTAAAATTAAATATATTGATACGGTGTAGCTGGTATTAAGAGTCATACAATGGTCCTGTGGTTGGGTTTGATAGCTTGCAGGTATGTTTGGCGAACCGCCTTTTTAAAGCTTGGACAGATACACTTTGATAAGTTGTTACTTTTTGTGTTATCTTTATGTAAAAAAATCAATAACAGAAAATTAGCTAAAAAATCACCAATTTATTGGGAGGAATATGTTTTTGGATGAAAATAATTATTTGGTTTTTCTTAGCCGTCAAACTAAATTTATTCAAAAGTGGATTAATTTACCATATAATTGTGAAAGATCAAAAGAAGATTTTGACGTTTTAAAGAAATTTGATAAAGGCTGGAAAGATATTTTATTTAAATGCAAAGCTTTTGGTGATGAAAGTGCACTCATAAATGAAATATTGTATTCTGGCTGGATTTATCGGGAACATAATCATCGCGAAATTTTTTATAATGGGATTCATGTTTCATGGTCGACAATTAAGGGAGGTTTTAGTGAAGGCTCTAGGTTTAAAACTCTTGCTAAGAACACACCATATAAAAAGTTTGTTATAGAATATAAAATGTCTGAAACACAATATGGTTTTTCAATACTAAACTGGTTTGAATTAATGCAAAGACACCAAAAATCAGTAATCTCTGAACTTAAAGAATGCGAAATCGACAAAATAAAGAGAGAAAAAGAAATAGTATTTCCAATGAACCCTGAAATCGAACCCGGTATTATAGTTAAACCATGGTAAAACTAGCTGATGATTTTCTTCTAGCAAAAAGCCTATCTGGTCTGCGGACTGGGTAGGCTTTTTTTTGCTTTTAAAAAAATTTTTTACATAGAAATGTTATGGATAATGAAGTAAGCTGGGGTTAGTAATTTATTGGTGTTTAGGAGATGAAAAAAGGAATGGAATGGGGATCTGTAGCAGATTGGTTTTCGGGAATAGTTACTGCATTTGGTATACTGTTAAGTCTGTATTTTTCGCTAAATAGGGGAAAATTAAAATTCGAATTTATATTAAGTGTTAATAGGTTTTACGAACTTACATATTCAATAATTAATCATTCTGATTTTGATGTTAGAGTAGCTAACATCATCCTATCTTTCAGGAAAAATAAGGCAAAAAAATCAGAATTCAGCAGATATTTTGATGAATCTATTCAAGGAATTGACGATCAGGAAGTTTTAAAAATCAATGTATTAAGAAAGGGAACTTTTCAATTTCATAAAACAGTACATGATGAGAATAATGCAAAGGATAGGGAGAGTGGAAGAGTCTCTTAGTGGAATAAGTTAGTCCTTTTTAACGAGGAATTTAGAAAAATAAAAAATTTTTATGTGGTTATAGAAGTGTTGGCTCAAGACGGGAAAATTTATCGGAGCAAACCAAAAAAATTCAAATTGAGCGATATAACATATTTAAAAGCTGATGAAGATTGGTCAAAAATTTAACACAGATTAGAGTGCAGAATACTTTAGTGTTAAAAAATTACAGATTGGAAAGTTCGATTTTAATATGATTTAGAATATCTAGAAAAAGTTATTATTGAGCTTCAAAAACATTATCAGCTGACATTTGATTATACTGGTTTTACAAACCAACGCTGGCCAAACTCATGGCAAATAATTCAAAAAAAGAAAAAATTGATGGAATGAGTTTATACAAAATAATATATTTTATGCAATAAAAAAATAAAATCACTCAACTAAAAAAGTTGGGTGATTTTTTTACTATTGTATTCATGAACTCTTCACAACTAATTTATCGTTTGGGTGCAGTTTGGGGTCAGAGAAAAAAAGTTCTCGGAATATTCTCAGACACTTCTCCAAAAATAAAAATGCTGTAGTACCAGTGTTTTCAACGCTTGACGTTACTTCCGTGTGGTTCTCGGAACCTTCTCAGAACATACAAAAAAGCGAACGACGCGCTTTCTTAGTCCTTTTATATCAAGGCTTGAGGGCACTTTGGGGTCAAACTGGGTGCAGAGA
>PPYE01432652.1_pt1 | contig 38280 bp, 36 predicted proteins | sample 1559881 | NCBI WGS metagenome assembly PPYE01 (sample SAMN08240022, study PRJNA423297) | Human gut metagenome, whole genome shotgun sequencing project. | reverse complement strand
GCCCAGGAGCTGGAGGCCGCCGACCACCGGGAGGACCTGGGCCGCAGCTGCCACACCCATCTGTGCGTCTACGCCGCCATGCGGGGCGTGGGCGGCATTGACAGCTGGGGCACCGATGTGGAAGCCCCGTACCATGTGAGCGCCCAGGAGGATCACCAGGTCGAAGTGACCTTCCGGCTGGTGTGAGCCCTGACCCGGAAAGTTTTCCACAAAATCCGGCCAAACGGTTGAAAAAAATGAAAAATCCCGCCCACCGTCTTGCTGCGGTGAGCGGGATTTTTGTGGTTTTGGGGCGATATTCAGAAAAAATCAGTCCTCGTCGGCCTTGCCCATGGCAATCACCTCGGGGGTGATGGGCAGTTCCCGGTGCCACACGCCGGTGGCCCGCATGATGGCGTGGGCGATGGCGGGGGCGGGGGTGTTGATGACGATCTCTCCGATGGACTTGGCGCCGAAGGGGCCGGTGGGCTCGTAGCTGCTCTCGAATTCCACATGCAGGTGGCCCACATCCAACCGGGTGGGGATCTTGTACTGCATGAAGCTGGATTCGATGGGTTTGCCGGCGGCGTCGTAGGTCACGTTCTCGGTCAGGGTCATGCCGATGCCCTGGGCGATGCCGCCCTCGGTCTGGACCCGGGCCAGGGCCGGGTTCACGGGGGTACCGCAGTCCACCACGGCGTCGTATTCCAGCACCTGCACTTCGCCGGTGAGCTTGTCCAGCTCGATTTCGGCCATGCCCACCATGAAGGGCGGCGGGGAGACCGGGGACGAATGGGTGGCGGTGACCTCGGCGGCGCAGTTGTTGGACACCTGGGACTTGTAGGCGATGTCGGTGAGGCTGACGGTGCGGCCGTCGGCGGCCCGCACGCAGCTGCCTTCAAAGGTCACGTCGGCGGCGTCGCAGCCCAGCAGCTCGGCGCCGATGGTGCAGATGCGGCCGGTGAGCTCGGCACAGGCCTTTTCCACCGCCTTGCCGGTGACGTAGGTGGTGGAGGAGGCGTAGGAGCCGGAATCATAGGGGGACACGTCGGTGTCGGCGCCGAAGACGGCCACATCCTCCACCGGGCAGTCCATGCAATCGGCCGCCATCTGGGCCAGGATGGTATCGCACCCGGTGCCCATGTCGGCGGCGCCGATGATCAGGTTGTAGGTGCCGTCCTCGCTGAGTTTCAGGGTCACGGACCCCACGTCCACCCCGGAAATGCCGGAGCCCTGCATGGCCATGGCCACACCGGCGGCCCGGACCTTGCCGTTGCCCATATCCCGCACGGGATACCGGTGCTCCCAGTCAAAGATTTCCCGGCAGCGGGCCATGCACCGGTCCAGGGCGCAGGCGTTGGCGGGTTCGTCGTAATAGGCGGGCATGGTCATGCCCTGGCGCACCATGTTGCGGTCCCGCAGCTCGGTGGGGTCGATGTGCAGCTTTTCGGCCAGCTCATTGGCGATGGATTCCACCGCAAAGATGCCCTGGGTGGCGCCGTAGCCACGGTAGGCGCCGGCGGCCTGGAGGTTGGTGTACACCACGTCATACCGGAAGCGGAAGGCTTCCAGGCTGCCGGTGTACAGGGGGATGGACTTGTGGCCCGAAAGGCCCACGGTGGTGGGGCCGTGTTCGCCGTAGGCGCCGGAGTTGGACAGGGTGTACAGGTCCAGCGCCCGGATGCGTCCGTCCTTGTCGGCGCCCAGCCGCACCCGCACTTCCATCTCGTGGCGGGGGGAACCGGCGATCTGGCTTTCCTGTCGGGTGTAGGTGATCATGGCGGGGCGGCCGGTCTTCATGGTGACAAAGGCGGGGTAGACCTCGCTCACCGAGGTCTGCTTGGCGCCGAAACCGCCGCCGATGCGGGGCTTTTCCACCCGGATGCGGCTTTTGGGAATGCCCAGTGCCCGGGACAGGATGCGGCGGCAGTGGAAGACGATCTGGGTGGAAGAAAGCACATGCAGACGCCCGTACCGGTCCAGGTCGGTGTAGGTGCGGAAGGTCTCCATCATGGCCTGGTTGGCGGCCCGGGTGTGGTAGGTGTGGTCCAGCACGATGTCGCACCCGGCCAGCACCGCCTCCACGTCGCCGTCCTTTTCCTCGCCGCTGGCCACCAGGTTGCGGTGGTTGTCCCCGCCCACATCACACAGGGGGAGCCAGTCCTCCTCCGGGTGGACCAGGGTGGGGTTGTCCTTGGCGGTGCGGAAGTCCAGCACCGCGTCCAGCACCTCGTATTCCACCTTGATGAGCTTCATGGCCTTGTGGGCGGCCTTCTCGGTCTCGGCGGCAATGATGGCCACCGGGTCCCCCACAAACCGCAGATGTTTGTCCAGAATCAGCCGGTCGTAGGGGGAGGGTTCGGGGTAGGTCTGGCCCGCGTTGGTGTAGCGGTTGTGGGGCACATCCTGCCAGGTATAGATGTCCACCACGCCGGGAACCTTTTTGGCGATGGTGGTGTCGATGGTTTTCACCAGGGCGTTGGCGTGGGGGCTGCGCAGCAGCTTGACCACCAGAGCGCCCTGGGGGGCGATGTCGGCGGTGTACACCGGTTTGCCCAGCAGCAGCTGCAAAGAATCCTTCTTGCGCACCGCTGTGCCCACATATTTGGTCTTGTTCTCAGGCATGGGGCACCTCCTTGCGGGAATCCAGGAACCGGCGGATACCCCGCAGCTGCCCCTCGTAGCCGGAGCAGCGGCAGAGGTTGCCGGACAAGTACGCCTTGATCTCCTCGTCGGTGGGGTCGGGGTTTTCCCGCAGCAGGGCGATGGTGTTCATCACAAAGCCGGGGTTGCAGAAGCCGCACTGGTCGGCGCCCTGGTCGGCAATGAAGCCCACGAACTCCGCCGCTTCGGCCTGCAGGCCTTCCAGGGTGGTGACCTTGTGCCCCGCCGCCCGGGCTGCCAGCACCGAGCAGGACAGCACCGGCACATCGTCCAGAAAGACGGTGCACAGCCCGCAGTTGGAGGTCTCGCACCCGCATTTCACGCTGGCACAGCCCTGGGCGCGCAGAAAATCATACAAAGTGGTATCGGGGGCCACGTCGGGCACGCACACCGCCCGGCCGTTGAGCTGCAGTTTGATTTCCATAAATTCAGCCCTCCTTGTCTGCCAGCTGGCACAGCATCCGCTGGGTGAGTACCCGCACCAGGTGGGTGCGGTATTCGGCCCCCGCCCGGGAATTGGACCCGGTGGGCACCGTTTCGGCGGCGTAATCGGCGAAGGCCCTGGCGCTTTCGGGGGTGAGTCCCGCCTTCAGCAGGCCCTGTTCGTCGTGCACCACCACCGCCTTGCCGGGGCGGGCACCGATGACCACCTTGTACTGCCCGTCCAGGCAGGAGGCGGCGCAGGTCAGCACCGGGAAGTCGGTGCGGGCGTTGCGCACCGCATGGTAGGCCATGGGGCCGGGGGTCTTCTTGAGCACCACATGGGTGAGGATGTCCCGGTCGTAGGGCATGGCGGCAAAGGTTTCCAGGGAAATACGCCCGGCCTTGTACAGTTCCACCTCACAGTCGGCGGCCAGCAGCACGGTGAGCACGTCGGAAAAGCCGAACCGCCCCCAGATGCTGCCCCCCACCGTGGCCATGTTGCGGAACTGCACCCCCACAATGTCCTTGAGGGCCGCTTCCACCGCACCGCCGGTGAGGGCGGCGATGCCTGGGTGGTGTTCCAGCCTGCGCAGGGGCACCGTGGCCCCGATGCGGTACTCTTCCGGGGTTTCCTCGATGGTATCCAGGCCCAGGTCACACAGATCGATGGCGGTGCCCACCGTGATGTCGGACTGGCGCAGCCACAGCATGCCGGCCAGCAGATGACTGCGCCGGTTCTGGTTGAGCTGATACGCCTGGTCCAGACTTTCGGCGCGCACATAGTTTTGGATGCTCAGCATCGGAACATTTCTCCTTTGCGGCCCGCTGCCGGGGCCGTATTTTGGGCAAAAATCCGCAGAAATCCGTATTTTTGCCACTATATAGCCTTATAGTATCACATTTTGATTGAAACCGAAAGCCATCTGTGCTACAATCTCGTTGTAGTTTTTGAACTACAACGATGTACAGAACACAAAAAGAGGAGAAAAATCAACATGAAACGCCTTTTGTCCTTTGTGCTGGCCGCCGCCCTGGCCCTGAGTGCCGCCGGCTGCGCCACCCCTTCCGACAGTCTGGGCGCCACCCCGGCCCCGGCCACCAGCGAAGCGGCCGCCGAGACTCCGGTCCCCGAAGCCACCCCGGAAGCTGAAGCCGCCGCTTTCCCGGTCACCGTCACCGACCAGGCCGGCCGGGAAGTGACCATCGAGTCCGAGCCCCAGCGCATTGTCAGCGGCTACTACATCTCCACCAGCCTGCTCATCGCCCTGGGCCAGACCGACAAGCTGGTGGGCATTGAGGCCAAGGCCGACACCCGGCCCATCTATTCCCTGAGCGCTCCCCAGCTGCTGGAACTGCCCAACGTGGGTTCCGCCAAGGAGTTTGACCTGGAAGGCTGCGCCGCCCTGGAGCCCGACCTGGTCATTCTGCCCCTGAAGCTGTCCGACGCCGCCGAGACCCTGTCCGGCATGGGCATTCCGGTCATCCTCATCAACCCCGAGGACCAGGACCTGCTGAAGGAGACCATCTCCCTGGTGGGCACCGCCACCGGCAGCACCGAGGCCGCCAACCAGCTGCTGGCCTTCTCCGCCGACGAGCAGTCCGCCCTGGAAACCATGATGGCCGACGTGGAGCGCCCCACCGTCTATCTGGCGGGCAACTCCGACCTGCTGTCCACCGCCGGTGACGCCATGTACCAGAGCGACATGATCCGCCTGGCAGGCGGGCAGAATGTGGCCGCCGAGATCACCGACACCTACTGGGCCGAGGTGAGCTACGAGCAGATCCTGGCCTGGGACCCCCAGTACATCATCCTGGCGTCCGACGCTTCCTACACCTGCGAGGACGTGCTGAACGATGAAGCCCTGGCCTCCTGCACCGCCGTGGTCAACGGCAACGTCTACCAGATTCCCGGCGACGCCGAGGCCTGGGACAGCCCGGTGCCCAGCGGCATTCTGGGTTCGGTCTGGCTGGCTTCCGTGCTGCACCCCGAAGTCATGAGCACCGAGGATGCCAACGCCGTGATGGGCAACTACTATGACACCTTCTACCACTTCACCTACCCGGCGGCCTGAGGCCGCCCTGCTCTGTGCCGCTGCCCTGCTGGTGGCGGCACTTGGCATAGCCAGCCTGCTGGTGGGCAAGTATCCCCTGACGGTGGCGGGCATCTTTCATGACGAGATGCAGCGCCAGGTGTTTCTGACTCTGCGCCTGCCCCGGGCCCTGACCGGGGTGTGCGGGGGCTTTGCCCTGGGGGTGTGCGGCTTTGTGTACCAGACGGTCTTCCGCAATCCCCTGGCCTCCCCGGACATCATCGGGGTGTCCTCGGGGGCCAGCGCCGGGGCCGCGGCGGGGATTCTGTTCCTGTCCGGCGCGGCGGAAATCACCCTGGCCGCCTTCGGGGGTGCCCTGGCGGCGGTGCTGCTGGCGCTGGGGCTTTCGGCTCTCGACCGCCGGGGACAGAGCGGGACCATCGTGCTGGCGGGTATTGCGGTGCACGCCCTGGCCCAGACGGTGCTCATGTGTCTGAAGCTCACCGCCGACCCCGAGCGGGAACTGGCCTCCATCGAATACTGGATCATGGGCAGCCTGAACGGGGTGAAGGCATCCGCCCTGCCGGTGAACCTTTGCATCTGCGCGGTGTGTGTGGCGGCTCTGTTTGCCCTGCACCGGCAGGTACTGCTGCTCAGCGCCGAGGAAGGCGAAGCCAGGATGCTGGGGGTGAACGTCACCGCCCTGCGGCTGCTGGTGCTGCTGGCGGCCACCCTGGCGGTGGCGGCGGTGGTCAGTCTGACCGGCCTGGTGAGCTTTGTGGGCCTGCTGGCCCCTCACGCCGCCCGGCTGGTGTGCAAGGGCAGCCGCACCCCCACCCTGGCCCTGAGCGGGCTGGTGGGGTCGGCCCTGCTGTGCGCCGCCGATATCCTGGCCCGCAGCGTGGCCGCCACCGAACTGCCGGTGAGCATCTTCACCAGCCTGCTGGGGGCGCCTTTCCTGGTCTTTCTGCTGGTGCGGGAGGGCCGACGGACATGAAACAACTGCAAGTGAACCGCCTCACCGCCGGGTACCACGGCCGGGATGTGGTGCATGACCTTTCCTTTGCCCTGCCCGGCGGCTGCGTGCTGGGGGTGCTGGGGGCCAACGGCAGCGGCAAGACCACCCTGATCAAGGCCATCTGCGGCATTCTGCCCCACCAGGGGCAATGTCTTCTGGACGGCACGGCGCTGGAAAGCCTGCGCCCCAAGGCCCTGGCCCGGCGGTGCGGGTACATTCCCCAGCGCAGCGGGCTGGCCATCGAACTTTCGGTGCTGGACGTGGTGCTCATGGGGTTCAACCCCCATCTGGGCCTTTTGCAGCCCCCCACCCCGGCCATGCGCCGGGCAGCGGCGGAGATGCTGGACACGGTGGGTCTGCCCGGCCGGGGCGGGGAAAGCTACCTGACCCTGAGCGAGGGGCAGAAGCAGCTGTGTCTGCTGGCCCGGGCGCTGGTGAGCGGGGCGGACCTGCTGCTGCTGGACGAACCGGAAAGCGCCCTGGACCTGCGGGCCCGGCACCGCACCCTGCACCTGCTGCGGGAGGTTGCCGCCCAAGGGGACCGGGCGGTGCTGCTGAGCCTGCACGACCCCAACCTGGCGCTGAATTTCTGCGATGCCCTGCTGCCGGTGGACGGCGGCTGGGCGGCGGGGCTGGTGTACCCGGGGCGGGACAGGGAGGAGACCCTCACCGCCGCCCTGGCCCGGCTGTATGGCCCGGTCTGTCTGCGCCGCTGCACCGACGACCACGGCCAATCCCATCTGGTGATGCTGAAGGAGGCGGATGCCCTGTGAAACCCGTGACCCGCGTGTACCTCTACGACGACGAGGGCAACAAGTTCTTTGGGGAAGGCCCCTACCGCCTGCTGCGGGGGGTGGAGCAGACCGGTTCCCTGCGGGCCTCCGCCATGGCCATGGGCATGGCCTACACCAAGGCCCTGCGGCTGCTGCACACGGCGGAATCCGCCCTGGGCTATCCCCTGACCACCCGCAGCGCCGGGGGCCACGCCGGGGGCGGCAGCAAGCTGACCCCGCAGGGCAAAGCCTTTCTGGAGGCCTACGCCCGCTACCGGGACCGCTGCGCCGAGGAAAACCGCCTTTTGTGGCAGCGGGAATTTTCCCACCTTACACCATAAACAACCGGCCCGGACGCAGATTGCCGTCCGGGCCTTTTTTCGCCCCAAAATGTAAAAACATCTTGACATTTCATCCTGTGTCTTTTACAATGAAAGTGTAAAAAGTATTTTACATCTTGCCCTGTAAAGGAGGTCGCGTGATGAACATCAATGCCCTGCTTCTGATTCCCTTCGCGTTGTTTCTGCTGGCGCTGATCGGCCTGGATGTGGCGATGGTGGTATCCCTGCTGAAAACCGGCGACGAACGCCACAAGCTCATTGTCTGGAAGACCAGCACCTTCACCCTGCTGGTGGTGGTTCTAACCCTGATGTATGATGTCATTGCCTCCATAGTCCGGATGGAAGCCATGGAGGTGAACCCCTTCCCCAAGCTCAGCGTCATCGCCATGACCTACTTTGTGGTGTTGCTGTACTACAAGAGAAAGCACGGCGACTGATATGCAGAACACCATCAAGACCCGGCGCAAGGAGCTGGGGCTCTCCCAGGAGGAGCTGGCCCGGCGCTGCGGCGTGACCCGCCAGACCATCAACGCCATCGAAAACAACAAGTACGACCCCACCCTGGCCCTGGCCTTCCATCTGGCCCGGGAGCTGCAAACCCCGCTGGAAGAGCTGTTTTTCCCGGGTTGAATCTGTTTTTTGAAAGGAGGCCCCTGCCATGTCCCCATCCCTTTTGCATCCCATCCCCGGCGCCGCGGCGCGGGCCTTTCTGGCTTCGGGCAAGCGGCATTTGCTGGTCACCGGCGGCAAGGGCGCGGGCAAAAGCACCCTGTTGGCCGCCGTTTTACCCCTGCTGGGGGCGGGGGATGGGCCGGACATCCTGACCTTTGCCCGGAAGGGTCAGGGGGTGTACCTGCGCACCGCCCGCGGGACCTGCACCCCCATCGGGGTGTTTGATCCTTCCCTGCCCGGCCCGGACACCCGCATGCGCCCCCTGCCCGACGGCTTTGCCCCGGGCATTGCCGCTCTGGACGCCGCCCCGGCCGGGGCCTGGGTGACGGTGGACGAGATCGGGTACCTGGAAACCGGCTGCGCCCCCTACTGCGCCGCCCTGGAGGCGGCCTTCGACCGCTGCCGGGTGGCGGCGGCGGTGCGCAAGGCGGACCTGCCCTTTCTGCGGGCGCTGCTTGCACGGCCGGATGTGTTTGTGCTGGACCTGGACCGGCCCCACGACCCCGGCTGCGTGGTGATGGCCTCCGGATTGGGGGTGCGGTTCGGGCCCGGTGGCAAGCTGCTGGCGGATTTTCAGGGCCGGCCGATGCTGGGCCGGGCGCTGGATGCCGCCGACCGACTGTTTTCGCCAAACCGGCGGGTGGTGGTCACCCGCAGCGAGGACGCCGCCGCCTTCTGCCGGAAGGAAGGGGTCCCGGTGCTCCTGCACGCCCTGCCAAACCGCAGCGATACCATCCGCCTGGGGCTGGAGGCCCTGGGCGACCCGGAAGGCTGCCTCTTCTGCCCCGCCGACCAGCCCCTGCTCACCGCCGAAACGGTGCAGGCCCTGCTCTTCTGCGCCGCCCACGACCCCGATGCCGTCTGGCGGCCCGCCCATGACGGCCAGCCGGGGGCGCCGGTGTTTTTTCCCCCATGTTTTCTGCCGCGGTTGAAAACCCTGGCCCCCGGGCAGGGCGGCCGCAGCGTGCTGAAGGACGCCCCCTGCCCGGTGCGGCTGCTGGACTGCCCCGACGGGCGGGAGCTGGCGGACGTGGACACCCCCGCCGACCTGGCGGCCCTGGAAGCTGCCGCCCAGACATAAAAAATGCCCCCGGCCACGGCAGCCGGGGGTGTTTTGCGTACATAGGAATCAATAGACAAACTTTTTCTGGGCCAGGTAGTTGGCAAAGAAGAGGGTGCAGTCCACCGGAATCTTCAAAAACAGTTCCGGCACGGCGGGCAGCACGGCGGCCAGCGCCGCCACCAGCACCCCACTGCACAGCGTCTTGAGGACGGTGACGGTGGTGTACAGGGTGGCCGACCGCCCGTGGGAGGTGTGGCTGTGGAACACGAGGAAATAGTTCAGCAGGTAGTTGCACAGGGAGGACAGCACCCGGGCCGCGATGGTGGCGACCAGGATGGCCACACTTTCGGCCATATGGTCCTGGAGCAGGGCGCACAGCACCGCGAAGGCCCCCAGGTCCACCACGCTGGAGGACAAAGACGAAGCCAGGAACCGCACAAAAGGCCGTGTTTCGGCCACAGCTTTTGTTTGCGTCAAGGGCAAAATCACAACCTTTCGGGAAAATACAAAAGAGACGCGCCCCGCCGTTTTGCGGAGCACGCCTCTTATTATAACGTACTTTTGTCAAAAATTGCAAGTACCGATTCTCAGTTCAGCGTTTTGCCAAAAAATTCCAGTTCCGGACGGATGGTCTGCATCAGGGTGTCGAAAGCGTCGGGGGTCAGGCTCTGGGCGCCGTCGCTCTTGGCCTTGGCGGGGTCGTTGTGCACCTCGATCATCAGCCCGTCCGCTCCTACGGCCACGGCCGCCGCTGCCAGGGACGGCACCATGAAGGCGATGCCCGCCGCGTGGCTGGGGTCGATGACCACCGGCAGATGGGTCATCTTTTTCAGCATGGGCACCGCCGAGATGTCCAGGGTGTTGCGCATGCTGGTCTCGAAGGTGCGGATGCCACGCTCACACAATACCACGTTGGGGTTGCCTTCGGCCATGATGTACTCGGCGCTCATGACCAGCTCTTCCAGGGTGGAGGAAAGGCCCCGCTTGAGCAGCACCGGAATGTTGGTTCGCCCCACCGCCTTGAGCAGCTCAAAGTTCTGCATGTTCCGCGCGCCGATCTGGATCATATCCACCTTGGCTTCCTCAAACAGGGGAATATGCTCGTTGTTCATCAGCTCGGTGACAATGGGCTGCCCGGTCACCGCCCGGGCTTCCTGCAGCAGCTCCAGCCCTTCGGCCCGCAGGCCCTGGAAGCTGTAGGGGCTGGTGCGGGGCTTGAAGGCGCCGCCCCGCAGGATGGACGCCCCCGCGGCCTGCACCCGCTGGGCCACCTCGATGATCTGCGCCTTGCTCTCCACGCTGCAGGGGCCGGCCATCACCGCAAAATGGCCCCCGCCGATCTTGTGGCCGCCCACATCCACCACCGTGTCGTCGGGGTGGAATTTGCGGTTGGCCTTCTTGTAGGGTTCCGAAACCCGGCGGCAGGTGTCCACCACCGGGTTGGCCAGCACCCAGCTTTCGCTCAGGGCTTTGGTGTCCCCGATCAGGCCCAGAATATGGGTGTCACTGCCCACCGAATCGTTGATTTCATAGCCCATGGACCGCAGTTCGCCGCAGAACTGGTCGATTTTGTCCTGGGGTGCGTTGTGCTTCAATACGATGATCATGATTCTTTCCCTTTCCTGTCTCTTATTGTTGGCCCGCTGGGCGGTATGTTTTGACAGGCATTAGTTTAGCACTTTAACGTGCTAAAGTCAAGAGTGCTTTACAACTTTTTCCTGCCGGGCTATAATTTGGGTGCAAACACGACATTGTTCCTTCGGCTGCGGCCGGATTTTTTGCACCATCACGTTTTATTTTGTCAATTGAGAGGGGTTTGTCACCATGTCCAAGGAAGCCAAGACCAACGCCATGCGCATGCTGGAGCGCGCCAAAATCGCCTACACCGCCCACGAATATCCCCACGAGGAAGGCACCGCCGTGGACGGCGCCACCGTGGCCGCCCTGACCGGGCAGGACCCGGCCAAGGTGTTCAAGACCCTGGTCACCCAGGGGGCGGACCGGAACTTTTATGTGTTCGTCATTCCGGTGCAGGAAGAGCTGGACCTGAAGAAGGCCGCCAAGGCCGCCGGGGTGAAGAGCGTGTCCATGCTGCATGTGGCCGACCTGCTGAAAACCACCGGTTATGTGCGGGGCGGCTGCAGCCCGGTGGGCATGAAGAAGCAGTTTGCCACCGTCTTTGACGAAAGCTGCCTGGCCCAGGACACCATTATGGTGTCGGCGGGGCGCATCGGCACCCAGATCGAGGCCGCTCCCGCCGACCTGGTCAAGGTCACCCGGGGCAAGACCGCCCCCATCACCGCGGAGGCCCGGGGCTGATGCGGCTGGACAAGTACCTGGCCGAACGGCTGGGGGTGCCCCGCAGCGAGAGCCGCAAGCGGATTGCCGCCGGGGCGGTGACGGTGAACGGGGCGCTGTGCCGCAAGGCGGACACCCAGATCGACGAAACCAACGCCGAAGTGGCGGTGAACGGCACGCCGCTGGGGGGCCAGTATGAGAAATACGTCTACCTGATGCTGAACAAGCCCGAAGGGGTGGTGAGCGCCAGCCGGGACAAGCACGACACCACCGTCACCGACCTGGTGGCGGTGGCCTATCCCCGGCGGCAGCTGTTTCCCGCCGGGCGGCTGGACAAGACCAGCACCGGGTTTGTGCTGCTCACCGACGACGGGGGCTTTGCCCACGACATTCTGGCCCCGGGGCGGCATGTGTCCAAGGAGTACATCGTCACCCTGGACACTCCCCTGACCCCCGCCATGCAGGCGGGCTTTGCCGCCGGGGTGACCCTGGCGGACGGGCAGACGATGGACCCGGCGGAAGTCGGGCCCTGGGGCACCGACCCCTGCGTGGTGAAGGTCGTTCTGCACCAGGGGGTGTACCACCAGATCAAGCGGATGTTTGGGGTGTACGGCGCCGGGGTGAACGGACTGCACCGCACCGCCATCGGCCCGGTGGCCCTGGACGAAGGCCTGGAACCGGGGGCCTGGCGTCCCCTGACAACCGAAGAAGTGGAGGCGCTGCGCCGGGCATCCCGGGGCTGAAGCCGGACTTTTGGCAGATTTTGCTGCAAGATGGCAAAATCTGCCTTCTTTCGTTCAAATCCAGTTCAAAAACGCCTTATATACTAAATAATGGGTTTGTAGGACATACGGCGAACGCCTCTTGCAAAAATCGCCGTGTTGCGATACAATAAACTGATTTACCCTCATTTTCGTCCGCGTTTTTCGCGGTGTTTCCACATAATCCCACAGGCGGAGGTCAATTCATGAGAGTCGGTCTCGACATCGGTTCTACCACCATCAAATGCGTCGTGCTCGATGAGCAGGACAAGATCATTTATTCTACATACGAACGTCATTACAGCCATATTCTGGAAAAAGGCCAGGAGCTGCTGCAGCGCGTGGCCAAGGACTATGTGCCCGGCGGCCGGGCCATGCTGGCCATCTCGGGTTCGGCGGGCATGGGCCTGGCGGACAGCTGCGGTGTGCCCTTTGTGCAGGAAGTGTTTGCCACCCGCGTGGCGGCCAACCGTCTGGCCCCCGGCACCGACTGCATCATCGAGCTGGGCGGCGAGGACGCCAAGATCCTTTTCCTGACCAACGGCACCGAGGTGCGCATGAACGGTTCCTGTGCCGGGGGCACCGGCGCCTTCATCGACCAGATGGCCACCCTGCTGAAGATGAGCGCCGACGAGATGGACAAGGCAGCCCAGCAGTCTACCCGGACTTACACCATCGCGTCCCGCTGCGGCGTCTTCGCCAAGAGCGACATCCAGCCCCTGATCAACCAGGGCGCCCTGGCCGGGGACATTGCGGCCTCCATCTACCAGGCCGTGGTCAACCAGACCATCGCTGGTCTGGCCCAGGGCCGTCCCATCAAGGGCAATGTGCTCTATCTGGGCGGACCGCTCACCTTCTCCAGCGTGCTGCGCAAGAGCTTTGACCACACCCTGGGCCTCACCGGCACCTGCCCGGAAAACAGCCTGCTGTACGTGGCGCTGGGCGCGGCCTTCTATGCCGACCGGGAGTCCGACCTGGGCGAGGTGGTCAAGCGGCTGGCCAACTACAGCGCCACCGCCACCTATGTGAGCCTGCCTCCCCTGTTTGCCAGCAAGCAGGAGTACGAGGACTTCCATGCCCGCCACATGCGGGCCTGCGTGCCCTGCGTGCCTTTCGGGGCCCAGTGCGGCCCGGTGCACATCGGCATCGACTCCGGCTCCACCACCATCAAGCTGGTGGTCATTGACGAAAACAGCAACATCCTCTTCACCAGCTACCGTCCCAACCTGGGCAATCCCATCCCCCTGGTGCGGGAGACCCTGCTCAAGCTGTATAAGGACCACCCCGGCCTGCAGATTGCCAGCGTGACCACCACCGGCTACGGTGAGGAGCTCATCAAGAACGCCTTCCACTGTGACCGGGGTCTGGTGGAGACGGTGGCCCACTTCACCGCCGCCAAGCATTTCATGCCCAACGTGGATTTCATCATCGACATCGGCGGCCAGGACATGAAGTGCTTCAAGATCGAGGACGGCGCCATCAGCAACATCTTCCTGAACGAAGCCTGCTCCTCCGGCTGCGGCAGCTTTCTGCAGACCTTCGCCCAGGCTCTGGGCTACGACGTGAAGGAGTTTGCGGCCCTGGGGCTCTTCGCCGACCGTCCGGTGGACCTGGGCAGCCGGTGCACCGTCTTCATGAACTCCAGCGTCAAGCAGGCCCAGAAGGACGGCGCTTCCATTGAGAACATCAGCGCGGGCCTGTCCATCTCGGTGGTCAAGAACGCCCTGTACAAGGTCATCCGCGCTTCCAGCCCCGAAGAGCTGGGCCGCAACATCGTGGTCCAGGGCGGCACCTTCTACAACGAAGCGGTGCTGCGCGCCTTTGAGAAGGAAATGGGGGTGGAGGTCATCCGCCCGGACATCGCCGGTCTGATGGGCGCTTTCGGCGCCGCGCTCCACGGCAAGGCCCACAGCAAGGCCGATTCCCACAGCACCGTGCTCACCGAGGCGGAACTGGAAGCCTTCTCCCAGGAGGTGCAGAACGTGACCTGCAACGGCTGCGGCAACCACTGCCAGCTCACCGTGAACATCTTTGCGGACGGCAAGCGGTTTATCTCCGGCAACCGGTGCGACAAGCCGGTGACCGGCAAGGCCGCCGACGACGAGCTGAACCTGTACGCCTACAAGCTGCAGCTGCTGCTGGATTACCGGAAGATCCAGCCCGAAAGTTCCCGGGGTACCATCGGCCTGCCCCTGTGCCTGAACATGTATGAACTGCTGCCCTTCTGGCATACCCTGTTTACCAAACTGGGCTTTGCGGTCAAGACCAGTCCGGTGTCCAGCCGGGCGCTGTACCAGGAAGGCCAGGCCACCATTCCCAGCGATACCGCCTGCTTCCCGGCCAAGCTGTCCCACGGGCACATTGCCGAGCTGGTCAAGATGGGGGTGGATGCCATCTTCTATCCCTGCATGAGCTACAACGTGGACGAACACCTGGGCGACAACCACTACAACTGCCCGGTGGTGGCCTACTATCCCGAAGTGCTGGAGGGCAACTGCCCCGAGCTGGAAGGCACCACCTTCATCTACGATTACGTCAACCTGGCCCGCCGCAAGGACTTTACCAAGCGGTTCCCGGCCATTCTGGACAAATATTTCCCGGGGCTGAACCACCGTGCGGTGGCCGAGGCCATCGACGCCGCCTATGCCGAGTACGAGCGCCACATGGTGCAGGTGCGGGCCAAGGGGGCCGAGATCATTGCCAAAGCCCGGGAAGAGCACAAGCGCATTGTGGTGCTGGCCGGGCGTCCCTACCATGTGGACCCGGAGGTCAACCACGGCATTGACAAGCTGATCATCCGCCAGGGCGCCGCCGTGGTCACCGAAGATTCGGTGAGCCACCTGATGGAGAAATTCCCCACCTCGGTGCTGAACCAGTGGACCTACCACAGCCGCCTGTACGCTGCCGCCAAATACTGCACCACCCAGCCCGACATGGACCTGGTACAGCTGGTGAGCTTCGGCTGCGGGCTGGACGCCATCACCACCGACGAGACCCGCGAGATCCTGCAGGAGGGCGGCAAGCTGTACACCCAGCTGAAGATCGACGAGATCACCAACCTGGGCGCCGTGAACATCCGCCTGCGCAGCCTGTTTGCCGCTTTGGATGAACGCGCCGAAGACAAAGCAAGGAGCTGAGCGTATGGAGTACACTACCCCCAATTTTACCAAGGATATGATCCACACCCACAAAATCCTGATCCCCAACATGGCCGTGACCCAGTTCCGGCTGATGGCGGCGGCGCTGGAATGTGAGGGTTACAATGTGGAAGTGCTGGGCAACTGCGGCAGCGAGGTGGCCCAGCTGGGGCTGAAATACGTCCACAACGACACCTGCTACCCTGCCCTGCTGGTCATCGGTCAGTTCATCGACGCCCTGAACAGCGGCAAGTACGACCTGAAGCACACCGCCCTGCTGATCACCCAGACCGGCGGCGGGTGCCGGGCTTCCAACTACATCAAGCTGCTGCGCAAGGCCCTGGTCAAGTCGGGCTACGGGGATATCCCGGTGGCTTCGCTGAACTTTTCCGGCCTGGAGAAGGACAGCGGCCTGCCCCTGACCCTGCCTTTGCTGCGCAAGGTCATTGCCTGCATCTTCTACGGCGACATGCTCTGCGCCCTGCGCAGCCAGGTCAAGCCCTATGAGAACCACCCGGGCGACGCCGACGCCGCCACCGAACGGTGGATTGCCACCATCCAGGGCTGGATGCACGAGAGCCGCAATTTCAGCGCCCACGACATGAAGAAGCAGTTCCCGCTCATCGCCGCGGACTTTGCGGCCATTCCGGTGACCCGGGTGCCCAAGGTCAAGGTGGGCGTGGTCGGCGAAATCTACGTCAAATACTCCCCCCTGGGCAACAACGACCTGGAAAAGTTCCTGGAAAGCCAGGACTGTGAGGTCAATCTGCCTGGTCTGATGGGCTTTGTGGAATACTGCATCGCCAACACCGAACTGGACGTGAAGCTGTACGGCGGCAGCCTGGTGAAAGCCGGCGGTGCCTCCGCCCTGCTGAACTGGCTGGACGGCATCGGCAACGCCTGCAACGACGCTATGCGCAAGGCGGGCTTCTATGCCCCGGGTTCCTTCCGGGAACTGATGGAAAAGCCCAAGGGGATCATCTCCCTGGGCGCCAAGATGGGCGAGGGCTGGCTGCTCACCGCCGAAATGCTGGAGCTGGTGGAGGGCGGTTACGCCAACATTGTCTGCGCCCAGCCCTTCGGCTGCCTGCCCAACCATATTGTGGGCAAGGGCATGATCAACAAAATCCGCGCCCTGCACCCGGACGCCAACATCACCCCCGTGGACTACGACCCCAGCGCCACCCGCGTCAACCAGGAAAACCGCATCAAGCTGATGCTGGCGGTGGCCCGGGAGCGGCTGAAGAACCCGGTCCAGTCCACCGCCCCCCTGACGGCGGAAGATCTGGCCGGCGGCGCTCCGTCCATCGAAACCGCGGTTCCGGCCGGGGTGTGACGGCTTTCCGTTTTTTCTCAGTCTTACATGCAACAAACCCGGGGCCTCCCTTGTGTGGGAAGGCCCCGGGTTGTTTTTTGTTGAGGGTTGTTGTTTCTTGGCAGACGGAGATCTGCGGGAGTGTTGTCGCTTTTTGCCGCCAAAAAGCGACGGAAAAACCGCCACCGTTTCGAGGCGGTGGACGCCGACCAGGGCTGCGGCCACCTGACGACGGCCTACTCACCGGCTGGGGCCGGTGAGCAAGGAAATATTTTGAAATGCCGCTTCCGGAAAGCCTCCCCTGTGCAAGGGGAGTTGCCGCGCAGCGGCGGTGGGGTTGTTCGTCAGAGTTTCACCCTGCCATTCTGGTAGCAGTAGTCCCCCTGTTCGTCTGGGTCGCCGTCCCGGATGGCGGAGGCCAGCCAGGCGGAACCGCCCGGCATGACATCCACACGGCCGGCGCGGTCTGCTTCCATGGTGCCTTTCCGGAAAAAGTCCCCGTTGGCGATGTACTCGATCTCCCGGTCACCCCGCAGAAACACCGATATATCGCCCGCAAAGGGACGGGTGTCCCCTGCGGCCCCGCACAACTGCACCGAATAGATGGACAGGATGGACCAGTCCGGGCCATCACCGTCCACCTGACAGTACAGGTCCAGATACGGGGCATAGGCCGAAGATGTCTGCAGCGGCACGCTCACCACCACGGTTGCGTCGTCGGCAAAGGAATCCACCTTGGCCCCCAGCCATCGCCGGGCGGTGTCGGCGTCGATCCCCTGCCGGTCCTCATAAAATTGCAGTGTCTCGGCCCCGGTCATGGGGTCGGTGACCAGGATTTCCGCCGTGTAAGAAACCCCGCTCCGGCTGCCGCGGGGCAAAACGCCCCGGCCCGCCATCTGCAGCAGCAGCGCCAGGACCAGGGTGCCCGCCGCCAGAAAGACCAGGGGCCCTATCTTGTTTGCCTTCATACCGCCGCTCCTTTCGGGATTGGCCGCATTCTCACTTCATGCCCATCACGTTCTGACCGGACTTCATCCTGGCCTGACCCGCCAGGATCTCCCCGTCGGTGGTACTGCCATCTCCGGGATGCGGCGTGTTCAGATTCATGTTTTCGCCGGCCTTGCGCTCCGGGATGTCCCCCCGCAGCTGCCGCTTGGCGTCGATTTTGGCCAGAATGCGGGGCACCAGCGGCGCCACAATCACCACGACCAATACCACAATCAACCATTGCCACGCTTGCATCTCATTCACTCCTTTTTGCGGCCCTGCGCATTTCCGGCCGATTCTTATTTATACTATATCATCGCTGTTATTTTTCCGTCAATGGTACAACTGCACAACAAAAGGATCATGGGGATGGCGGTTCTGTCCAAAAAACAGTCCGTCTCCCGTTTGCATATCCTGCATAAAAACACAGGATTGCGCCGAAGGCCCGGCCCGGGGCGCGCCCCGGGCCGCCTTTTTTTGTACGGTTTTTGGGACCGTAATCTTTTGTTTATTCACAATTTGTCCAAATTTTCCTGTGGGAATTCGGTGACCCTCCGCTTTTTCGCCGAAGTTCAGCAGATTGAATTGACATTTCGGGGCAATGGGTATAAATTAATAGACAGTTTCATCAGCCAAATGCGACGAACAGGACATGATCCTTTTGCTCACCGCTTTCAGAAAGCCGTCGGTTGTGCGAGGCGGCAGCAAGGCGCGAAAGGATTCTCACCTGCGAGCAGCCTGCGTGAAGGCGTACCCCCGACCGGAAGGGCCGGGATCGCTGCGTAATTCAGGTCGGAATCCCACCGTTACCCGGGAGCGCGGGGGCACCGCCATGTGCAAGGCATCCCCTGCGGCAGAGAGGCCGCTTTTGTGCGAAAGCGGCAAGCAAAGTGGTAACGCGGAAGCCTGCAGGGGGTACGAATCCCCGGAACAAACGGAATGCAAGCCTTCGTCTTTGCAGCCAACGGGAGACCGTTGGGCAAAGACGGGGGCTTTTTTCATATCCCGACGCCGCATTTGGCTGCTGAGACCCGCAAAACCAAAAGAAGAGGAAGGAATTTTTTATGAACACACTCGTGATCGTTCTCGTCGCTGCGGTGTGCCTGGTGGCGGCCTACATGCTGTACGGCCGCTGGATCGCCCGCACCTGGGGCATTGACGAAAACGCCAAGACCCCGGCCGTGGTCAAAAACGACGGCAAAGACTACGTCCCCACCGATGGCTGGACCGTGTTCAGCCACCAGTTCTCCTCCATCGCGGGCGCAGGCCCGGTCACCGGTGCCATTCAGGCGGCGGTGTTCGGCTGGGTGCCGGTGCTGCTGTGGATCCTGATCGGCGGCGTGTTCTTCGGTGCTGTCACCGACTTCGGCGCCCTGTACGCCAGCGTCAAGAACGAAGGCAAATCCATGGGTCTGCTGATTGAGAAGTACATCGGCAAGACCGGCCGCAAGCTGTTCCTGTTGTTCAGCTGGCTGTTCTGCGGTCTGGTCATTTCGGCTTTTGCCGATATGGTGGCCGGCACCTTCAACGCCTATGACACCGAGGGCGCCCTGGTGGCCGCCGCCAAGACCAACGGCGCTGCCGGCAGCATCTCCCTGTTCTTCATCGTCTTCGCCATCCTGTTCGGCCTGCTGCAGCGCCGTATGCACCTGACCGGCTGGAAGGAAGGCGTGGTGGGCCTGGTCTTCACCATTGCTTCTCTGGCGCTGGGCATGGTCCTGCCCTTCATCGCCAACAAGGACACCTGGATTTACATCACCTTCATCTACATCTTCTTCACCGCCGTGCTGCCCATGTGGCTGCTGAAGCAGCCCCGTGACGCCATGACCACCTTCATGTTCATCGGCATGATCGCCGGTGCGGTCATCGGCCTGGCGGTAGCCCATCCGTCCATGAACCTGCCCGCCTACACCGGCTTCCACAACGAAAGCCTGGGCGATCTGTTCCCCATCCTGTTCGTCACCGTGGCCTGCGGCGCCGTTTCCGGCTTCCACAGCCTGGTGTCCAGCGGCACCTCCTCCAAGACCGTTGCCAATGAAAAGGATATGCTGAAGGTTGGTTACGGCGCCATGGTGCTGGAAAGCCTGCTGGCCGTGCTGGCCCTGTGCGTGGCCGGTGCTGCCGCCGCTGCGGACGGCACCCCCGCCGCCGGCACCCCCTTCCAGATCTTCAGTTCCGGTGTGGCCGGTTTCTTTGAGATGTTCGGCGTGCCCGTCTACGTGGCCCAGTGCTTCATGACCATGTGCGTGTCCGCCCTGGCTCTGACCAGCCTGGACGCCGTGTCCCGTATCGGCCGCATGAGCCTGCAGGAACTGCTGTCGGTGGACGACATGAAGAACGCTGCCCCCTGGCGCAAGTTCTTCTGCAACACCTACGTGTCCACCATCATCACCCTGGTGTACGGCTTCATCCTGGCCAAGATCGGCTATGCCAACATCTGGCCCCTGTTCGGCGCCGCCAACCAGCTGCTGTCCGCCCTGGTGCTGGTCACCCTGTGCGTCTTCCTGAAGGTCACCGGCCGCAGCAACAAGATGCTGTTCCCGCCGCTGATCATCATGCTCTGCGTCACCTTCACCGCGCTGGTGCAGCGCCTGATTGCTATGATCAAGGCTTACCAGGCCGGCAGCGCCACCTTCCTGGTGGAAGGCCTGCAGCTGATCCTGGCTGTGCTGCTCATCGCCCTGGGCCTGACCATCGTCATCAACTCTCTGCGCGCCTACTTCGCCGCCCGCAAGAACAGCGAAGCCAAGGCTGCCTGATTGCAGACCGGTTGCAAAAATCTGCGCCGCGGCGTTTTCCCTTCGGGGAGCGCCGCGGCGCTTTTGTTGTGCTTTATTCCCATATTATTATAATAAGGAAAGGCCCGTCCCCTGCCGCAGAGGGAACGGGCCTTTGTGTTTGTTGTGGTGGCTCAGGCGCCCAGAGTGGCCGCCATCACCGCCTTGATGGTGTGCATGCGGTTTTCCGCTTCCTGGAATACCACCGACTGGGGGCCTTCGAAGACTTCGTCGGTGACTTCCATCTCGGCACGGCCGAACTTTTCACCCATCTCCTTGCCGATGGCCGTCTTGTGGTCGTGGTAGGCGGGCAGGCAGTGCATGAACACCGCCTGGGGCCCGGCTTTGGCCATGAGCGCGGCGTTGACCTGGTAGGGGGCCAGGGCCTCGATGCGCTCGGCCCACACCTCCACCGGCTCGCCCATGCTCACCCACACATCGGTGTACACCGCGTCGGCGCCCTTGACGCCGTCGGTGTCCTCGGTGAGGGTGATGGTGGCGCCGGTCTCGGCGGCGATGGCCTGGCACTTCTCCACCAGCTTGACATCCGGCCAGTAGGCCTTGGGGGCGCAGGCCACAAAGTGCAGGCCCATCTTGGCGCAGCCGATCATCAGGGAGTTGCCCATGTTGTACCGGGCATCCCCCATATAGGCCAGGGTCAGGCCCTTGAGATGGCCGAAATGTTCTTTCAGGGTCAGGAAGTCCGCCAGGATCTGGGTGGGATGGAACTCGTTGGTCAGGCCGTTCCACACCGGCACCCCGGCGTACTTGGCCAGCTCTTCCACAATGGCCTGGCCGTAGCCCCGGTACTCGATGCCCTCAAACATGGAGCCCAGCACCCGGGCGGTGTCGGCGATGGATTCCTTCTTGCCGATCTGGCTGCCGGTGGGGTCCAGGTAGGTGGTGCCCATGCCCAGATCGTGGGCCGCCACCTCAAAGCTGCAGCGGGTGCGGGTGGAGGTCTTTTCAAAAATCAGGGCCACGTTCTTGCCGTGGAGGGTGTCGTGGGGGATGCCCGCCTTCTTTTTGGCCTTGAGCTCTGCGGCCAGGTCCAGCAGGCTGCCGATCTCGGCGGGGGTGAAATCCAGCAGGGTCAGAAAGTTCCGGCCCTTGAGTTCGCAATGCGCCATTGTGGAACGCTCCTTTGTATATACTGCATAAATTTACAAGATTCGTGTATTATTATACGCTCATGTCCGGCGAAATGCAAGAGCAGTGCATAAAAAAAGCCGCCGGGAAATCCCGGCGGGAAGGCTTTGTGGTCTTATTTGGTTTCCTTGAGCTGGCTGCGCAGCATAATATCGCCGAAGGACAGGGCGTTGAACAGGCCCACCTTGTTGGCCTGGCGGGCAATGCGCTCGGGCAGGGGCTTGGAATCATCGGTGGACAGCAGCACGATATGGACCTTGTCGGCCACGTCGATGCCGTTTTCCTTCTTGGTGTTCAGGATCTGCAGGTAGATGATATAGGGGTCGGTCATCTTGCCGTAGTAGATGTCGTTGCCGCAGCGCACCAGCGGGCGGCCTTTATAGGTCAGCTGAGGGGTAAAAGCCATACGGAATACCTTCTTTCACAGGGGATAGGGTTACAACACGCCATTTTTTGATGATACTAAGTCAGTATACCATAAATCACAGGCACTGGCAAGGTTACAGGTCCAATTTCTCCCGCTCCACCTTTTCCCGGTCCAGGGCCACCTGTTCGGTGAGGATGCGCAGGCGGGAATCCAGCTGGCTGATGCGGATGGACAGGAAGAACTGTTTGGCCAGCAAAAGAAAGATGATGACGATATACACGAAGTTGATGGGGCTCTGGAACCCCAGCAGGTTGGACGCCCAGTAGGCGATGCCGGGGAAGATGGCCAGCACCAGCAGCACCACGCTGAACAGCAGCCAGAAGATGGTGTCCTCGATCTGGACCTTGGCGCGGCGCACCCGCATGAGCACATAGACGGCGGTGACCAGGCTGCCGATGATCAGGCAGACCCGGATAATGGTTTGATCCAACATCTTACAGGCTCCTTTCGGGATAGGGGGTTTCGGTGTCGCGTTTGCGGAACCACTGGATCAGCAGGATGGAGATGGACATCTTGACCATATACTGAATGCTCTTGTAGAAGGTCAGGTAGCTTTGCCCGGCGGTGCGCTCCCCCATCTTCACCTGCACTTCCTTGACCACGGCGCCGTTCTTGATCAGATAGCTGATGGTGTCCGGTTCGGGGCCGTAGTTCAGGTTCTGGGCGAATTCCTCCACCATGGCGCGGTTGAACATCCGCATGCCGGAGGTGGGGTCGCAGATGGCCCGGCCGGTGGTGAGCCGGATGGACCAGCTGATGATATAGCTGCCCAGCATGCGCAGGGTCTTGGGCTTTTTCACCGTGAGGAACCGGCTGCCGATGACGATGTCCGCCCCGTCTTCCAGTTCCGCCAGCATGGGGGCGATGTATTCCGGCTTGTGCTGGCCGTCGGCGTCCAGCTGGATGGCACAGTCGTACCCGTTTTCGGCGGCGTAGCGCAGCCCGGTCTGAAAGGCCCCGGCCAGGCCCAGGTTCACCGGCAGGTCAATGAGCCGGAACCCGTTGGCCCGGCAGATGGCCGCGGTGTGGTCCCGGCTGCCGTCGTTGACCACCACATAATCGTACTGGGGATAGTTTTTCGCCAGGTTCCCCACAACTTTTTCAATGTTGGCTTCCTCGTTGTAGGCGGGGATGACAATGAGCAATTTTGACATAGCTGCTCCTTTTTCGGGCGGGGTTCAGACCCCGGGCCCTTCCTTGGTTTTTTCCCGGGCAATTTCCAGTATTGTAGCAAACACACTGTCCCATGTAAAGTGGGCACAGAGGTTGGTCCGGGCGTTCTCCGCCTTTTGGCGGGCGGCGGCCGGGTCGGCCAACAGGGCCTGCAGGGCGGTGCGGATGGTGGCCGGGTCGGTGTCTGGCAAAAGGGTGCCGTATTCCGGCCCGGGCAGCAGTTCCTCGGTGCCGGCGGTGGGGGTGCACAGGATGGGGCACCCGCAGGCCGCCGCCTCCAGCAGGGTGGTGGGAAAGCCCTCGGCGTAGCGGGTGGGCAGGCAGTAGGCATTCGCCTGGTGCAGCAGCTGCACCACCGCCCGGTGGGCCAGGGCGCCGGGGGCCTTGGCCCCCAGCGCCTCCAGCCGGGCACGGTCGGGGCCGTCCCCCGCCGCCACCAGCACGGTGCCGGGCAGGTCCTGTACCGCTTCGGCCAGGGCCACCGCCCCCTTCTCGGGGATGAGGCGCCCCACAAACAGGACCAGCTTCGCATCCGGAGCCAGGCCCAGCTTGGCCCGCCAGTCGGGGGCCTGGGCAGCTTCCTCCGCCAGGGCGGCGGGGTCCACCGCGTTGGGCAGGCAGCCCTTGGCGGTGATGCCGAAGGTCTTGAGCCACCGGCAGACGGCGGAGGACACCCCGTAAAAATCCGGTCCGGTGCGGCGGATGAGCCCGCAGGCCAGGTGTTCATACAGCCGGCCCGCCAGGCCCACCGGGCCGCCTCCCACCGGCATGTAGCCGGTGGAATGGTCGATGACGATGGCGGGGATGCCCGCCCGGCGCACCGCCCGGGCGGCCAGCACGCTCTGGGTGTACATGCGGGTCTGGATGACGCAGAAATCCGCCTTGGACTGCCGCACCACCCGGTTCAGCAGCGCCAGGCCCGCCGGGCGCACCACCGGGAACCGGCCGTGCATCACCGGCCACACCGGCAGACGGAGGATCTCGATACCGTCGGGGTCGGTTTCCTGCCGGGGCAGGCCGGGCAGGGCGCTGGTCACCACCACCGCCCGGTGTCCGGCTTTCACCGTGCGCAGGGCCAGGTTCCAGGTGTAGCGCTCCACCCCGCCCACCGTGGGCAGGTACTGGGCCGAGAAATACAGGATGGTCACGGGCAGCCTCCTAAGCAAAGGTCACCGGGCAAGGATGACCAGCATGATGTTGAGCAGCACCCCGAAGTTGGCCAGGCAGAGCCCGCAGACCAGCTGGGAGGCGGCGGTGTCGGCGTCGGCGGCCAGCACCCGGCGGGGGGCGCAGACCAGCAGTGCCAACGGCAGCACCGGCAGCAGATACCGCCCCTGCAGCCCGTAGACGGTCTGGTAGTAGGTGGGGGTCCAGACCACGCACCCGGCCAGAGCCAGGGCGCTGCACAGGAGCACCGCCCCCACACACCACAGGCGGTAGGGGCCTTCGGGCAGACGGTCGGTTTCGGTGTCCCGGCGGGCGGGCAGGGCCGCAAAGGCCAGCAGGCCGTAGAGCACCAGCACCCAGCCCCCGGCCAGCTTGACCGAATTATACCCCAGCAGGCCTCCCACCAGGCCCCGCAGATAGTCGTCGGTGTTGTACACGGCGGTGCGCACCAACAGCAGCAGGGTGGCGGGCAGATGGGTGAGGATATACCCGGGGGTGAAGGTCACCTGGTCTTCCTCGGCGGCCACGCTCTGGGTGGCGCGCACCGACCGGGCTTCCTCCACCTTGGTGACCAGCAGGTCGCGGTCCATGGGATAGTGTTCCGCGTCCTCCATGCCGATGGTCACCCCGCAGGCGGTGAGTTCCTCCACGCCGGGGGCCTCGGTGTAGCAGGCCTTGAACAGGTTCACACGCCCCTGTTCGGCCACCACCCCCCGGGACCAGTCGTTGAGCCACTCGTAACCGTAGTAGGTCAGGGTCACGGCCCGGATGAAATCATCGTCGGTGAAGGAGCTGTTTTCCATCTCGGCGGGGCTGAAGAAGAAGCTCTGCCCCAGCTCGGCGGCGCTCACGTCCCCCTCGGTGAGGGCCTGGGCCCAAAATTCCACCTCGGTGTCCGACACCTCCTTGGTCAGCCCGCCGCAGTAGTACAGCCGGCGGACAAAGGCTTCGGGGGTCTTTTCCACATATTCGGCAGGGATGGCCGCAAACCAGTCCGCCAGGGGGCTGGCGTCGGCGGCTTCCCCGGCAGCCGCCTCGGTACCGGGGGCGGCGTGGACCACCGGCGCGGCCGGAAGGGCGGCGGAGGTGGTCTCGGCTTCGGCAGACTGGGTGGTTTCGGTGGTTTGCGCCGTTTCGGGGGCGTCATTGTGCAGCAGGCCGGTGAGCATGGCACTGTTCAGCGCCAGGGCCAGCAGGCAACAGGCCGCCAGATAGACGCCCTTTTTCAGGTTGGCCCGGGCGCCCAGGCGGGACCCCGGAATGAGCAGGAAGAGGGCGGCCAGGGGCAGGTAGACCACCTTGGCCGGGGCCAGCAGCACCCCGGCGGCTCCCAGCCCCAGCAGATGGGGCAGGGTGACGGGGTGGCCTTCGTCCGCAAACACCGCCTGCATGCACAGGGAGGTGAAGACGAAAGCCAGGCCCAGCAGCAGGGCGTCCCGGCTGAAGGAGGCGGCCAGGTGCAGGGTCATGGGCAGCAGGGCTGCCGCCGCAAAGACCCGCCGCCCGAAGGGGGCGAACCGCACCGCCAGCGCCGCCAGCGCCGCAAAGGCCAGCAGGTTGGCCAGCCGCCCCAGCATAAGCACCGGCACAAAGCCCAGGTGCAAAAGGAATCCCACAAACACCGCCGCCGCGCTGATGACGTACAGGGTGGGGTTGCGGTCGGTCTGGTACTCGGCCAGCTCCACATGGCTGTCAAAGCTGTCGGGGGTGGTGGTGAAGAGGTTTTCGGACAGTTCCTGCCAGCTGAACACGGTGGTGTTCTCGTCCTGGAGCAGGGCGTTCACGTCGTGTTCCCGGCGGTAGCTCATCTCGATGGGCACGTTGCCCATCCGCCAGTCCTCATCGCTGAAGAAGTTGGCCCAGCGGCAGGCCAGGGTGAAGGACTGGTTGATGTGGTATTTTTCGTCCGGGGCGGCATAGGGGGGCAGCACCATGCTGTATACGAGGCCGAAGGCCACCGCCAGCACAAACACCAGACGGTGCAGGGCCATGCGGCGGCGCAAAGCCGCCCGCACCCCGAAGAAGACCAGCAGGGCGGCCACGGCGGCCACCCCCAGGAAGAACCGGTCCAGGAAGCCCCCGATGGTGCGGTAGGTCACGATGAGGGAGAGGGTGGCATCCCCCGCCTGGCCGGCGAAGGTGTAGGTATCCTCCCACAAGGCGGTGCCATCGGAGGTGCCCACGCACAGCCGCCCCTCCCCGGTATAGTCCGGGGTCAGGGTCAGGCAGTAGCGCCGCCCGGTCTGGCCGGCCACCGGGGTGTCCAGCCCCAGGCCGGTGTACTGCCCGGGCACAATCAGGCTCATGTCCCCCCAGGAGGTGGCCAGCACCTCGCCGGTGTCGGCGTCGGTGAGGGTCACGTTCAGGGTGCCAGCAGGCTGTTCCCCGGCGGTGCCGAACACCACCGCCACCGCCAGCAGGTCCTCGTCAAAGGAGAAGGTCTGGCTGACGCTCTGCCCCGGCTGGATGGGCTCGCTCATAAGGGTGTAGTCGTCGCTGATTTTCTGGGACAGGCTTTTCTGGGTGTTGCCCCGCACCACGGCCAGCCATACCCCGGCGGCCACCGCCAGGCAGAGCAGCAAGGCCACCAGGGCCAACACCGTGGGGCTGTGTTCCTGATAGAATTTGCTCCATTTGCGGCTCATACAACAGTCTCCGTTTTCCTTTTCACGCCGAACGCCCGGTCCAGGGCGGTTTCCAGGCGGCCTTCCCTGCGCAGAAAGACCTCGATGGCTTCCCGCACGGCCCCTTCCCCGCCCTTTTTGGTGCCCACAAAGTCCGCCCGGGCGGCCACCAGGTCGGCGGCGTCGGCGGGGCAGGCCACAAAGCCGCACAGGGCCATGGCGGGCAGATCGTTCCAGTCGTCCCCGCAGTAGGCCACCTGCTCCCGGGAAAGATGGTGTTCGGCCATGAAATCCCGCAGGAAAGCGCCCTTGTCCTTCACGTTCTGGAACACATAGTCGATGTGCAGGTCGGCGGCCCGGCGGCGCACCGCCTCACACTCCCGCCCGGTGCAGATCATCACCCGCACCCCGGCGGCCCGGGCGGCCACAATGCCCGCCCCGTCCTTGATGGCAAACTTTTTCAGCTCGTTGCCGGTGGCGTCGTAGTAGACGCCGCCGTCGGTCATGGTTCCGTCCACGTCCAGCACCAGCAGTTCAATCATGGTTTTCTCTCCGCCTCAGGCATTCATCAGCGGGGCGTACTCGCTGGGGGTGACGAACTCGATGGGCAGGCCCCCGGCCTGGATGGCCCGCAGGGCGGACGCCACCTGGGCGTTGTAGGCCGCGCCCCGGTCGGTGTGGGTGTGCAGCCGGCCCTCGGCGTAGGCGTTCTGGCCTTCCCGGTAGCCGTCGGCCCCTGCCAGCATGGCCTGGGAAGCCCCGCACAGCCGCAGCAGGCGCAGCAGCATGAGCACGCTGTTGGACGCCGGAGCGTCGGCGGCGCACAGACGGTCGTAGTTGACGGTGAGGGGGTTGTCGGTGCGCAGGTTGCTGGTGAGCACCGCCGGGCAGGGCAGGCTGTCGATCTTGTCGTACCGCTTGCTGGAGGAGAAGAAGGCATAGTCCGGGGTGCAGAAATCCGGGCAGAAGTTGGCCGAAACCACCACGTCCGCCCCGGCCTTGCCCGCAGCCACCTGGCCTTCGGGGGTGCCCAGGGTAGCGCCGGGGGCCAGCACCAGCACCTTCTTGCCGCCGAAGGCCGCCCGCAGGGTATCCAGGGCGGCGGCATCGTCAATGCGGCGGCTCTGGTAGTCCTTGTACAGCCCGTCGGCGTAGGCGGCATCAAAGACGGTGGCCTTGCTGCGATCCAGCCCCGCCAGAATGTGGTTGATGTCCCGGTTGGTCAGATCCCCTTTTCCCAGGAAATGCTCCGCATAATTGCGGTGCAGGTTGTACCGAGCCGAGAGGAAGTAGGCGGGGGTGTAGCCCCACTGGGTCTCCCCTTTCAAGGGGGCGATGTGGTCCTGGATGGCGTCCATGAGCTCGTCGATGTCGTAGCCCATGCCCAGGGTGTCGTTCATATAGTCGGCCACCAGCTCGATGGGCAGGTTGCCGGGGATGCGGCCCATGCCCAGCAGGCTGGCGTCCACGGTGGTATCCCGCAGCAGGTGCTTGTCCAAGAATTCCTGGGCCAGGCAGAAGCTCAGGGCCATGTTCTCATGCAGGTGCAGCCCCACCCGGATATCCGGGTCCAGGTTGTGGTCCACCAGGCTGACGATGCGTTCCAGGTCCCGGCGGCGCATGCTGCCGAAGGTGTCCACGATGGAGAACTGGTACGGATGGATGGCATTCACCTGGTCCAGAATCCACAGAATGTCCTTGTCCCCATAGCCCATGATGTTGATGGGGTTGATGGACAGCTTGTAGCCCCGGGCCTTGACCTCCCGGGCGAAGTCCATGCCTTCCCGGATGTCGTAGTCGTGGGCGGTGATGCGGATGAGCTCGATGCCGTGGCCCTCATAGGGGGAGAGCTGGGAGATATCGTAGTTGGAGCGCATGGCCATGCCGGTGTACATGGTATGGCCGGTGTGTTCGGGCAGCAGGCGGTTCAGCTCCTCGATGGTGCGGCAGACGGTGACGTCGGGGTCGTACTTGTCCACATTGCGCAGAAAGCCCACTTCCACCATATCCACCCCCGCGCGGGTCAGGGTGGCGATGATGTCCCTGGCGGCGGAGAATCCCCAGCGCCAGTTGTTCACATACCCGCCGTCGCGCAGGGTGCAGTCCAGCAGTTTGGTGTTTGCCATAACAAAAATACCTCGTGTTTGTGTTTATTCGGGGTTGGTTTCGGACAGGGTGCGGCGGACCAGGTCCAGGTCCTTGGGGGTGTCCACGCTCACCGTCTTGTAGGGGCTCTTGATGGCATGCACCTTGTGCCCGTGCTCGATGAAGCGCATCATATCGTTTTCCTCCGCCAGTTCCAGGGCGGATTTGGGGGTGTCGTGATAAAACTGCAGCGCCTGGCGGCTGTACAGCTGGATGCCGGTGACCTTCTCGTACTCAAAATCCAGGGTTCCTTTGGGGTACGGAATGGGGCTGCGGGAGATCATCAGGATTTCCCGGTCAGCGTTGGTGACCACCTTCTGGTTGGAAAAGTCCACCACATCCGCCGGGTGGGTCATGACGTTGGTGAGCACCGCCACATAGTAGGGGTCGGCGGGCAGGCTTTCGGGCAAAATCAGGTCGAAGGCCTTGACGTTGATGAGGGGTTCGTCCCCCATGACCTGCAGATAGAGGTCGGCTTCCAGCTTGGTGGAAACCTCCCAGATGCGGCCGGTGGGGGTGTCGTGGTCGGGGCTGGTCATCAGGCAGTTCATACCATACTGTTGGCAGGCGGCTTGGATGCGCTCGTCGTCGGTGGCAATGACCACATCGGCCAGGGCCCGGCACTTTTTGGCTTCGTTGTACACCCACCAGATCATGGGTTTGCCCAGGATATCGGCCAGAGGCTTGCCCGGCATGCGGGAGCTCTGGTAGCGGGCGGGAATGACGGCAACGGTTTTCATAGGCAATGCGACCTTTCATTCATTGGTTTTGGACCAGCGCCCTGGCTTCATCCAGAGAAAGGAAGATGTTTTCCTGGGCGGCGGTAAAGCCCCGCAGCACCCAGCTCTGCACCGTGACGGCCCGGCGGAACTTGCCCGGCAGGCAGAAGTTCAGCACCTCGCTGGGCATGGTGCGCTCCAGCACGGTGGCCCCGGGGAAAAGTTTCTCATAGTCGGTGTCGTCCCGGGGATGGGTCTTGATGAACAGCGGCCCGGTGGTGTATTGTTCGGCCACCGCCCGGAAGATGGCGTCCTGTTCGGCCTGGTCCATCAGCCCGTCCTGCACAAAACTGCGGGGCAAAAGCAGGGTGGCGGCGGCGTAGGTGGCGGGGTCTTCGGGCAAGGGCCGGGAGACAAACACCCGGCGCACCGCGGTTTTTTCGGCGTCGGTCAGGTTTGCCAGCATCTCCCGGGCGCCGAATTTGCGCAGCTTTTCCCGGGGAAAGAGGGTGCACTGGTCCGGGTCCTCGCTCTCCACCGCCTTACAGGCGGGGCTGTCCCCCCAGTAGAGGTAGGGGCGGCGGGCAAAGTCCGCCGCGGCCCGCTGTTCGGTGAGCAGGTGCTGGTCGGTGTCCAGGGTGCCGCCCACCGTGTCTTCGCACAGGATGTACCCGGCGTTGCAGTCCTGGAGATACCGCCCGGCCACGCTCCAGTCGTTGCTGATGCGGATATCGCCGTAGGCCTGGCGGTCCAGCGCCGGTCCCACCCCCGCCTTCTCGTAGGCGCGGCGGTTGCGGGCGTGGCCGAACAGGCCGGCGACGGTGCCCTGCCAGCGGGATTCGTACAGTACCTGCACGTCCCCGAAGGCGGGAGCCAGCTTGCCGGAGGCCGCCAGGGCCTCGGCGCCGGGAATCTGCTCACTGAGCCAGACGGCCTGGCCGCCCCCGGACCGCAGCGCCCGTACCAGGGCGATCAGCAGGTGGTAGGCGGTATGGCAGATGTACAGATCGGGTTTTGCCATGGTTTATGCCTCCGCGGCGGTGGTCACCGCCTGCACCGGCGGGAAGTGGATGCGCCCCCAGCCGGCGGCCCATTCGGGCATGGACAGGTCGGCGTTGGTCACCTCAAAGGCGAACTCGGTCACCGGCTTGTCCAGGCAGACCGCCTGGGCCAGGGACCCGTCGAACACGTCGATATAGAAGAAATACTGGCCCTCACCCAGCAGGGAGGGGTCGAAGGTGAATTCGGTGGTGTAGAGTTTGCCGGGCACGGCGGGGCCCAGGTCCACCGGGTGGGTGATGCCCACGGGGGTAGAGTCCCGGAAATGGAGGTTGAGCTTCATGTTCACCCCCGAGAAGGGTTCCGCCACCCGCCAGGTGATGCGCACCCGGATCTTCTCGTTGTCCGCAAAGACGCTGGATTCCTTGTCCACAAAGTCGAGAGTCTCCAGCCGCAGCCGCTTGCCGGCGCTGCCGGTCATGCGGGACACATGGGTCAGGTCGTAGTGGACCACGTTCACGTCGGTGGTCTCCATATACACGGCGATGGCCTGTTCCACATCCCCGTCAAAGATCACCTTGCCCTTGTCCAGCACGATGCACCGGGTGCACAGCTGCCGGATGGTGGACATGTTGTGGCTGACATACAGCACCGTGCGGCCTTCCTGCCCGGCCACGTCGCTCATCTTGCCCAGGCATTTCTGCTGGAATTTCATATCGCCCACGGCCAGGACCTCGTCCATAACCATGATTTCGCTGTCCAGATGGGCGGCCACCGCAAAGGCCAGCTTGACGAACATGCCGCTGGAATACCGCTTCACCGGGGTATCGATGAACTCCCCGCACTCGGAAAATTCGATGATCTGGTCCAGCTTGGCGTCCACCTCGGCCTTGGTCATGCCCAGGATAGCGCCGTTCATATAGATGTTTTCCCGGCCGGTCATCTCGTTGTTGAAGCCGGTGCCCACCTCCAGCATGCTGGCCACCCGGCCGCGCAGCCGGATCTCCCCTTCGGTGGGGGCGGTGATGCGGGACAGAATTTTCAGCAGGGTGCTCTTGCCGGCGCCGTTGCGGCCGATGATGCCCAGGGCTTCCCCCTGGTAGACGGTCAGGTCCACCCCGTTCAGCGCCATGAAGGTCTGGCCGAAGAGGCGGCTGTCGGTGCCGATGACGGTGTTGGGGTCCTCCTTGCCGCGGACCCGGGCCCACCAGCTCTGCAGGTCATGGGTGAGGGTGCCGCCGCCGATCTGGCCCAGCTTGTACTGTTTTTTTAAGCCCGATACCTGGATGACCGGGCGTCTTTCGCTTGCCTGTGCCATGAGGTATCCTCCTTACACCGTATCCATAAAGGTTTTTTCAATCCGGCTGAACAGGATGGTACCCAGCGCCAGGGCCGCCAGGGTGAAGACCACGCTGTACACCAGCCCGCCCACACTCACGGTGCCGGTGCCCAGGGTGGCCATGCGGAAGACCTCGATGGGGGCGGTCATGGGGTTGAGCATCATCAGCGCCCGCAGACGGGGGCTTTCGCCCAGGCTGGACAGGGGGTACACCACCGGGGAGACGTACATCCACAGCTGGACGCCGAAGCCCACGGCGATGGCCAGGTCCCGGTACTTGGTGGTCAGGCTGGACACAATGATGCCCACGCCCAGACCCAGCAGCATGACCTCCACAACCACCAGGGGCAGGGCGATGAGCCAGGGGGTCAGGTGCATGTCGGCCCCGGTGAGGGCAAATCCCACCCAGAACAACGCATACATGACAAACTGGATGAAGAAGTTGATCAGGCTGGTCAGCGCCTGGCTGATGGGGGTGGTCAGGCGTGGGAAATACACCTTGCCGAACACCTGGCTGTTGGCCACGAAGGTGTTGGCGGTGTTGTTGATGCAGCTGGAAAAGAAGGTCCACACCGTGTTGCCCGCCATGTAGAAGAGGAAGGAGGGGGAACCATCGGTGGACAGCCCGGCCAGCCCGCCGAAGACCACGTTGAAGAGGACGGTGGTGATCAGGGGGTTGAGGATGATCCAGGCCGGGCCCAGCACGGTCTGCTTGTACAGCACGGTGAAGTTGCGCTTGACGAACATGAGGGTCAAATCGCGGTAGCGCCACAGCTCGGCCAGGTCGATGTCGAACCAGCCGGTGCGGGGGCGTATGATGGTGGTCCAGCCTTCTTCCGGCGCGGCCGGAGACTGGGGATGATATTCAGCCATAAACTCTGTTTCCTTCCTGTTGGAGGCGGCTCCTTTTTGCAAAAGCGTACAGTCCGCCAATCATAGTGTTTATTCTACCATGTTTGGCCATAAAATACAATCGCCGCCCCGCCGGGCAGCACAAACGGCGATTGCCAGGGCGCACAAAAGGGGGTATACTGGTACCCGGGCCGGCATGTGCGTTTCCGGCCGGAAAGGAGCGCTTTGTCATGCGCAGAAAAGACCGAGAAGTGACGGATTTTTCCCGGATGGTGGAAATTCTGCAGGCCTGCGACTGCTGCCGCATCGGCCTGGTGGAAAACGGTGAAGCCTACATTGTGCCGCTGAATTTCGGCTATGACGTGCAAGGGGATACCCTGACCCTGTATTTTCACAGTGCAGCGGCGGGGCGCAAGCTGGACCTGGTGCCCTGCCAGAAGCTTGTGGCCTTTGAGGCGGACACCGGCCACAAGCTGGTGGCGGGCCCCGAAGCCTGCGACTATACCTGTCTGTACCAGAGCGTCATGGGCAAGGGCGAGCTGACCCTGCTCACCGACGACAACGACCGCCGCCATGCCCTGGAGCGGGTCATGGCCCACTACACCGGCCGGGAAGGCTGGGACTACATGCCCCAGTATTATAACCACATGGCCATGCTGCGCCTGACGGTGCGGGAGTGGAGCTGCAAGGTGCATGACTGAACCCAAAGCCTCCCCTGTGTAAGGGGAGGTACCGCGCCTTTTTCTCCAAGCCTCCCCTGTGTAAGGGGAGGTGCCGCGCCTTTTTCTCCAAGCCTCCCCTGTGTAAGGGGAGGTGCCGCGCAGCGGCGGAGGGGTTGTGCCTTGTTTGATGCTTCCGGGTTGTCTGGCAAACGGCTGCCTGTCGTGATATCCTTCCTTTTGTGACCAAAAGGAAGCGAAAAGTCCCACCGTTTCGATGCGGTGGACGCCGACCAGGGCTGCGGCCCTGGACCCGGGGATGCGGCCACCTTACGACGGCCTACTCAGGTCCTGGAGGACCTGAGCAAGGAATGGATTGAAATAACGCTACCGGAAGGCCTCCATTACCAGAGGCGCCTTTTATCTTCCCCGCAAAGCCTCTGCCTCCTGGGCTGCCAGGGTGGGCCATAAGGTGTTGCTGAACAGGGAATCGTACCGGTACAGCCCGATGCCTTGCCCGCCCAGCCCGGCCAGGGCGTCGGCCTGGCCGGCCAGGGCTTTACCGGACTGCCACTCGGTGCCGGGGCCGGAACGGTCGCCCCCGTCCCCTTCCCCGATGCGGTAGGCCCCCAGCCCGAAATACAACGCCACCTCCGCCCGCCGGTCCAGGGCCAGCCAGTCCCCGGCCAGTTCGGTCAGGCTGTGGGAGGCATCCCCGTCCTTCTCATAGTCCAGCCCCCAGTACAGCTGGGGCATGAGATAATCCACAAACCCCGCTTCCCGCAGCCAGCGGGGGGCGTCGCTGTACTGGTTCTGGTAGTTGCTGTCCGGGTCGCCCTGGGGCGCAATGCCGAACCGCACCCCATATTCGTGGGCGGTGCGGTAACACAGGGCCACCAGATCGTCCACGTTCTGCCGCCGCCAGTCCCCCAGCGCGAGGGTGCCGCCCCCGTCACAGTAGGCGGCGTAGGTATCGGCGTCAAAATCCGCCGCGGTGGTGGGGTAGAAATAATCGTCAAAGTGCACACCATCGATATCATAATTTTGGCAGAGTTCCCCAACCCCCGCCGCGATATAGTCCCGCACCTCCGGGTTGGCCGGGTCCAGATACAGCCCGCTCTCCACCGATCTGACCCAATCGGGATGGGTGTTGGCCAGGTTTTCGGCGGAAAGGGCCTCGGGCGTGCCCCCGCTTTGCAGGCGGTAGGGGTTGACCCAGGCTTCCAGCTCCAGGCCCCGGTCATGGGCGGCCTGCACCAGCACGGCCAACGGGTCGAAGCCGGGGTCCTGCCCCTGGACGCCGGTGCACAGATGGCTGAAGGGGTAAAGATCGCTGGGATACAGGGCATCCCCGAAAGGCCGCACCTGGGCCAGCACCACATTGGCCCCCAGGTTGGCGATGTTGTCCAGCATGGTCCCCACCTCGGCGGCAAAAGCCTCCTGAGAGGAAAAATCCGTGTGCTGCCATTCCAGATAAGACACCCACACCGCCCGGTATTCGTCGGTGTGGGCGGCGGGTGCGGCGGTGGTGACCGGGGCGGGCGCCGGGGTGGCGGCGGTTTCCGGAGTGGCAGCGGGCGCAGGCGCCGGCCACAGCGGCAGGGCGGGCAGCACCAGCATGAGGCAGAACAGCGCCGCCGCCCCCAACACCCCGCCGATTTTCCCCGCCTTGCCCATGGCTGTCCCTCCCCTGTTTTGCTTGGTACAGCCTATGCGCCCGCAGAAAAAACTTGCCCGCCCGCCTTGGCAAACGGGCAAAAATCTGCTATACTAAATTAGTTATCCTGTTTTTGCGGGCCATTAGCTCAGTTGGTCAGAGCTGGCGGCTCATAACCGCTTGGTCCCGGGTTCAAGTCCTGGATGGCCCACCAATAAGAAAAGCCCCGGCTGCGGCCGGGGCATTTTTTAATAAAAAGGCCATCCAGGACTTGAAAGCCCGACGGCGTAAGCCAAACATCTGGATTTTCCCGCCCGGTTCTGCTACACTAAAGCCAACAAAGGAGGGATTGGCCATGGTGCCTGTGGTAAGCGTACAGACCATGCGGGAAAGCGACGCATGGACCATTGAACACGAGGTCCCCAGCCTGGAACTGATGCTGCGGGCGGCCCGGGGCATTCGGGACGCAGTGGACTGGGGCCGGGGCGGCCCGGTGGGCATCCTGATGGGGTCGGGCAACAACGGCGGGGACGGCGCCGCCCTGGCCATGCTGCTGGCCCAGGCCGGGCGGGACTGCGTGCTGTACCGGATATCCGAAAAGGCCAGCCCGGACAGCGCCTTCTATCTGGAAAAGGCCCGGGCCCTGGGGGTGCCGGTACGCCCCTTTGCGGGCCATGAAGCCGAAATTGCCGCCTGCGGCATGCTGGTGGATTGTCTGCTGGGCACCGGCTTTGCGGGCACGGTGCGGGGGGCTTCGCGCCAGGCCATCCAGTGTATCAACCAAGCCCGGCAGGCCGGGGCCTATGTAATCAGCGCCGACATCAACAGCGGGCTGAACGGCGACACCGGCGAAGCCGAACTGGCGGTGGAGTCCGACCTGACCGTGTCCATCGGCTTTTTCAAGGCGGGCATGTTCCGGGGCGACTCCCCCCGCTACATCCACCGCCTGGTCAACGCCGACATCGGCATCCGGCTGCTGCGGCAGGATTTTTCTCTCGTCGAACCGGGCACCCCCGCCGGGCCCACAGACATTGTCTGCCCGGGGTATTGTGAGATGTGAGGCCCCAAGCCTCCCCTTACACAGGGGAGCCGGTCTATGCCCCCGACAACAAAACCCACCGTCCCGGCCGGGGCGGTGGGTTTTCTTTGTATTCAGAAGGTATACCGGCGGATTTCGCAGTTGCGGATGCCGAAGGCCGCGTACTCGGCGTTGGTCATATCGTAAAAATAGGAGTTGACCACCCGGGCAATGCCGTTGTGGGCCACCAGCAGGCAGGTTTCGGGCCGGTTCCGCAGCTCGTCCAGCAGGGTGTAGATGCGGGCCGCCACCCGCAGCATGCTCTCACCGCCTTCAAAACTTTCCACAAAATTGGCCTTGGCGGTGGAAAACTCCGCCCCGTCCCGGGGTGTGCCCTCGAACCGGCCGAAGTTCTGTTCCATCAGCCGGGGTTCCACCGTCAGGGGCAGCCCGGTCACATCGGCAATACACCGAGCGGTGTCGGCGGCCCGGGAGAGGGGCGAACACAGGATATGGTCGATGGGCAGTTTTTCCAGCAGGATCTTCTGTCCCAGCTCGGTGGCCTGGCGGCGGCCCTGCTGGGTGAGGGGGCTGTCGGTGGCGCCGCAGATCTTGTTTTCCACGTTCCAGACGGTCTGGCCGTGGCGGGTGAAGTAGATTTCGCTTGCCATAGAATTTCCTTTCAGTGCAGGGGCGGGCGGTTACAGAACCAGGCCGCGGCGGTGGGCGGTCTTGCGGTGCAGGCTTTCGGCCATGAGGAACATGAGAACCAGCAGCACCGCCATGAACCAGGGATACAGGTTCATGGAGACATGCTGGCCCAGCAGCCCGAACAGCGGCGGCATGAGGCAGCTGCCCACGTAGGCGCAGGCCATCTGCAGGCCGGTCATGGACATGCTCAGTTCCCGGCCGAAGTTGGCGGGGGTTTCGTGGATGATGCAGGGGTAGACGGGGGCGCAGCCCAGGCCCACTGTGATGAGCCCGGCAAACAGCACGTTGTTGCCGGCGGGCAGCAGGATGAGCACCAGGCCCAGGGCGATGAGGGCCTGGCCCAGGCGGATCATGTTCTGGTCGTTGATTTTCATGGTCAGGAAGCCGCAGACGCCCCGGCCCACCGTGATGCCCAGATAGAACAGGCTGGCCCAGGAAGCGGCGGTTTCGGCGTCGATGCCCCGGGCCACGGTGCAGTAGCTGGCGGCCCACATGCCGGCGGTGCCTTCCAGGGCGCAGTAGCAGAAGAAGCAGGTCACCACCTGGCGCACCCCGGGCAGGCGGAGCAGTTCAGGGATGGACCGCTGCTGGGGGGTGAAGTCGGCGCCGTCCAGGGTCTGCCGGGGGCTTTTCCACAACCGCAGGCTGAACAGCAGCACGGCGGTGAGCACGAACTGCAGCACCGCGATGGTGCGGTAGCCGCCCTGCCAGGCGCCCCCGGCCAGGGCCCGGCCCATGATGATGGGCCCGATGCTGGCACCCACGCCCCACATGCAGTGCAGCCAGCTCATGTGGCGGCTTTCATAGTGGAGGGACACATAGTTGTTGAGGGCGGCGTCCACACTGCCGGCGCCCAGGCCGTAGGGGATGGCCCACAGGCAGAGCTGCCAGAACCGCCCGCTGAAGGAAAAGCCCAGCAGAGCCACGGCGGTGAGCAGCACGCTGTAGGCGGTGACCTTGCCGGTGCCCAGGGCGATGTTGAGCCGGGCGCTGGCCAGGCTGGACAGGATGGTGCAGGCGGAGATGATCATGGAGACGATGCCCGCCCAGGACAGGTCCGCCCCCATCTGGGTGTACATGCTGGGCCAGGCGGACCCCAGCAGGGCGTCGGGCAGGCCCAGGCTGATGAAGGCCAGATAGATGAGCGGCAATAACAGGGATGCCATAAAACGTATCTCTCCCACTTTTCTGGATTTTGACGGCCCCGCGGGCCCATGTGGGCCATTATACCACGAAACGGGAAGGATGCAAACGGGGAGGTGCCGCGCAGCGGCGGTGGGGTTGGTTTGCCTCTTGCTTCTTGGCAAGCGGCTGGCACCCGTTCAGTCCTTCCTTTTGTGACCAAAAGGAAGCGAAAAGTCCCACCGTTTCGACGCGGTGGACGCCGACCAGGGTTTTCAACC